>Ga0116152_10000460_pt1 | contig 32966 bp, 30 predicted proteins | sample AD_UKC119_MetaG_FD_89894 | JGI IMG/M metagenome (GOLD analysis project Ga0116152, IMG submission 89894) | Active sludge microbial communities of municipal wastewater-treating anaerobic digesters from Hong Kong - AD_UKC119_MetaG | ecosystem: Engineered > Bioreactor > Anaerobic > Digestate... | reverse complement strand
TCCTCTTTACAGCCATCTGTTTTGCCAAATAGGCAAGACGTTTCATCGTATGCCCATCGTAAACTGTTAACGGTTTCAATAAAACGCCTCCTCCTCTTTACAGCCATCTGTTTTGCCAAATAGCCGTAACGTTCAATTCGCCTCCAGAATCGGTTTTGATTGAAATATTATTTTCTCCCGGAGACAATTCGAAGAAAACACTATCGGTAGTTACTGAAGACACATCTTCTTTGCTTCCAAACAAGACGACTAGTATATCGGCGTCTATTGTCACCGACTCCCCGGGCATTAAATTAATTCCGTCCAATTCAAAGATGGATTCATTTAGAGCGCTTAATCTTCTAAGAATAAACTCAGAAGTGCCGCTCATATTAATGGTCAAAGGTAGTTGCAATACTAACTCTCCAGTTAGCTCGCCCGTACCTTCTATTTCATCAATATTTATAGGAGTACGCATAACCATTTCGGTCCGTATGTCTCCTTGTCCATCAAATGGCACGGACATATTTTGCCGCACGTAGTCACGTCTCGATTCGAAATCTCCTTCTCCGGTCATTACATTAGGATAAATCGGAGTTATGACAGTCGGCCTGGGCGTCATTCGCCCGCTACCAGACATGTCGCAAGAGATTGCCATACGAAGAATAATTGGCGTGTTTTCAAATTCGCCAACACCAGCCATCGGAGTACCAACATTTGTCTCAAGAAGTAAGCCAGGATTCAAATCGCCTTGGCCACGAATTGTTCGCAAGGGAATCGGATAGGCTATAACAATTTGAGTGCGCATTGAGGAGGTCGCATATAGAATCCCGTTGATTCCATCTTCAGAGACGCTTCTGTCGTAAGCGTTTCTGTCGAATAGATTCTTATCGAACATAGCGCCTCACCTCCTTATTAGGTTTCCGATACTGTGAGGCTCCCGATAGGCACAATAGGTTGTACGCCCTGATTCAATGCATACGATGTGGCTAAGGAGCCGAAGTATACGAGATTACCACCGGTCTGGGCGTCTTTGAGACCAGCGAAAGCAATGTTGCCACTTGCACTCGGCACAACGCCGAATTGAATGGCTGCAGAATTCTGAATTGTTGCAGCACCACCGCTCAACTGCGGGTTGCCGAAAGTGACAGCCTGGCGCTGATATCCATCATAATTTGCCTCAGTGCCGGTATCGGCATCCGTAGGATTGGTGGAGTACAAAGCCAGATAAAGCTGAGTCGGTTGTGTAACAGACTGATTACGTGCCAAGAAATTCAGCACGAGCTGCTTTGCAGTATTTGATTTAGGCATAATATCCTCCTTAATTATCGACGAATCTGGCACTTAAGACCAAATTGCGTATTGGTTGATTACCAGTGTTCTTGATAACCAGACGAATCGGTGTTTTGACCGTTCCATCAGTGTGAACAGTAAAGTTCTCGCCACTTTGGATATTGAAAACTTCCTGTTGTGCCGTCTCATATGCAAAGGGATGATTGATTGTAAACTCCAACTCAAAAGTAGCTACTTCAAGTAACTTAACAGTTGGAGGAGGAGAACTCAGAAATGCATTATAATGCATCTCCGGCTCATAGTCGTAAGTGAGTTCCCCAACTCCATCTAACCATCCTGCAATAAGACGGACTTGCCTCTGAAGATTGACACCGGGCTGTGCTCCGTATGAACACGATATTGTTTCCACACGGGACTCATAGCCGCCATCCTCTTGAATGACGGCTGATGAGCGACCCGGAATTTCTATCAGTGACCTGCGTTTCAAAGGAGACAGCATTCTATCCCCAGGAGTTTCATAGACGTTAAAGGTCGAACTATGAATACCCTTAAACGTAAATCCGCCTAACATGCGATATCATGCACTCCTTTCTTAATGCGGATAGGCCGGTCGTTGTCCTCTACCACGAAGTGCCGATTGCTGCTTCCTATAAAGCTTTTCTGCAATAGCATCAATGTCGGCTTCGGAACGAACAACAAGCCCGTTCAGACTGAACTGATTAACGATACCTCCAGATTCTCCAGATTTATTTCCATTTTGACCGGAAAGCTCCTTGGAGATTCTTTTGGATGTGGATGCGAGAGCAACACCACTGCTACCAAGCATCGCCGAGATTCCATCGGTTCCACGCTTCACATCCGACAAATCAACAACAGGCCGAATTGTAGGAATGTAATCAGGACTCTCTTCAATCAAACGAATAGCATTCTCCATCACATCGACAGTCTCTTCGGCCATCAACTCAGATGCAGACACAGCTTTTCCAGTATCTTTCTTAATACCAAGCGCCAAGCCTTGAGGGATAAACTGACCAAGTGTCTTAAAGATTTTACTCGGTGAGTGTTCATCAAGAGCTTTTTGTGTTGCAGCAATTGCTTCCATTGCCATGTACCTTGCAGCAGCGTTTGAGATGTAAGTGTTAAGATAGATTCCATCCGCAAAGCCTTGAACAGCATGGCGACCAGAATCCCGGAATTGTTCGTTGATTTCATTGAGTTCGCCCTCAGTCGTTCTACCAAGAGCATCCATGTTTTGTTGCGTGTCTCTAACGATTTGTTCTCCAGATGCATCGAAAGTCTTTTCGACCTCGTTAAGTTTAGTTTCGACGGTCGTATTCAGATTTGCAATCTTATCTGCGTACTCCTTATTAAGAGCATGTAGTTCTTCGGTTGTCAAATCATGAATGTCTTCCATTGTATCCGAGAATTTCTCTTTCAAATCTCCGAGTTTCTTCTCAACTTCGGTGTTAATCTTAGCCGAAGTATCAACAAATTTCTTTGCGACCTCTTCGAGCTTTTTGGACGCCTCTTCATTCAGTTTGGTCATTTCTTCCTCAAACTTCGTATTGAGGTCGTTCATTTTCTCAGCCAAATCAGAATTGATTTCGTTGGTCTTCTCTTCGAATATAGCTCTCGATTCATCTAACGATTTTCTTAAATCGTTATTGATTTCGGCCATATCCTCCTTGAATACCCGAGCAATCTCATCAAGGTCTTCATACATCTGGCGGTCAACGTTATCCATTGCCAGACGAAATTCATCCTCAAGTCCTTGCAAATCAACAGCTGCTTGAGCTGTTAAATCATGAATTAGCCGAGTTGTATCGTCCTTGAGTCCTACGAGTTCCTGTTCAGCCTTAACTCTTGCAAAATTATACTTACCGGCAAACAAAGTAACATATTCATCAAGTTGTTCATCGGTTAGGCTGATAAGAGCTTTGATTTGGGCCTTACTTGATGGGCCCATTTCCTGAAGCTCTTTAATAAGAGCGTCACCAACGCCACGACCAGCAAGTTCATCAAGAAGTTGTTCCCATTCGCTTAAAGCAGCACCCTGGTCACGAAGATTCTGAAGAAGGGTCTCTCCATCATACTCTTCATCTGGGGCTACTTCATCGAATAAACCATAACTTCTGTAGATTGCATCGGCACGACTTTTAACAGCGTCCTCATACGCCTTGTTAGCAGCTTCAATATCTGATAGTAATCTATCATTTACGTCTTTCTGCTTCTTGGCGTAATCTTCGCGCAATTTAAGACGTTCTTTCTCGGCATCCTCAAGAATTTTGTTATAATCTTCTTGATACTTCTTCTCTTTGGATGCACGTTTCTTGTCCGCCTCTTCTTGTGCTTTTTGGACAGACTTTTCATAAGTCTTCTTAGCATCTGCTAATTTCTCAGCAGCCTGTTTTTGAGCATCGGCGACATTCTTGTTGTATGTGGTTTCGAGGTCTTCTTTCTTCTCAGCAAGTTCTTCATAGATTTTAGCCGTTTCGTCAGCATACTCTTTCTGAGCATCCAAACGTTTTTGAGCAGCATCTTCCTGAGCAGCAGTAACCTCTTCGACGTATGTTTTGCGAGCTTCATACATCTCTTTTTCCAATCGATAGATTTCTCTATCAATCTTCTTACGTTCTTCCGAACCTTCAGCGTACAAAGCTTGTGTTGTGCGATAGCTGTCCAGTTCCTCTTGAAGACTCAATCGACCATAAAAGTTTTCCTCTTCAATGTAAGCTTGAATCTTTTCAAGTTCTGATTTCACTGTGCTAGCAGTTTTAGAACCACCGAGCCCAGATGAAGAATCAGAAAGAGCCGCTTGCATTGTACTGGTAATATGGTCACCAATACCTCCACCAACACCAGTCGCAGCATCGGTAACGGTCGGGTCTGACTGGAAGATTTCCAAAAGGCTTGCGATTGTGGAGGTCATTTGGCCTTCTCCGCCTTCTAAGCCACTGACCATTCCAACCATTGTCATGAATGAAGTGTCGATTCCTAAATTCTGAGCGATACCAAGTAGGTCGTTTTTGCCATTATTGATTCCTTCACCCAAACTCTTCGGTATCCAGTTACCAATGTCAAAGAAAATTTTCGAAAGACTATGAACTCCTAAGGTGTCTCTTACACCTTCTTCAGTTGCCGAGGCCATATCTTCTCCGGCCTTTACGGCTACACTTTTCTTAGAGGTAATACCATTGGCCAAACCGATTGTACACCAGCGACCAATAGAATCAAATACTCGGCTAGGAGAATGTGAATCAAAGATGCCCTTAGCTTTGTTAACAATGGCAGTTGCAACATCGCCAATAGCCGACAGAACAGAATTCTTCTCGGAAGTAATTCCATTTTGAAGTCCTTTGACCAAATTCTTACCAAGTGTCTTAAATTCACTCTCATAGCCTTTAACTTTTTTGGTAGCGGCATCGAGAATGGTAGCAATTGCATCGGTATAAAGTTTTTGATTGTTTGTAAAGGATGCTGCAGCGTTCTCCAGAATTTCTTTACCAACAACTTCAAAACTCACTTTAATTTCTTCCATACTCTTAAGAGCAGGAGAAACCGTAGACCAATCTGCTTTCCCCAATGTCGCGACAAACTTAATAAGTTCGTCTGCGAATTCATTGAGTGTGGTGTTACCTGTAAACAATTGTGCCAATCCGCCACTATTCTTCAATCCATTACTCAAATCAGAGAAAGAAGTCAAGGCAGGAAGCATTTTGTTAATTGTATCGACTGTGGTTTTTGCAGCAGTTACTTCTGTCGGAGCAATTGATGCAAACGTTGTGATAAGGCTTCCAAGTTGGTCGGCAAAGTCATCAATTTTGTTGTCACCAACAAAGACTGATACAACACTTAATCCACTGTTCGGAAGACCTTGACCAAGAACTGAGAATGCAGTCAAACCTTCAACCATAGGAACCATTGCAGCAAGAACGGTTGTAGCATGATTAGCTTCTTCTGTTGTAATTGCAGCAAATGCTTGAACCAATCCTGTAAGTTGAGTACCAAATGTATCAATAGTATTGTCACCAACAAAGACTGATACAACACTTAATCCACTATTCGGTAAACCACTTGCCAAATCTGAGAAGATTTGTAGATTTTCAACCATTGGTGCCATTGCAGCAAGAACAGTTGTAGCATGGTTCGCCGCTTCGGTTGTTACATCTGTGAATGCGTTAACAAGACCCGTAAGTTGAGTGCCAAATGTATCAATAGTGTTGTCACCAACAAAGACTGATACAACACTCAGTCCACTGTTCGGTAAACCACTTGCCAAATCTGAAAAGATTTGCAAGTTTTCAACCATTGGGGCCATTGCGGCAAGAACGGCCGTTGCATGGTCTGCATCACTCGTAGTAATGTCAGTAAATGCACCGATTAAACCACCAAGCTCTTCACCGAATGTCTCAACTGAGCTCTTACCAGAAATGAAGTTAGCAATTCCGTCAAGAACTGCTGCTCCGGTAATAGCTAAGAAAGCTCCGGCTAAAGATTTCAGTGTTTCAACAGATTCAGGTGTAATACCAGACATAGATTGGAAGAAGTCAGCTAAGCCATGCCCAACGCTTTCGAGCATTCCTCCGCCAATACCACCAATGAAGTTACCGATGAACCTTCCGATACCTTCACCAACAACAGCAAGAGCATCAAACCCATCAATAAGAACATCCATCGGAATTAATTGCAACAAAGCCGCAATTCCCGTAAACACACCGATTACTAGAATCAAAGATGCTAAAGTGCCGAGAACGCCGAGAAGCATGGGTCCAATCGCTCCGCCAACAGCAGCAAGGACCGGCCCCAAAGCCGCTAAAGCAGCGAATAGACCACCCATAAGAACTACTCCGGCGGAAAACTTTGCTAAACTGTCCCAAGAAAGAGATTCGACCATTCCAAGAACGGGTTGTAATGCGACAAAGAACAACATAGTTGCGCCAAGAATGGCAACCATCGATACAAGGCCAACACCAAGACTCTTAGCAATACTTCCAATGCTTGACATGGAAGCGCTCATCTTCTGAACAGCCTGAATCAATGCGGCAACGCCAACCGACATAAGACCAGCGGCAACAACAACAGAAGTTAAACTCTGTGCTGCTTGACTCAGAGATGTTTGGTCTATCATTGCAAGTAATGCGAGGCTTGCGGCCAAAGACATTACAACAACTGATATACCAATCATTGTCCCAAAGACTTTTGCATCTTTTCCAGAGATTCTTGCTGATACTGCGGCAAGGATTTCGATACCAGCAATGATTCCAGCCATCGCAGTCAAAGTTTTAAGGCCTTGTGAAATCTGCTCAGGACTGAATGCATTAATAATAGCGATTAATCCAACCATTGCGCCCATTGAAATGGTTGTTGACATCAGAATCTTTTGAAGCTTATTCCCGCTGCCACTTATACGAGCCGCAACAGATGCTAACAATTCAACTCCGACAATTATGCCACCCATACGGGCAAGTGCCGCTGTTCCTTTATCCAATGTTTCGGGTTCGAATTGTCCGAGAATTGCTACCAAGGCGGTCATACCTCCAAGAGCAGCAACCATAGAGATAAGATTAACAGATAACTTCTTACCTCCGCCAATTCTAGCACCCAATCCAACAATTGCTTGGAATCCTCCGATAATCAAAGCCATTAAAGCTAGATTCGGAACAGCATTTGTTAATGACCGGTGGTCAATTAATGAGAGCAGCTTTAGGACACCGACCATAGCAGTAAGTCCAACAGCCATCGATAAAATATTGGCCGAGAACTTGTTACCACCAGAGATTTTGGTAGCCTTACCAATGAGAATCTGATAAAGACCAATTACGCCGACCAATGCGGTCATTGTTATTACGCCTTTTGAGATTGCGTCATTGGATAATGTGTTAATGATTGCGATGGAACCAGCTAATGCCAACATACCGATACCAAAACCAGTAAGCAAAGACTTAATGGCTCCAGCATTAAAATTAGCTTTTGTCAAACCGGTCAACAAAAGCATAACAGATGACATAGCTGTGACTAAAACGGTCAGAACTGAAAGGACACCAACAGCCCGCCATACCGAATTTTCGTCAATACTGGCGATTGTCTTGAGAGCCTTTGACATAATAATCAAAGTTGTTCCCAAACCAATAATCATTGCTGTCGACCCAAGTCCTCCGCCTTTTGAGGGAATCATTTCAATTGCTTTAACAGCTGCGAAAGCAGCAACTAAACCCAATACTCCTGCGCCAAGACCAATTAAGCTTTTCTTAAGTTCATCGGCCGGAACAGTTGATAAAAGTTTAATGCTTGCAGCGAGCAAAGCAATAGAAATCGCAAGGTCTTTGATAGTTGTGTTCTGTTTGGCTCTTTTTGCAAATGTATCGAGTAAGCCAGATGCTGAATTTGCTAAGTTTCCAAAAGCACCAACGGCTTTAGCAACCTGAAGAACCAAATATAATAAGAATCCACCAACGACGAAGTTCATAATCTTACTGAAGTCAAGATTCTTAAGCGCTTCTCCAAGACTGTTAACTCCGGGAGATAAGACTTGCGCCAAGGCAGTTCCTATCGATTTGAAAAGGTCGCCAATCGTCTTAAGAACTCCAGATTGATTAAAGAGAGTGTCAAATACGGTCGACAGAAATTCGATTGCGCCAGAGAACTTTCCTTTGACCCAATCAACGATAACCTTAATCGATTCGACAACTATTTCCCCAAATCGTTTGAACTTATCGGTAATGAATTGAATAGGGTCATCGGCATACCATAGCTCGGTGACAAAATTACTAATACCTTTGACGACTGCTGTAATAGCATTTCTTATCAAAACCACTGCTATTTTGACGCCTAGCAAAGCATACTGGAAAACCCCAGATTGTTTGATAAGCTGATTCAGCATTACCAAGAAATCTCCGAGATTTGCTGTTAGACTCAGAACCCCATCACCAGCAGGAATGAAAATTTTCACAACTTCCAGCAATGCAGAACCAAGAAATTTAACAACTTGCCACCCAATGTCAACAACCGCAAAGAATCCAGCAAAAGTTCGCTGAAGTTTGTCAGCAACTGCATCGGTAATAATTAACTTTTGAGTTGCATCGGCAAATATTTTGGTAATGTTTAACCACTGAGCTTCTGTCTTCGGAGGGAAGATTTGGTCGAACGCTTTTGAAATTGGTTGAAGTACTTTAAGCAATGCCGTTGCGATATTCTTGAATCCTTGAAAAACATTTGAGATTCCGCCTGCATCTTTTAACCATTGAAGCATTTCGTTTCGATGTTCTGCTCCACTAGCAAAGACTGTCCAAAGGATTTCTGTCAAAGCGCTAAAATTAGCCTTTGCTTCATCCAATTGTCCGAAGATAATCTCATAAGTTCTCATCCATCCGGTTGAAACAGCGTCCATCGTTGCATTAATCGAATCCGAGAAAGACTTCGATTCTTGTGCTGCATGAAATGCCGCATTACCAATCTGAGACAGAACATCGCCGTACTCTTCTGCATGCTCAGCCATATAATCCATAGCTTGTGCTGCAGTATCGAGTCCAAGTTTCTGCTGAACTTCGTAAACCTTATCCGCATAATTCGAATATTGTTCAAGAGTCTTCAGAAGAACGTCGTTTGTAAACCATTTATCCTTAAGGTTAGAGTCAAAGTTTTGAATAGTGACTTGACCTTTTTGGATTGCTCCTGTTGCTTCAGCTACATCGATAGCGATTTGTTTGAACATTGTGGTGTTCATGTTTTGGTTCATGATTGACCGCCAGTTAAGCGTATCTACATAACCCATACTAATCGCTTGCGACATATTAAACATCGCAATTGAAGCAGCTTGTGAATTCTTTCCGGAATGAGCTGCCCATGTGGCAATACCTTTCATGGCTTTGCTTGAGGTATCCAAATCAACACCCGCTGCGACAAATTTCGCCATGTTATCCGACATATCGGCGAAACTGTAACTAGTCTCATCCGAGAACCACATCAATTGCTGCATTGATGCTTCAACTGTTGAGAAATCATAGCCGGCAGATACCATAGTCTGAACAGAGTTAATCTTCTGTTCATACTTTGAGAGTCCATCGACCAATTGGTCAATTGTTAGACTTTTAATTAACGATGCGCCGGCATCAACAGCGACCTCACCAATTCTGCGCAAGCCGCCGATAGCAATTTGTTCGAACGCAGTAAAGCTTTTTGAAACGGAGCCAATATCTTTTTCAAGACCACCAAATGGGTCTTTACCGACACCCTTTTCAAGAGCTTTTGAGAATTCCTTAAGACTGCCTTTTGATTGCTCAATGCCCTTTTCAAACTTAGAGTTCTCAAATGACATCTCAACAATCCGTTCGTCAATTCTCTTACTCATAGGTCTCTTACCTCCTTCCAGCATGCCTCAGCAATTTGGTCGAAGATAGGCTGAAGGGCAGGGTTGATGTAATCCCTGCCCTGTACGTAACCGCCTCCGCGAGTACCATGACCGTATTGGAGTAAGATTGCGATTGGATACCCATTCACAACATTGGAATTCTCAAAAGAAATTCCCCAATCATGAATTGTATAGCTCCAGCAGTCGGCTGTGTAACCGGTATCTATCGGGGTCGCCGAACGAAGGGCTTCGACTCCTTTAGCGCCATACCTCTCGAACGCGGTTCTAAGCCTACGACTGAGATTTTTGCTATTATCGAAGAATCGTTCGGTATTTTTAAAAGACCCTTTTAGAGTCATTTTAACCATACCCATAACAATATCTCCTTTAATTATGTTTCCGCAAAAGCTCCTGATATTCTTCTTCGGAAACAATTTTCCATCGCGTTTTCTTTTCCCACCAGATTGTTTCCTCGCCATTACCTTTTAATGTTTTGTATGCCTCGTGCATTCTGGTCTGAACGCGGCATTCATCATCGGTCCAGGCGCCGATGTCTCTGTTCGTTTTAAAACAACGATACAGGTCATTTCGTAAAATGGCGAGGAGAGCCTGATTTTGAGTTAACGCCAGCTCCTTTACTTCAGTAAGGGTATTCTGGACGTTTCCAAATTCGGAAAGAAGTTTCTTAAGCTGCACATGGTCTTCGTCAACTTTTTTTACCTTTTTTGTCAGTCCGATTTTTTCAAAAAAAGTAAGCAAAGTAATAATACCAGCGCAGATGGTAACAATTAATTGCCAAGTTTCCATCTGCATGTCACCTTCTCTTCGTATAATCCAGGCTCAAGTAGCCGGCTCCCGACTTTAATTTCCCCCACTTTTTGGCGCCCTGTCCATCAGCTTCGCCGACAATGGTGTAAACCTCGCCTTTGCGAACCTGACCAGCAACCGGATAGTTGGTGCCAGGACCCTTCCGGTAATTGAGTACCGAAGTGTCAACCGTCACGAGATAACTCTCAAACGGCTTGGGTGCCGGTGTCGGAACCGGGGGTTTCGGGGAAGGAGTTGAGGTGGGTATAGGCGTAGGTGCCGGAGTGCCTGCAAGAATTTTGTTGACTTCATCAGCAATATAACCGAGCTTGCTGTATATGTAGTCACCCGGGCAGGACTTATTGGCAAACCAACGATGAACAGTAATGTTCTGCTCGTTGACTTTTCCGATAAGATTCTTATCGCCCTTCCAGAGGAGCTTGGGAATGCCATTACGCTTACAAATATCAGCGCAGAGAAGAATGGTTCCACGAAGTGCACCATCCGTAATCTTGTACGGGCTAGCCTTATCGGAGGCAACTTCAATGGTTACAGCACGATGGTCGTTTGCGGAAGAAGAGGAGCACCAAGAGCGGTTCTTTTCCTCAACATACATACCAACATTACCGTTGTCATCAACACCGTAGTTGGAACTGGCCTGCCGTGAAGACGGCGCAAAAATATTACCAAGAGTTTGAAGCGAACAGTGACCAACCACACAATGAATGGTGATTGTGTCAATCGCATGATTACGGGTGCCGCTGTGATTCGGCGACAACTTCGTATATTTAACAAGAGGAGAGTTTGAGTATCCCATTATTCATCTTCTCCTTTCCCATTGGACAGCTCCTGACGAGTTTCCTCGCAGGCGTCACAGATTCCATCATTGTTCTTGTTGTTTTCCGCAGTGAGTTCCTCACCACAAATAAGACATTTCATAGTAATTACCCCTTTGAATTAAATTGTTTACGCCGCATGGCGTTGAGTTGCGCATTTCGTTCTGCTGTTTGGCGTTTTCCCATCTTCTTCGGAGGAGCACTCTTTTCGTCACATACGCGAATCAAAGTTAAAAGGCGATTAAGATGCCATTTTTGACATTCCATCGGTATATGATTTGAAATCATTCGGTAATAAAGAATTTCGGCAGTAACAATCTCTTTATTGGTGCGTTGATTATTTTTAGAGAATGTTGTTGCTGTCATCGGCTTATCGATGTAGGCTCGTATATCTGAATAATTTTCATTAGTCAGACCTAAGAAAATTTGAGGGTCATGTTGTCCAATAGACATACACCGAACATAGTCTCGAAATTTTTCGCGAGAAATTTCTTTTTTGGAAAGAAAGGGCTCATTCCATTCGGCTTCCCATTTGGCTAAGGATAGAAGCGAATGCTCAAGTTGAACTTTGCACGGCTTCGTTGTTTGGAATTTTCCAATTCTTTCATCGAAGATGTCGATTCCGGGAATTTCAATCGTGAGCATTCACTTATTCTCCTTTCGATTTAATTAGGAGTAGAGGGAACCGGCGCCATATTGGCAGCTTTTATCGCTTCATCGCGAACGTCCTCCGGAATAAGACCGAGGAAGAACTCTTTCGACTTCGCCTCATCGAAGGCCAGTTCATAGAACAGTTCGGAGAAAGCTTCAGTCTTACTGAATTTGATGGCGAGGTCATCGCTCTTAACGAACTCCTGAGTCTCCTCATCGCGTTCTCCATAAGCCCGAAGAATAATTTTCTTGAGCAGGTCGATGGTTTTCTTGTTGTTGCCGTCTTCGAGAGAATGCTGAAGATTTTCAACAAAACCACCTTTTGTAAAGGTCTGGAGTTCGAGCCATTCGAACTTGCTGAGATGGAAATGAAAAGTTTTGGTTACTTTCTCTCCATCGTAATTGGTAAATGTAACTGCTTTCTTAATCATGATTTTTACTCCTTTCAAAAGTAAAGGGCGGGATGCTTATGCAGAGCCCGCCCAATAGTGATTTGACTTACGCCGCCGCAAACAATTCGGCGATTTCGGCCGGCATCGGAAGACGAGCCGGGCCAGCATCGGTACCATACAGAATGTCCTCGAAAGCTTTCAGCTTTGCCTTGGCGTCCTCAGTAACAAATTTGGTAGAATCGATGATGAGATGCGCCGACGGCTTCATGCCGGGAACTTCAACGGGAGTAGTCGTGAATTCCCAGCTGAACTCGATGAGCTCAGGCGAATCATTGATGGTTGTATGGTCGGCTTCAGAAACAGATGCTCTCGCGTTATACACGAGATGAATCTTGTAACCGTACTCCATACCATTCGTGTCGTTGACAAGAGTGGTTCTGTAGCACAATCCAAAGATTTCGCGATTCTGCTGAGCAACGCTGATACCCGGAACAAGGTCAACCTCGCCAATGCAGGGCTTAAACTTATCGGGATACATGAAGGCGCCGATACTGCCGGCAAACTCCTCAGCACTCATGATTTCAAGATACTTCTGGTCATCCGCATAGAACGGAGTGGCCTCAGCGCCAGTCGGGGATTCAGCAATACTCGTCAGGCCATTCCAGGCCACACCGCCGGTAAAAGCCTTGTCTGCAGCTGCCCAGGGATAAAGAACGCCCTGCTTTACGCCAGTTTCGCCGGTTCTCTCACCGGTCTGGTCCCACATCAGTTTAGACATAATTCTATCTCCTTTTTAATTAATAATATGTTGCGAAGACATCGTGATTCAAATCATCCGCGACAAAAAAGTTCACAAACCTCGTTAAAGGCAATTGTGCAACTTTGTCGGGAATCAAAGAGTCAGGGTCTTCTTCGATGACGGTGATGAGATAACACGTTTTGCTCAAATATAACTTGTTATTGGCGTATTTCTCATCTTTGTCGCTTCTATTATACACGATGGCCGGATAGGTCATCTCAATAGAAGCAGGGGGCTGGAAATAGACTTGGTCAGAGCCAAGAATTTCCACAAGTTTTTCATGTAGTTCAACTCTTGGGTCTCTCATTTCTTATACAGCCCTCCTAACTGTAGAACAATACGAGGACGATTAATGTTAAGCGATTGCACTTTCCATTTCGTCCCCATAAATTCCACATATACGATACGACCGCAGTTTTGGTAGGCGTATGGGTCGGCGAGAATAGAGATTTCATTATCAATGTTGAAGTTTTCGTTTACGTGTTCAGAAGGCTGCCACCTCTGCTGATTACGTAATACATCTCCTCGATAAAGGCGTTCAACTATCTCGTCTTTCCATACGCCAGGTTTGCCTTCGGTCGGAATAGCGTAGCCGACCTTGCCATAGTATTTAGCCATAATCGGCTACCTCCTTCCATTTTGACTTAACCGACAGTGCCGGCCGGAATCTCTTCCTCAATCCAGAACGCAATCGCGGACTTCGGAACAGTCAGGGCGCCAGAGCAACGAGTCTCAATCAGATACTTGTACTGGTTGAAGTCGATGTCAAAATCATCGAACATTGCAATGGAGCCGCCCTTGTCGGCGCCGAGCGAATAGTCATTCATGTTGACCATAATACCAACCAGACGGAGCTGCTTACCAGCTTCGGTCTCGGTAGCGGGAGTAACAACCTGGAGGTAGTTCTCCATAACAGGAACTTCAACAAGCTCCTTGGCACGAAGGCCAGCAGACAGGTCAGCCTCAGTGTTATACAGGCGGCGGCCGGTAGTGTCCTTCAACAGAAGCATATCGCCGCTGATATCAGGAGTCGTGAAGAACGACGGAACACCAGAGCCCTTGTACTGCTTGCGGCCGCGAATAACCTGGTCAATCATCTGAGAAGTCGTTGTGTTTTCAGGCATGATAATCTTGATAGTATAGACTTCGTCATCGGTAGCGATGGGACGAATCTTGTCTTCCTTGATTTTGTCGTCAGAGGACGCAAGACGGCCATCTCCGATAAGCTCAGCGCGAGCAATTTCCTCTTCAAGCATCATGCGCATCTCCGCACGCAGCCACACAACAACATCGAAATCAGTGATGTCGATGATGTCATCGCGGTCAAGCTTCTGCTTTTTGTAAACGGTCTGCGGGTCAGTTGTACGCTTAAGCAGCGTGATGACTTCTTCAACCTTCTTATTGCCGGTAATGTAACCACGCGCACGGGCTTCATCAGCGGTAATATCGGCCAGGACGGTTTTGATGCGGGAGAAAGGAACATGCTTGGATGCGCCAAAGACCTTAACAACCCAATCAGTGTCTCTCTTGATGAACGCCGGCGTGTTCGTTGTGGACTTGTAGTCCGGGAACAACATACCGATATTATCAATGCCGTATGTACCAGCATGAGCCAAAGCGCCGCTTCCGGGTTTATTCTCATAAGCTTCATACGCATCAGAGATGGTTTCGTAACCATGCGCCAGGAAGGCGTTCTTAAGGGTGGACTGAGACTTTCTCGCATCGTCGAAAATCTCGCGAAGTTTATCGCGGGTCAGAGCGTCGTGCTGCAGAGCGCCATCGTTGGCGCCAGCACCGTTCTGCTGGTCAAAAATGTTTTTCTTCATAACAGATTCTCCTTCATTATTAGTATTGGAATGAGCTGCGGTGTTCGATTCACCATCTTCGCCCTCTTCAAGGGCATGAGCGAGAAGGGCGTAAACGGCAGTTTTTTGCTTGGGGTTGAGGGTATCGATGATTTCACCGAGCGTTTCGTCGTCTTCGGTTTTTTTCGCCCCTGTGTCCGCATGCTCAACCGTGCCTTCACCATCGACACCATCTTCCGGAAGGTCAATAGCATCGTGGGCAAGATACTCAGCACAGATAATTGCTTCTGTTTCGTCGGTGACATAACTGCCGTCACCATGTTCAAAAGCGAGATTATCGATATATGCCTCGGGATTCGCTCCGGCAATGACCAAAGAAACTTCACGGATAACGCCGTGAATCACATTCTTTGATTTCTCGACAAGCGAATTGGCATAAATGCTGAGCGCAGAAATGTCCCCATGCTTGACCAAAGCTCTCGCTGTCTGACCCGACTTGGTATCATTCAGAGAGCAATAGGCGTAAACGCCATCTTTGCGATTCTCAAGAATCGCGTGGCCAAGAATATTATCGGGGCTGTTATGCATGTGCTGGTAGACGAGGGGAACTCTTACCCCGTCACAGCTCTGAAATGCATCCTGAAGGATAGTTCGTCCGTCAGAACATTTCAAGCCGACTTTAGTTGCATAACCACTAAAGTCATACTTTTTCTGGTTTTTCTTCATTATTCGGTTCCTCCTTGTTTATTTTCGGGATTCGGTCGACTTTGGGCACCTCCTGAATAGGCATGTTCTTGTTCCTAAGCTCATTTGCCTGCGGAAGTTTCGACGGCTTCAATCCAAGAGCCTGACGGAATTCATTTGCACTTGCAATTTCGTTCCGGCTAAGAACATCGGCTGTTTCGGCCAATTCATCCGCGGGAATAAGTCTAAGCATATCCCGGAATCCCATAATCGATTGACCTTGTGTGCGAGCAGTTTTCGTCAAGAACTTTCGCCTAAATTCTTCAACAATCTTGATTACAATAGGCTCAATTGAGCGGTCATAATAATTCCGCATTTCAACAGGAGAAGCTTTTCCAGCAAAGACATCTTCACTGATACCTAATTGATTGTGGAATAATGTCTGTAAATATTGAACTTGTGTAAGAAGATTGTTTTCAGCAGGGCGATTCAACTGCGTAATGCGTTCTGTACCATCGGTATATGCAATACCATATCTTGAACCGCGTAATTGTTGTTCAATCATCTTACGTCTCTCATCCGCTTGCTTTTGTCGAGCTTCGCTTTTGATTGCGTAAGGCAATTGAATAATCAAATCGATTTTGCCAGAACTCGATTGTTCATCAACAGAATCCAAAAGGTTTAATTTTCGGACTAATCGTTTTAGAGTCGAGTTTGGCTCGTTCATGATAGAATATAACGGATTCTCAATGATGGCGCAAATGTTTTTAGGCACGGTAATTTCCTGATGAATTCCCAATTGCTGATTCAAGATGTCAACACGAATATGATTCGGATACCACGCAATGATTTTTCCAACGCGTAATTCGTAGATGTCATATCCGCCTGTCATCAATGGACTAGCACTTGTGGTAACAGGAACAACGGCAACTACGCCGTCATCAAACATGCTTAAAACAATATCCTGAATTAAATCGCGTCCCGTTTGGTCGATGTTAGCCTCCACGGTCATACATTGATTCAAAGGGTCATCGATTGTCTCAAGATATCGATTGTCGTCATCGACATGAACGTGTTGAAAGTCAAAACTAGCAACATCCATCGCAATTCGATTATACGCGGCAGCGACTATAGAACGCTCGTTACCTCGTGAAAGTTTAGGATAATTCGGATTATAGCTTGACACATATCCAAGGTCTTGATAAGTGTAGCTATTTTCTGTCTCATCCCTTGCTCGGAAAACATTCCAAGCATTCCTGGCACGAGTCATCAAAGGTTCGGCCATAATCATCCTCCTTTCATGAGATTTTCATCCTTATAGGCGACCTTACCAGTTTTAAAGACGCCGCGTCTTAATTGGTCCATATCGTATCCGGCATCAGCAACAGCGGTATGGACTCCAATCTCACCTCTCTTCGCCACAAAGCGAAGAACTCTACCAGATGGGGCCGGTATATTTCCAACACGCTCGTTCATCAGCGAAGCCATTTTGTTATTGTACTGAAGAATAGTTTTGGAAGAGACGCGGCCATTCGGTGTGTAAGACATCTCAAGTTGAGTACGAACAAATTCGTTCATGTCCTTCGACACCGTTTTTTGGAGTTTGGTTTTAATCTTTTCTCCTTTTGTTGCTGCCCATTTGTTGTCTTTTTTATCCAATCGGGCCTGTCCTCTAGGAGTTAAAGAACCATCCGGATTTTGGTATCTCCGGACACCCCATTTTTGTCCGATAATTCCGTGGTGTTGGAGGACTGTTTGATTCATAGGTCATCCTCCATTTTTGTTCTTGTTAAGAATTGGGTCAACAACCAGATTATTCAATAACCCAGTTGTCAACCGAGAACCGGCATCAACAAGAGTTTTCTCACCGATTTTCTTAAGGATACCTTTTGCGTAGGACTCATTCCTTTTGTTTTCCGCAGCGGTTAATTCCTTATAGGTTTTCTCAAGTTGGAGACGGTCATTAAGGCGTCTCAATTCGGCATTTGAAAGGCCTTGGGTTGCATTCTTGCGGTCTGTTCGCGACTGGTCGTGGTCCTCTGAAGTTTTCGGTTTTTCACGATTTGCATTTTCGCGAGCTTTACCTTTGGCGGTTCGAGTCCCATCAGGATTCTGAAAACGCCGAACGCCCCACTTCTGTCCAAGGATACCGTGGTGATACAATTGGTTAATAGGAGTTGTTGTATCAACCATTACCGGATTATCGTAATCATCGCGTTCTCCAGAAGAACGTTTCAAATCTCGAATCAATTCCTCGGCACGCCGTTCGCTACCTAAACGGTCAATCAAAAGCCGAAGTTCTCGATTAGAAAGTTCGCTGATAGATTTAGTCTTATCAACGATAATCGCGTTTGGATTCGACATTTCGTTATGCACAGGCATTTGGAATTGATAATCCGAAATGGTCTCTTCATGCTTAATAACTCTGTTTGCCACATTCGAACCTCCTTTCTTATTCAAACGCGTCTTTATTTAATTTGTACGCAACATACGCATCCATTAAAGCCGCTACAGCATCTATTTTCTCTTCCCGATGCTTTTTGAGAAGTTTTCTATTTCCGTTTGTATCCTCGATAGTTACACAGTTGCCCATTGTAAAAGAGAAGAGTTCTTGGTCAAACATCAAAAGGCGTTCTTCCGAAATTTTCTTCAATTCACCAAGAGGGACAGATTCAGTTTTTGCACCCTGAATAACTTTCTCGATACCATATGGACCATTTTCTCGCTCCCATCTTTCAACGAACTCTCTAGCATTGTAAGGGTCGAATCCGAAGCAACGAACGTCATATGCCGACTCCTGCAGATATTTGTCAAGGTCATCATACACGTCCATCAAATCGAGTACGGCGCCATCCAACACCATAAGAGAACCTTCATTGATGAAATCGTCGTATTTTATCCTTATGGCACCAGGAAGTTTCGCTAAGGTTAAACTCGAAATGTAGCATCGAGTTTTAACACCGAATCTACCACGGTCCAAAGGAAATAAAAAACTAAATGCACAGAAGTCATCGCCTTGTGAAAGGTCTGCGCCCATAGCACATGGTAATTGCCAGAAACCTTGGCGATGATGTGGAATTGTTTCTTCATATGTAAAGAAGTATGTATAACCCTCCATCGGAATACCGAAGCGTTTCGCAAGAATGTCGTTGCGTGTTGATGGAGCTTTTTCAGCTCTTTCAACATCCAACTGATACGTCTCATACGTTACGGTCTTTCCAAGATTCGGATTTGCCTTCATCCACATATCCGGGTCTGCAACTTCCTCTACATCGTCTAATCTGTAATACCAAATCGACACGTGAGGATTCTGATAGTCTCCCTTTAAGATGTCAAGCAGTTCCATTTTGATTGTATCGCCGGAACTGTTACGAACAGTACCTTCCGAACTCGCAGCGATGATTAAGTAATCATCAAGTTTAGAAGCTCCTTGTTCAATTGCACCGACAACATCCTCACGAATGTCGCCAGACAACCACTCATCAACAGAAGAGACCTTTGGACGTAATCCTTGAAGTTTGTCAATCGACATTGGTCTTACCTCAAGAAGAGAACCGGTTAAGAAATTCTCAATTCCTTTTTTTGTAGAAGCTAACTTTACACGATTGGCACGAGAACCAGTTGTGTTTTGTAAAGAACCTTCCGTAAGGAATTGAAAGAGCGGACCACGAGCTCTTGTAATTGCGGTACGTATCGGCGACATAACTTCATCGGCTTGCTTCATTGTTGGAGCAGTCGTGATTTGATGCGTTGTCGATGTGTCAACGTTTAAAAAGTAATTTTGAATACAACTCATATACATTGACTTTGCGGCGCCACGAGCGACGATTAAGTATTGTTTATTAATCAATCGTTTCTGAATCATTCGCGTAACATATCGACTTGGTTCGCCATCATGCGCTGGTTCAAAAACTGAACGCTCAATAAAGTAATACCAGCCGAAAATTTGTTCGGCCCAAAGTTTGAAAGTATCCAATAGATGTAAATCTGCACCATCGGTTAATGTTAATTCCTTCTCGCAATATTTAACAAAACCTTCAACGGCATTTTCATCATAGAAAACACCAGGATTTGCGATTAAATCATCTATTCGATTCATCTCTAAAGAGATTTCTTTACAAACAGGGATTTCGCCTCTCAACACGGCGTCGCGAAACTTCCCATAATATTTGGGAGTAGCCGTGTTTGATAATCCCATGTTAGTCCTCCATTTCGCTTCCCGGTTCTAGTGGTTCCATAGCGCCGGGTTTATGTTGGACTTCAATGCGCCAGTCATATTCCTCGATTTGTTTCTGAATTGCACTCACCAAGAAGGAATTTTGAGGAGGGTCAAATATTAATCTTACACGAAGATAAACATCTGACTTAATCAATTCCAGGTCAGTGCGGTCTCCAATCAATTCGGTCCACGTTTCGTCGGCGCCAGTAATAACAATTCCTTTAGGTGGTCCAATTCCTAATTGGTTTAGTATCATTAATGCACCATTGATATGAATAACCAATTCTTGGTCGAAATTAGTATCTTCCACACCAACGCCAAGCATTTGCTTGATGGAGTTTAAAATACTCACCATAGTTTTGTATCTCCTTTCCTTCTTTCTTTTGGTAGATGGTATAAACTTTTCTCATCTCCAAAGTGAATTGTATTATGTGTATTAAGAGAAACGCAAATCAGAAATTCAGGGTCAAGAATTGCGTCGGTGCCATTTTCGAAATCTTCAATTGTTATCGGATTCATATGATGAACCCGAATTGCCTCAAAAATTGGGCGGTCGAGAATTCCAAGGTCACAAGAACTATCACGAACAATTACTTCATTCCGAACCAACTTCCATTCGCGCGATGTATAGAAGTTTTGATTCATATAGCGGTCAAAACCAAATGTAGCAATTCCTAATGTACCATGAAGCTTAAGGTATCGAAACCTTTCTTCAAATGTCGGTAACCGAATGAGCTCTGAATATGTTCTAGTCATCATAAGGTTCCTCATCAGGTGCTCCTTGGTAAGAACGCATTGCAGATAATGCATTTCCGTAAAGCTCTTCAACTTTCTTTTGAGATTGAATGGCCTCCGTCTTGGCTTTCATCAATTCAACTTGATGTTCAAGGAGCATTAACTCTTTCTGCTCTTTGATTGAACCTAATTTTAGGAAATGCGTAATCACTTGCGAGCTTGCCTTGTGATTTCGAATCTGAGATTCGGCTTCATCATAGGCTAAAGCAATTAATTGGTTTTGTCTTGCTTCCGGAGTACGAGCTGGTGCTGACTTTCTTACTTGTTCTGCATTGTGGACAATACGTTCGGCCATTGTATCAACCTCCTTTCCGAACACTTTTCAGCTCTCTAATATGACCGGTAATAACCGAAAGGAGCTCGTGCTCACCAACACGATGGTACCTAGTACCATAAAAATCACTACCGGCCATATTAGGGAGCTGAAAATATCACCCCCGGAGAATTTTTTAGGACCCAGCCGATAAGAGAGGGAGAGAGTGATATTAGACCCCCTCCCCCCCCTATAGGCAGTATTATTCTTCGGGAAGAATTCGTTTGTAAATTCCAAGCACGTTTAGATTTAAAATTTCGTCGATTGCATCATCAACGGCTTGGTTGTAGTCAGCTTCCGAAAGCTCATCCGAAACTTTGGCGATTCGAGCAAGATAATTCAAAGTAAAATACTTCTTATCTTCATCAAATCGTTTCCATTCATCCCATTGAGTGAAAGGATTAAATGGATTGTCGGTGGTTGTCAACATAGACTGCATTTAATCACTTCCTTTCAATGCTTTAGAAATGAGTGACGTCGATACACCAAGTGCATCAGCAATCTCAGCCAATGTTCGACCTTGTTGCTGATAGATGCGAGCTCGGGCCAGTTTGGCATCCGATAGTACGGTTTGAGAACGGGGTGTCGCTAAAGACTGAACATCCTCAAGCTTCGTGTTGTTGAGAATTTCTTTTAACAAATTGTTGCTAATTGCTCCAGCCTCTATCGCTTCCCATTCTTTCTCTGTAATGTTAATTCTTTGCTTAGAAGCTCCAACTCTTTCTCTCATTTCTGCTAAAGTTTGTCCTTTTAACTTCTTTATTTGTGAAGCATCCATGTTAGGGTTCGCTGCTTTCCTCTGTTCGATGACACGATTGCCAACAAGATGAACTTGACGTTCTAAAGGAGCATTGGACTTAGCAATACGAAGCTTTGCATTGAGAGAGGCTACTTCATTAGCATAGGTACGCTTAGCTGAAGGAGAATAGGGGGTCATTGTTATAGAGGCGCTCTCTTTTCTTGCCTGGTCGCCTAAATTCTTCATGGCGTTAGCAAAATCAGCGTACACCAATTCAATAGTGGCGGGGTCTTTGGATAGAAGCTCTCTTGCATCGGTGGCCTCATACATTTTTGATGAGGTCTGGAGTCTTTCCACGAACTTACCCTTTGAATTGATATATCCTTCTCCAGTAGGGGCGTATACTTTTGCTCCGGTACGGGTATTTACGGAATAGGCCCCCTTTCGAACGAGGGGGTCTTTATATTGGGCCGCCTGTTCTTTGGTAAGGGCCTTTCGAACAGGTACCCGTTTTTCAGAAGACGCTTGGGAAATGAGCGTGGAAGCTCCTCTAGGACTAGACAGTGTTCCTCCCTGGTACCGGACCTTTAATTCGGCTATGCCGTTGTCGATATAGGACTGGCGGTAATTTAACTCATGCTTCTCGGCATCAATTACCACCATACTATGTTTAACAGCACGGGCAATTTCATCAATAGGAGCGCCTTTTATGTTCATATCGTTGATAAGGTTGGATACAGAGCCCATTTCCATACCCTTTTGACGAGTTGTCATAACGGGCATACCATCATATTTGGGGTAAGCGGTCTTAGGATTAAACCCCTCCAATGCTTTAAGGGTGGGGTCAACTTTTATGTTCTTAGAGTATGGAATTGTGATGACGGTATCACCATCAAAGTCTGCTCCAGACAGTTTTTCCGCTGTAGCAGGGGTAATTCCGATAGCATCCATAGAGTTTCCAAGAACAGAACGACCTTCTTTATTATTGTTATTGATGGTCAGAACAGGGATTTCGAATGTTCCTGCATGAGGATAACGAATCAATGCTACTTTCTCGCCATTGCGATAGTTAGGAGCGTACGCTTCATCATCCTTCAAAGAAGTAATAGGAATGATAACATTTGAGGATTGTCGTGGTAAAGCAGCGGCTTTTAAATGTACCGCTTTAGAATCACAGTCATCCGCAAAAGAATCAAGAAGCCTTTGTTTTACAGCAGGCTGGGTGATTCGCATATAGGAATCAAATGTTTCTTTTTGGTCAAGGTATGCTAAATCGAGTTGCTGCTTTGCAAGTGTGGGAGATTGTTTGGAAAGAAACTGGCTTGATAATGTCTTCGACCACGACTGCCAGCCGCCTTCTACACCACTGTCTTGTTTTCCTTGGAATCCAACAATGTTCAAAGCGGATTGTTGCTCTTTTCCTTTGGAATCAATGTATGTAGATTGACGAATGGCAGCACCAAATTCATTAATCTTCTGTTTGCCGTCTTTATCCAAGTAAATTGAACCGCCATCTTCCGTATCGACCACAGTATTCATCTTTTTCATGGCGCCTAGTTTTCCAACAGATGAATTTTTGTTTGAGTTATAGATGACATCGATTCCATCAGGCATGTCATCTGCATAGATAACCATACCTTTCATGTAATGTGTGCCATCTACAGCAATACGAGCTTGCCCATAGTGTTTATCAGGCGGAAGAGCAAGGTCCGGAACACCGCGACGTACTTGAATAACTCCATCCATGGAAGTTCCCGATGGCGTGTCGTCATCAAACCGAACCATAACTCTTTTTGAATTAATAGAAACAGGAGGTTTTACGGATTTGAAAGTTTCGCCGCCATCATTAGACCAATCCGAAATCATCTGAACATTATGTGCATTTTTAGATGCATATACATATGCCATGGTGGATTCCTGTTGAGCTTTGGTTTTAGAATCCCATTTCGTTTTGTCTCTAATAACGTAATCCGCTTTTGCTTGTTTCATTGCTTCTGGGCTCATAAGAACGCGAACTGTTGTCTTTTGGTTCGTTCCTAACTGTGGTGTTTGAATATTGGTTAACACATAACCTTTATCCTCAAGTTCTTTAATGGCAACATCCATCTTAGACTTGGTTACGCCAACTTGAAGATGAGAACCAGTACCAACATCAATCATACCTTTTGAATCAGCTTGTTTTTGCAGCATTTCTACAGTGGCTTTGTTTGAAGCATGTCGAGCTTGTGTTTCAGGAAGTAAGATGTTCTTAACCGTGTTTGGCGAAACACCCATACGTTTAGAGATGGCAACATCAGAGTAGCCTTTTGCTCTTAAACGCGCTGCCATTGCCGCTTGTGCGCCGTACTCAGCCTCTTTTTCGGTGTGAATTCTTGCTCTTAGAGCTGTTGTATTTTCCATTCCTAATGCTTTAGCAATTTCGGGTTGGGACAAACCCTTTTTTTTCAGTTCAGAAACCTGAGTGCTAAAAGATTTGGAACGTTGAGGGTCTTTACCACTACCCCAAGGATATCGCCCAGAATGACGCGGTGTCCCATAATGCTTTAAATGTGCCATTAATGAGTTCCTCCTTTTTAGTCGCCTTTCAACTCCTCAATCTTGCGGTCGAAATCACGAATCTTCTGCATGATATACAAAATATTCTCAGGCTCCGGATTTGAACACAAAACTTCGTCAGATTGATATAAACGAAGTTCAATTTCAATATCGTTGGGGTCCACTTTGTATTCCAAACAAAAAAGCGCCGCATAGATTTCAAGTTGTTTGATAGAGCATGGACTTTTTCCAGTTTTGAGGTCGCTAATGCGTAGTTCATTCTTTCTAAAAGAAATTGCATCGGCGGTACCATAGCAATTATAAGAATAGAACAAACAAACCTCTGTTTTCATACGAAATCCAAGACAATCGTTGACGTACATATTCAATGTCTTTGATGTTCGCGGAAGTTTTACTCCCAAACGAATCAAATCGGCAGCTAGCTTATGAAGCTCTGTGCCGCGATTGGCTGCTTGCCAACTATTGTACGTCTGTAAGAATTTTTCGTCATCATAAGTAGTCCAATAATGCTTGGATGGGGAGAGAAATGCATGTGTGCCCTCGAGTCCAACATGATGATTGAGTCTCATTACTTTAACCTCCTTTCTAATTCATCCAAGACTTCTTCTAAATTCTTAGGATGAACGAAAGCTCCATATCCACCATCTCGATTTGCTTCCTCGATGTAATGGTCTTGGTTAGGTTGATGCGGTTCGTTCTCAGAGCGTTTACATTCTAAGAGCGCATATCGTCCATTTTTTAAAACAGACAAATCAGGATACCCCTGTAAATAATTAGCGTCATTTTTTAAGACTCTCGCTCCGGGAAGTCTTTCTTTTACCGCTTTAATTACTTGGGGTTGGAAATCGCGTTCTAATTTCATTCAAAGACCTCCTTTTCGCATAATAAAAGAATAAGATTGTTTGGCATTGAAGCAACTGGATAAATCCAGACATCCTTATTCTTCTATTATACACTATGTTTTTTCTGCGATTATGCAGATTGAAAGAAACGTGATTCGTTAAAGTTTTGTTTTGAGTTTAACGATTTTTGAATAGAAAGGTCAATCGCACTTTTTGAAAGGAGATGATAATAATATAAATCTTTGTATGGTGTGTCCATTCTATCAATTCTTCCTGCCGACTGAATCATAATTTTGTATGAGTATGTTGGAGAATAGAATACAATACAATTTGTTGTAATAGCATTCCATGCTTCAGCAGCAGCTGTATATTGACATAAGTATACCCAATCATTTCCTTCAGGAAGTTCATTATGGTTATGACCATTCCATTCGGCAAAAAGAATACCATGTGTTTGACACCAATCCCGAAGAATAAACAGTTCATAATCAAAATTATAGAATATAATGATTCTTGGATTTGTTTCCAAAATCTTATCCAGTTCGTCTAAACGACTGGGGTCAGAATTAACAAGCTTTCGTAATGCATAACAAAGTTGTCCAGCATCGCGGATAGGCTCGTCTTCATAAATATTCCATCTATCAACCATGAGAGTACGAAACTTATCAATATCATAATCGCAGAATACATTCTGATGATGTTGGACTGTGTCTCTCTCAAAATGCATAGTAACAACAATTCTACTTTTGATTTTAATAAGTTTTCCGGGATTAATATATCGTTCAACTTTTGGGTATTTGGTAAAGCGCGAATAAATCACATGCTCTCGAACAAACTCGGTTTTATTTTTATAATAACCGTTTGCAATGAACACGGGCATGAAATCCATCCATGTGTCGGCTGGTGTGGCAGAAAGAAGGACCCATTTATTTTTGGATGTAATCTTAAGAAAAGATTGTGTCCAACTACCGTAACCAAGAACACGGGTTTCATCAAATATAAAAATGGCGTCTTTAACAGATTCATACTTGGCGATGTTATTCCATGAATCAACCATTTCTAAATCTAATGGTACTTCAGCTGCTTCTTTTGCCCAATCAAGAGTATCTCGCTTTCTCGCAGTGGTGATTACATACACTTTTTTTTGGACAGTGGGTCTTTCAAAATGGTCGGGGGTAATAAGTGGCGTTATACCCCCAAGCCATTTTGTATAGACAAATGCTAAGGAAGTGAGAGTTTTTCCCGAGCCTACACCACCAACAAGAATACAGCCATTATGCATTTTTTCAACTGCGTCAAGTTGATAATCTTTAAGCTGTTTCAAACTCTCACCTCCTTATTTTAATCACAGTGCCGATGTACTACCACAAGCGCCATCACAGACATCGCAGTTTCCGCATCCGCCGATTGCGTCATCAGCGCCTTCGTGGTAGTCATACTTCTTGGCCAGCTCATCGACACGCAGTGTCGCGAACATACTCTTAAGATACGCTTTAACACCAGACTGGCCGCGAACATTCCATGTGTAAGGGCTCAAAATGACATCGCAGGTCTCAATCTCGGCCCAATCGAGAATATTGACATTCTCTTCGGTGAGTTTGGACTGGCGGCCTTCGGAAATAAGAACAATATTCGGAGGGAAGTTGCCGAACGCGACCTTAACCGAAATCATGCCCTGAGGCGGTTCATCTTCTTTGGAATCCAGCCATCTAATCGTCCAGCCGTCGGCCTCAAGCTGCTTTGCCACATCATCTTCAAGGAATATGCAGAAATTGCGGTTTCCTTTCGGATTATATTGCGTCTCCTCTCCGCTAAAATTGCGGAACATGAGTTTCGCGTTGTAAATGGTGACACGGTCGTTCACCTTATAGTTGTTATCAGTTTTCTTAGCCATTGTTATGCTCCTTTCTTAATAGTTGCATGTGCAACTGCCGGTGGGTGTGGTATATCTTCGAAACCAATTGGATACATTTCTTCGGGATATGGAGCTTCCGGGTCATCATAATCGTCCAGGAAGGTCTCCACATCTCCGTATTTGCGTATAGCTTCAACTGCATCATCAAGTTGTTTCCTGTAGTATGAAATATCAATAACATCCTCCAGTTGATTCAACCCTTTAACAATTTCTGCTTCTTTCCAACGATATCCTTTTGTTCCTGTAACAGCATCATACTTATTGTTCTTTTCGCGAAGTAAGATGCCGCCGCCAGTTCCTTCAAGTACTGGAACAAAAGCTCCAACCTTTCCAACATGACGATAATTATGTTCGTCTTCGGGAAGATTCTCGTTAAAGTCCAGATACATAGCAGCAGGGGCTGTCACAGATTTCGTCTGGACATAATCGTTGAATACAACCTCCTCTTTGCTGAATAATTTTTTGAAGAGGTATGGTTCCGCAAACTGTGCTCCGGTTGCCGTCCATTTACCAATGAGTTTAGCTTTTTCCGCCCATCCGTATTTTGCAATGTAAACGGCATTATTGACCAGACACATCTTTTCATAAGTTGCCTCATGTTCAAATGTATACTGGTATTGTTTTGCAAACTCCTTACAGAACTCGATGATTTCAGGAGTTGCATCCGCAATCTTAATCGAATCTGTCTTAATATGAACAACTGTGAAACCACGAGCTTGGACTTCGTCTTGAAGTGTACGCATGAACAATGCTCCACGAAGAGCAACAATATTATTGACATTTCGTGTATCACGCATAGCATTAATGAAAGAAGCACTGGTTAAACCATATGCACTGTTCAACGCTATCTTTAGAGCATAAGCCAAATCCTCAATCTTGGATTCATCTTCCAGATAAGGTGCAAGCTTTCCGCCCAACATTGTTCTTGCTGTTTCCAAATCACCGTGTTTAATTGCAATTCGGGCATTCAACAAACCCTGGTAATTTTTTGTATACTCGCCGAAGTAATTCATCGCAATGATAGATGTCGGGTGCATGGACGCAACATCGATGAGTGCAACGTTATGGTACATACCAGGTTCAGCATACACATATCCACCGAAACCAACATCTGTCCCACGATACATGTTATGCATTTTATTATCGGCGCCACGAACAAATTCATATCCCGGAAACGTCTCTTCCAAATGAGTATACACTAATTCGGGATTCTTAACGTTACCGAATACAATACGAGTGGTTAACTGATTCGTTGTGTTGTTCGGTTTACCACCGGCCAAGTCAGCCAAAATCTCTCTGGCAAGAAAATCAGCTTTTCTGGCATAAAACAAAGTTTCAGTGGCGATAACGTCGTTACAACAATACTCGATTGCTTTCGGCCAATATTCTTCAGGAAGAGCTTCATTAAAGTCGACCTCAAATTCCTGATGATGGATTCCCAAATCGATTTCCCATTTTTTAAGACTTTGTTTTGTCGATGAGAAGTCATAAATATCCGTAAACGAAATGTTATAGGCTTCTCTAAAACCATGAGCGAGCGAACCCTGTTTGGTTATCATCTTTGAGCTAAGATTATACAACTGCTCATTCGTGTATCCAAGATATCTGGCATACAGAATAGGGTCATCATATCGATGGTTGTTAAATCCAATCAATTTGAATTTGAACAGTTTCTCAACATCCTGGCTCGTTGGATTAACAAGAGAGACGACTTCATTATCAGGGCCGGCAATCTTATAACAAATCAGGAACAGATTTTTGAAGACTTCCACATCATAAAAGACGAACTCGTCAGGTGATACTTCAGTCTCACTTGTGTTTTCGCTTGTGAACTTCATCTTATTAACGAGGTCCACACAATATGTTGCTTGATTGGTGCTCTGCATAGCAAACGCTAACACACGACTACGCATATCCGTTACATCATACGACATTTCAGATTTATATGCGTCATCCAGGATTTTGAATATGAAGTCGCAATTAGGTTTTGTCCCTGCATGCACTTCTTTGTTCAAACCCTTTTCAATGAGTCGGCGAATGTGCATTTCGTTTTCGATGGTTTTTGAACTCAGCATCTTTTCTCCTTTCTTTTCAGGTAACCCAGAGGAAATATGCATGATTGGAATATCATTACATTTGGTGAGTTTCCTTCTGAGTGATGCCTTACCGGTAAATACCTTAATTTCAATGTCTTCCTCGTAAATACGACTAAGCCTGTTCACATCTCCATCATATATATAATGTAGATGAATCCCCGCCCCCGATTTACTAAGTTCGGCATATGTACTAGGCCATTTACTGGCTGCTAGAAGATTCTTTTCATAATCTTTTTCTCCTTTCTCGTTCTTCAAATCAAAGTCGATGACGATATGGTTTTCCGCTAAACGCAGGAAATGTAACTCCGAGGTTGAAATATCACGTAAGGTTGTATGACAATTATCCCACGCTTGCAGCGGATTACCAATAGAGTTCGTCAATTGAGCAGGCGCATCCGCATATTGTGAATCAAACAGCGACTTATCCGATTTGAATTCCAGCCAGCTTTTTTCCGGCTTCTTTTTTTCTTTCGGTTTTGCTACCTTTTCAAACATATCTTCTTTAATGTTGAGAAAGACATGATAAAAATGGCCAGCTTCTGTCTGATACTGCGCTTTGTAATCTTGGAAATATACTCGAAAATCACCGAGAAAAGTCTGGCGATTTAGTGGATGCTGCACTCCGGCTTCAAGACAGAATTGTTTGTACATATCGTAGGCTTGCGAAAGTTTGACGAAATCCATACCACGAAAGACCAAGAAGTTCTCCTGAACAAAGTTGTAAATTGCGTTGGTCTCATAAAGCATTTTTTCCGGACGATAATCATCATAATAATCTTCGCCCATCTCAGCATACTTCTTAAGACAATGGTTCGCAATTGCACCGAGTTCAAAATCAATTTCACGAACCAATCGTTTGTATTCCGAACCACTCACTTTTTGTCCGGATGGCGTCACATCAATCAATCTTCGAATAATACCAGATTGAGAGTCTGTGATTTTAACCGGTCGGTTCGTTCCCATAAACAAAAAGCATTGCACGGCCATTGCATATTGCGCCTTATGCTTCTCGTTTATTACAATAGGTTCGTGAGAAATGATGGAGTTCAATGTGCTGTTGTCTTCTATCTTGGACAGGTCACCGTCATGTTGAATGGCAACCAGTGGATTCGTCTTAAACACTTCGGTAGAGAATTGCGCCGAAGAATTTGCCAACGCCTTCGCGTTAAACGAAATGTAATACCCTTCTATCAGTTTTTGAAGAATGTTAAGGAATGTAGATTTTCCGCTTCCACTTTCGCCATACATAACAATAAATTTTTGAATGTGTTTACTATCCCCACACAGTATACTTCCTATGGCCCATTCGAGTTTGTCTCGTTCTTCGGGAGAATATAACACACTCATCAGTCTATCGTAGGCCTTACATTCGCCTTCTTCAAGATTATACGGGAGATGATGTGATGACCGACTCGCTCGTGTGATGTTGTCATTCTGGAACATGATTTTATTATCAAGCGGTTTGAAGTTGTCCGGCATATTCTTAATGAAGTTAACATACTTCTTCCAAACTCCGGATTCATCGCTCGACATTGTCTTCACGGAAACAGTTTGACCCTTATCAATCAGTTTATTTGCGTGTTTCCATAAATCCTGGTCAACCAGCCGAATGACTTCCATCTCATCTGTGAGCCAGGTGTTTTGTTCTTCGTCCCATACTGCGTAGAATGAATGTCCACGAATCATAAGGTCCTTTGAACGACCGACAATGAAGTCGGGGTATACTTCTACATGCCCGGCTTCCCTGTTTTTACTGTTATTAGCGGCTCTTTTCTCAAGAATTCGATAAAAATCCACATTTTCGCCTCCTTTCTTCATATTTTAGCCGAAAATGCCGATTTTTTGGTGAAATGACGGTTTTATGCATGGAAAATACTATAAATACTACTTTTTGACAGTATTTTCTTTATGCACATATTTTTTTTTTTAGAAAAAATATATATAGGAAAACATAAAAGGGCCTAAAATACTAGTATTTATAGTATTTTTGCTCAGATAGGCCATCTGTTTCTCAAATATAAACCCATTTGCGTCCAAATTTCGACCTTTCGCATGTCCTTACCACAAGAAATTGGGAAGATGCTCCCGGTTCCATCGGAAGAATACTCTCGAGCCAACCACCTATCAAGGATTTCGTGGATTTGTATGCTTCTATCCTTGCAATTATTGGTGTCCGTGAAACCTTTTAACCCGAGATTCTCTATCAAGACCCAGAAAAGGTTCCGAATATCCCAGTCTTCAGCCCATTGGCTACCATAAAGTTCGTGAGACATCCGAAAAGCAATTCCGAAAAGGGCTTCTAAGACCCTACAACAACCGAAATCCATCTCTGTTTCGTCTATATGGAGCTCCTTGGCGTACTGAGTCCTTAAAAGGACCCCGTCAGTCGCTCTATTTTCGTCGTGCGGAAGGATTCCATAGAACTCTTTAGCCCATAAAAGGTTCAAAAGTCTCTTGTAAGGAAGAAGCACTCCATCTTTGCAGGTTCGGAGCTCGTTGATGAGCCAATCTTTGTATTCAAGCTCCATAAATCTTGCTCCTTTCCGAAAGGAAGAGGGCTTGTTAGCCCTCAACCTCTTCATTTTTCTCTTTTTCTTTTCTGTCGAGTTCGTCCTTAATGTCGGTGAGCACATGTACGATGTCCCCCGCCATTTCTTGGCGACCTTCGTTATGAGCCGCTGCTGCACTTACTTGACACCAAACGTATCCGCAAATCCCAATCAGGGCACCTCCGATAATCGCTATCATTTTGCTAGGCTTCATAATAGATTCTCCTTTCATTAAGTTCTATTATAGTCCAGGATTAATCTGCATCCTTAGCAGCTTTGCGGCGGCTAATGATTCTCATCTCCCGCTCGGTAGGGGTTTCAGCGACTCCGGCCACGTCTTCCGCATAAGACCGAACAATGCGATGAATTTCATACAAGGTCATAAGGTCGTCGTTACGGACAAAAGCAGATGTTTGCATCTCAAGCTTGCGCTCGAAGTCGTATCCAACAAGAACCGCATGGTCCGCAATAGGTGTATCGTCGTCTTCACAGAGAACACCGTCCTTGGTATAGAAGTACAGGCTTTGCGCCTCATAACCTTCGACGCCATCAACATACTCCTCGTAGCTGATAAGATACGGTTCGCCGTTCTGTTCAGCGTGGTAGCGGTTCAGGACTTCGGCTTCTGCGGCAGCTTCCAACTCTGCCTCGTAATCCTCATCCCGCTCGAGCTCTTCAGGCTCAGGAGGTTCTTCCGCGGCTTCCTCTTTTTCCTCCTCTATACGCTTAGCGAGGTCTTCCATCGACGGTTTGTTGTAGTTGATGCGGGCTCGGCCCTTGGGTTCAGAATATAACTCCTTGTTAATGAGTTGGTTGGCCTTCGCGAGACTTTCCTCGCGCTCTTCATCGTTCTCGTCGGAGATTTCAGGAGATTCATACTCGGATTCAGGTTCATCGGCCGCATTAGCGGCAAACTGCTCCGCGAGATACTCCTTATAATCTTCCATTTCAGCATCGAAGTCTTCCTCGAGCCGCTTCTTACAAATATAATACCCGGTTGCGACTCCAGCGCCAAACAACCCGATACTAAGGATAAAAGTTGCGACTTTGTTCATGATAACTGCTCCTTTCGGTTTCCATATTAATTGCTGCTTGCCATGCTTCGAGCGAATCGTGTTCATCTATACATAACCAAGCATGTGATAAAATGTGCTCTTCGGTCTCTGGCTCCAAGTAGTATAACTCACATAACATACCATTTCGGTCGACCAAAAGGCCGTATTTTCTCGTCTTTTTCCACTCATCGAGTTGCCAGACGTCAAACAAGTCATGAAAATCATGTAGAATATGGTTATCCTCATCAACAAATCTGTTAATTGTAGGATAATACCAGAGACCGTAGGCACTAT
>Ga0116152_10000458_pt1 | contig 33033 bp, 34 predicted proteins | sample AD_UKC119_MetaG_FD_89894 | JGI IMG/M metagenome (GOLD analysis project Ga0116152, IMG submission 89894) | Active sludge microbial communities of municipal wastewater-treating anaerobic digesters from Hong Kong - AD_UKC119_MetaG | ecosystem: Engineered > Bioreactor > Anaerobic > Digestate... | reverse complement strand
ACTCACTTATTTCGCCCTTCATTGCCCTATTATTTTGCCCTCATAGAGTACAACAAAAAAGTTAACATGACCTTATTAGCCATAATTCAAAGAATTGTTACTCCACCGAAAGATCGGATCTTTCAACGCCATCAAGCGGCGTTCTGGGTTGCGCTGTACCGTAATCTTCAACAACGATGGATTCGCGTCTCGCATCACGGGTTGCAAGGCCTGCATTGCCTTCTAAATCTTTAGGATTGGCGATTTGCCGCGCAAGCATTGTATCCACCCCACAGCCAAATTTATATTCCCCAATAAAACGACCTGTTTCATTATGTTCCAAACCTGGCATCGGCATACAATCCGCTGCCGCATGGACATTGATGATATCATAAGACACCATCAAAGATGCTTTCCCTTGCGGAACAGCCAATGTCTGTGTTGTGACGTTTGTGACCCCTTTGGATTTTAGAGCCGTTTTGACACGCCCTAATTCATGTAGAGCCTTCATCGCCGTAAAGCTTTTTGATTTGGGATCATAGGTCATCGTCAAATCGAGTGGATTTTCTCCTGCATTTTTGAGATATTGTGCAGCGATAGCAGAAATAACATCATCGTTTAATTGGTTTACAGGAATTTGTTCAACAACCGTTTCATGAGAGAGTTGCATAGGAGATGTATTCATCATCGAAGGCGTTGTTTGCGTACAGCCCACAAGCAAGAAAGAGGCCGTTATCATTATTGTAAGATGTTTCATTGATATCGTCATCATCCTCTCCTTAATCCAATAAGTAGCCAACATTGGCTTTATCCATATTCAAATTATTATATGTTTTCTCACCATAAACCCGTTTGATATTTTTGCTAAATACCTCAGGCATTGCGCTGTCTTCCCGTGCAGGAAGAGCAGCATTTTCATTCATATCAGGAAAGGAAGATGGTAGATTTTCATCATTAGGCGTCATTGCACCATAATTCTTATCGGGTCCAACTTGCGTATAGGCAGGCTGTGTATCAACAGGCATGGGCTGCGCCGCTGCAACAGTTTTATTTTGAGCAAATGGTTGAACAAGATATGGCGTGATCATAACAACCACTTCAGATTCTGAACGGCGGAATGTATCTGATTTAATCAAATCCCCGACCACAGGCACATCGCCAATTCCAGGAAGTTGCGTTAAACCAGAAATAGCATCTGATTTAATTAATCCTGCAATCATTAACGTACCACCACTTGGCAATTCAACATTTGTTTCTGCACGGCGAACATTAAAGGTTGGTACATTGATACCATTTAACTGAAGGTTCTGATCAAAGGATGTTGTTGATACTTCCGTTGTCAATTGAAGACTGATCCGGTCGGAGGACATGACAACAGGACGGAAGTTTAAAGATACACCGAACGGTCTGAATTCATAAATCAGGTTTCCGTTACGGTCAATTTGTGTTGGAATGGGGAATTCTCCTCCTGCCAAAAACCCTGCTTGTTCACCAGAAATGGCCGTCAAGTTTGGCTCTGCCAATGTATTGATAATACCTTCTTGTTCCAAGGCACGAGCAACAAAGTTTAGGTTACCAAAGCCGCCAGAGCTGTAATTCAATGCCGCAACGCCGAGCTGAGCTGGCGCACTTAAACCTAAAGCAGGTGATGTTGCCAAGGTTCCACCCAAGTTACCAATGTTGGCACCGCCGAGGCTGTTTAATTCAAGTCCTAAATCTTTCAGAGCACTACGGGATGCTTCAACAATTTTTACTTTTAACATGACCTGCTGTTCACCACGAACACCCATCATATTCAAAATAATATTATCAACATTTGTTCCGTTGATTCCTTGTGCATCTGCCGCATAACGACCAACCAAATTCACAATTTTATTTGCAACTGCAGGTGTAGACACATCACCTGTTAAAACAACCTGATCTGTCATTGCGCGTATTTCAACAGGTTCATTGGGATAAAGCTCCCCAATCATTTCCTGTAATTTTTCGGTATCCATTTGAACATGAACATTCACTTTTTTAAGAACATTCCCCTCACTGTCCAGCGCCATAATATTTGTATCGCCCAAAGATGAGCCAACGAGGTAAAGACGGTTTGATTTAACGGCCATGACGTCAACAACGGACGGATCAGCCACTAAAACATCGGCAATTTCACCTTCAATATTGACCATTTCGGCCTTTCCCAACATCAAGGTCACCCCTGGTGTTTTTTGAGGTTTTAAGAGGGCCACGTCAGATTTATCGGCCTTAGCCAATTCCATTGAACCCAACATAAAGGCGCCCATGCATAAAAAGCACAGCATTAACGCCCAGAAATTATTTTGCTTTTTGTTATTGTTCTTCATTGACTAGTCCTTCCAACGTCGCTGGATCAAGATTGATTACTGGTTGTGGTTCATTACTCTGCACATCAAAATTTACAGATTGCTCTGGGCGTGGATTACGTCCTTGCACTTCATTCATTTCAATACCGTTATAGATACGAATCCCTGATGTCGTTTCACGCATCAAAGAAAGATCTGTCATCACGCGGCTCATTCCAACATCCGTCGTCGTATTATCATCAGCCACATTCGCATTGTCACCGATACTACGTAATGCCAAGCCAATTTCGCCCATCTTATTAGAGAGCACTAATTTTTCGGCAGCCTCTGGCGTTACCTCAAGTGTTACAATAGCTTTGGTTGCGCTTTTTTTCTTCTTAACATTTGTTTCTTCTTCATCGATTGCTTTTTTATCATCGCTATCGACAGCCAAAACGCGAACATTTTGAATAACAGTTTCGGTTGCATACCGGTTGACTAAATTCTGTGCATCGGGATTGTCCCGCGTATTAACGCGCACCTGATACGTCACAAGCACGTCAACAAAATCACCAGGTCTGATAAGGCGATCTGCCAAAACTGCAGATTTGACCGAAATACCAACACCGCGCATACCCTTTTGAATATTGGCAGATAGGAAATCACCTTGATCTTCCTCTACCAACATGCTCATGTGTAGTGGCTGATCTATCTCCAAAGGACGAAGTAGCTTTCCTTTGGCAGCCTCAGTTGGCTGTTGCTCTCCATCTCTAATAACCGCTCCTGTAAAAACCGCATCTTCTGGCCAAATTTGCCATTTTAAATCACCATTTCCGACATTGTGGCCTGTTTTTAGTTTTTTGGCCGCGACAAGAATTTCAATTCGTTCTGTGCCAATTTCTTCTTTTTTAGAACCACCCAACATAGATTGAACCATCACCGCGACAAGGACTGCAATGAGGAAACCACCTGCTAATACAATTAAAACATTTTTGTTCATAGTCTAATATCCTGTTCCAGTTTCGGCCAAAGCCATAATTGTTTCTGGTTTCAAGAAACCAAGTTGCCAAAAAGTTACTAAAGCGCCTGAGAAAATTGCAACGCCGTAGGGAACGCTTTCTTCGCCTGCTTGCGCTTTGGCAACCCAACTTCCTTTTACCGTTTTTTTGAAAGGTTTCCATTTTTTGAAAACCAATGTTAATAGTCCTAAAATTCCACCGACAACGGCCATTATAAAGACAAGCGGCATCAGACCTGAAAGCCCAACCCATAGGGCGTACGCGCTGAGTAGCTTTGAATCACCACCGCCCATAAGTTTTAAATGAAACAGTATGTAAGTAATGACAAAGGCAATTGCGGCAGCGATTAAATGGCTTTTCCATGCAAAGAAAACCTCTGTTTCTGGCGCCATAAATGTAATTAGTAAGTAAGCAGGAATAAACGCCACGGCAATACTAATGGCGTATGTATTGGGAATAGTCAGACGGCTTATATCAGACCAAGCTGATGCCGCTCCGAATCCAAGCGCAACTATAGCGCAAAACACAATGACAAACACGAGTATCATAATCTCAAAATCTTTTTTTAAAATGAAAAGTTAATTTGAATAAATTAAATTGAACTTTTGTGAGAGGAAGAAAAAAGAAGCCTGATGCTTAGCGAGAACCTGTAACAGGCTTCTTTTTGAAATTTAAAAACGTCTTAATTATCCAGCAAGAGCTGCTGAGAATGTTCCGAACATAGCAGATAGATCATCCCCAAATAGGAACACAGCAGCAGAGATAGCCAATGCGATACCTGCGGCAATCAAGCCATACTCAATCGCTGTCGCACCATCTTCATTTTTAAAGTAAGAAAGTAATTTAGTCATAAGGAACTCCTTCGTTTAGTTTAGTAATTTTTATTATTTGGCCACCCGCCCTCACTCAAGAATTGGAGGTCAATGAACCTACAGATACTAGAATATATCATATCTTTTTAATGTCTGGTTAAAAAAAGTTTGCATTTTATACGATTTATGAAAATAGATAATATGCATATACCATTGAAACCATTGAATTTTACCTAATCTCCTGCCTTTCTATGATTTGATGTAAAGGTTACTTAATTCACGTGCAATTTGTTCAAATACGTCCTGTAAATCCGACTGTGTCGGCGCATCGTGATAGTTTGACGGTGCTGTTGCACAGTTTCTGAACAAATCCTTGGTATCTTCATCCACGCCGTCATCGAACGTTACAGCGTAAATCAGAATATTTTTCTCTTTCATCGCCACACACACCTCTGCAAAACGGTCATCAAGATCACTCGCGTTGATATTATGTTCGTTGGTTCGGCCATAGGCAGAATAAACATCACTCATGGTATTAATACCGTCTGTCATGATCAGTACAACTTTATCCCATTGTTGGTCATCATAGTCCGCACCTTCGGTGAAGGGTTCCTCAGGCGATATAACCCGCCATCCCCAAGCCATACCAAAGTTTCCAAGGGTTGCACCACTGGCCGTCATATTATCCGCAGAATCTAGCAAGAAGGCTTCATCACTGCTTAAAGGAACAATACTCTGCACAGGGCAATAGATATTCGGGCCATAATAGGCGTTGTAATAATCCCCTAATGTTCCACTATAGCTACTTCTATATTTGTAGTAATCATGTCCGTTATAGTCATGACGATACATTTCCCATGGCCCTGCATGATCTTCGATATCTAATGGATAATCTTCTGCAAGCACACAACCGTGCCACTGGCCTTTTTGAGTTGTATCATATTCCAAATCTGCTTCAGCAATACCGTAATAATTTTTGGTATAGGGATTCATCCCATAGTAATAACTGGCATAGACATCATCATCGGGAGGAACAACGAAAGGCGTGCCATAAGGTGTATCATCATAATTTATACCCAACCCATAGGGACCAACATTCACGGAACTAGCGTAAGGAACCAAACCTATACGGATATAGCTTGGATCTGACACATTTTGAAAGAGAATTTGTATGAAGTTAGCCGTTGCGGTTTTCAATGTTCCAATATTGTTATCAGTACTCATAGATCCTGTGTTATCAAGTACCATCACAACTTCTAAACCACGTACCTCACGACGAACCGTTGTTGATGCATCGACATCAACTGTCTCATATCCAAATAAATTCATAAACGCCGTATCTAAACGCGCTGTTGCCGTTACAGTAATCTCATCACCGTTTAATTCTACATCAATAGCAACTTTAGATCCTATACGGCCTTCAGGATAATTGGCTTCCATAAAAGTATCTACCTTATCCTGAATAAGCGCTTCATCATCTGACCCTGTCGCTGCAGCAGCCAAAGCCGCTGCATCCAAAGCAGAAGAAAGTCTTGCCTTCACCAAATAAGCCTGCGCCATATCGACAGATAACCCAACCGACGCCATAATAACAGGAATCAAAAGACCAAAAGCAACGGCGATAACACCACTCTGGTGTCTTATAAAATAACTTGTATTATCTTTTACCGTTTTAAAAGTCTTCGTTATATTTTTCATTTCCGTTCGCCTTTTTATATTATTTTTATTTTTTATGGGCAGTCTGTACATATTACTGTTTCACTTTTACGGCCGCGTAAAAATGCACGTTCATTCATATTAAATGTATCAACAACAAAATCGCTGAATAAGGGGGTGTAAGCGTAATTGACACTAACAACAACAACACCTTCGCCTTCTGCGCCTAACCCTGCGGTTGAATTAATGGCCGCATCTGCGGGATCCATATTTTCAGTAACACGCCATAAAATGACAGGATCGTTATCGGCATCAAATTCAATGCTGGCAATGTCATATCCGAAATTTGTTGCATTATAGGGTTCAAAAGCCAATTCACCTGCATTGACGATATCGTTTATCATGGTGGTATCCACGACTTCATTACGCGTCACCAAATCCGCTATAATTTGTGATGCTGCAACAGTTTTTTGGTTAATCACCACGCCCTGACCTAAATCATACACAGCCATTAACATTGAAAGCAGTATTGGAAATAATATAGCCATTTCAACGGCTGACACACCGCTTTCATCTGTATGATACATATTGCGTTTAGTTGTCTTCACAAGACACATTGTTTTTATTCCTCAAATTGATAGGGCTCTGTTTGCAGCACAATGGTTGAAAGCATGTAACGGCTATTTCCGTCATTGTTGGTTAAAATTGCATGCATCATGGGTGTCGTAATATTATATTTATATGCTGTGCGGATCATCACCACATCACTGACGCCGCCTGGATCAAATTGTTGATCTTCTAAATTGCCGTCCTCGTCAAATGTTGCGTCTGGAAAATCTTGCGCATCACCAAAGTCATCAAGCGCTACAACTTGATATTGTAAATCTTCACATGCGATAAACACACTCGCATAATCACATAGTTCTTGCTTAAACAAATCTTCACCGCCGCCCTGTTGAACAGCACCAATCCTGACCTGCCGCGCGGCTTCGGCAGTCGATGCCTCCAAAAGGCTTTGTGTTGTAAACATTAAGGCCATCTCAATAATGCCAATCACAATGAAAATGAAAGGCACACCCACCAAGGAGAACTCAACAGCCGTTACACCATCTTGGTTTTTTCTCCATTTGTTTTGCAAATTATTTAGCATTTTATATTCTTTTGAATTAAATTTTTTCTATATTTCAGAAATGACAAAGGCACGCCTTAACCCAAAAAGACATGCCCAAAAACAAATTTATACCTTTATATTGTAATCTTAAATGCCTTAAAGAATTATTAAGAATAATCAAGCTTCCATATTTTCTTCTTTTTGAATAGGAAAACCGTGATGATCGAGATCATATTTACCATTCACTTCCTCTCCCCAACGATCTTCCAAGAAATTCTTTTCATTTTCGATACGCTTTAACCGCATTTGCGCTTTTTGAACCATTAATGAAGATACCATGATAGTCACTGCCCAATTAATGATGTAACCAATACCTGCAAGCGTATACATCACAATAATGGCCTTAGGGGATTGAATAATATTGACTGCACCATCGATTGAATTGTCCTTTGTCCAGAGTGTTAAAAGATAAGGGAAACATCCCGCAAAATTAAGTGCGCCAATGGTAAAGGTTTTATTTTTTTCAATACTGCGATCAACAATATAAGCCACCAATGTCGGAAGCATGCCAATAAAAATAACAATTGTTGTTGGAAAGAAAACAAGCATTGTCACAAGACTGGAAATAACAAAAATAACGTCTTTAAATTTTACTTGTTTCTTCGATTTACTTTTTTTGCTTGTCATTTTTACCCTTTTATAATGATAAAGTATGCTGCCAAAACCATAATGACGAAAGACAAAATCATAGAGATAACGGAGGCAACTTGTTGTCCTGAATGCTGACCATAATTTTTCTTATTTTTAAGAAGATCCTCGATTTGATTTTTTTCGATTTCAAGTTTTTGATATTCCTGCATGGCCTGATAAAAACTGCCCACATCACCTTGGAATAATTTAGGATCATCAAAAATGTAGGCAATTTGCGTTAAATCCCCTGTTTTTTGAATTTTATTGATATGTGATTTTATTGAATCACGTTTTTTTGCATCATGAAATCTGGCATAAACTTCTTCTAAATTATCTGCAATCCACCCTGCCAAAGACTGGAATTTATCAAGTCTAGAGCGTTTTTGAATTGTTGCTAATGTCCTGATTTGTCCAAGCATTCTGCGATATGGTTCAGAAGATGTAAGATCACGCATATACGGATCAACATTGCGGCGATCTTTAACCGACAAAAAAGAAACAATATGACGATCAAATAAAATACGGGGTCTTGAGTTTTCACAAATGCTATCAAGTGCAGGTAATAATTCTTCAGGTGTTTGCACGTAAAAATTTTCTAGAATGGGGCTGAGACAAGGACATTCTGGATCAAGAAAATAAAGACATCTTTCTAAGCCAGAACTGAGCGTTGTTTGATTGATAAAAGAACGTGCATTATCAAAACGTGCAGGTTGAGAAGTTGCGCCCGTATTTTTACGCATACGGATGGATGGCATAATGAAGGTATAACGAAGAACGTCAATATAATCCTGCATCTCTTTCTTTTGCACATAAGCAGATGTGAAAGCCTTACCAAACCCCGCAGGAAGAAATTTCAAACTGCGATAGTACACAGGACATTCAGTATATAAAGCCACAGAAATAGCGGCTGTTAGGCGAGCATTGTAACCATCTGTCCGGTCATAGGAAGATATATCTTTCATCACTTGTTCTAAACGAACTTTGATTAATTTATCTTCGATAGCACGATCAATCCACTGGCTTAATTCTCCTGTTTCAACGAGCCGTGCCATTTCATCAACATGTTTATGAGCGTCTTTGGCCAGTAATTCTGGGCGCGTATATTTTTTTCCGCCAAAAATAATTGGCCGCGTTGCTTTAACACGTTTTGGAGATTGTTTTGGCGATAAACGTCGCCCGTCCATCCATGATTCCAAATCTTCTAATGTCCATCTTTGCTCAGGATCATCGTAGAGAAGGCCGCGCAATAATTCGAGCATTGCACCGCTTAGCCTTTCCTTCCCGAGCAAAGTTGCATAGCTGCCTTTTTCAATTTTGTGTTCAATAATTTTTTCATCACTCATCCCTGCCATAGGATCAGAGGTGCGAAGAATTACAGCCAATGACACACCAAAAGAATACATATCATCAGCAAAACTGCCTGGACCCCGGGATTCAGGGTTAGCCAAAGCCCTTTCAATAGGTTCATATAATGTTGGCAAGAGCGATGCAGACGGTACCGTCAAACATTCCCCCAATGAAATTTTTTCAGCGCCTGCCATACCATTATAGAACATATTGCCTGGCCAGATTTGACTGTGCACCAAATCCTTATCCCGCATATTTTTTAAAACACTGATGATAGGATAAGCGATATTCACCATTACATCTTCTGCCCGCCAGTTTGATGCTGGATATTTTTCATTGCGGCTGATAATAGGCTTTCCTAATGTATTTTCAAAAATGAAGAAGAATTTTTCAGATTTTTCTGGCGGCCAATACACTTTTCCTGACCCAACCAATTTTACCAGACTAGAATTTGTAACTTTGCTGTATTTGATACTGGCCGTGCGGCGCGGAGTCATGGACTTATCACACATCATCGCGAATAAATCATTCGAGAGTTTATTCCGCCCTACCGCAGCAAAAGCCTTGATCTTCCCTTTATCCAAATGATGGAGAGGTTTGTTTGTCAGGATGCTGACATTCTTATTAAAAACAACCTCAGTATTATTGGTATTGGCCGATTCCATAGACCCTTTATCCTGAGAGGACTCAGGATCATTCTTCTGTGAAACGGTTCGGTCCGCCTCTTTCTCAGGGACATTATCAGCCATGAACTCTCGTCAATATGTAAAAGACAATAAAACGTAGCCCAGAACAGGCTTACCTATAGTTTAAAGTGCTTTGGCATGAATGTAAATTCTACTGATAATCTGCAAATTTATGCGCGGAAAGGATCCTGCATCAAAATTGTATCATCACGATCAGGGCTAGTGGATAACAACGCCACGGGTGCCTCAATCAATTCCTCAATATAACGCACGTATTTCACCGCCGCAGCAGGAATTTCTGCCCAACTACGCGCGCCTTGTGATGTTTCTTTCCATCCAGAAATTGTCTCATAGATTGGCTTGATATTGGCCTGATCTATAGTCGAGGCAGGCAAATAATCGATACGTTTTCCATTGAGATCATAAGCCACACAGACCTTAATCTCGTCGAAGCCATCTAAAACATCCATTTTTGTCAGCGCTATTCCATCAATGCCACCTGTTTTAATGGCTTGGCGCACCAAGACTGCATCAAACCAGCCACAGCGACGCTTACGCCCTGTAGACGTCCCAAATTCATGCCCTTTTCTACCGATTTCTTCACCAATATCATCATGAAGTTCTGTCGGAAACGGGCCCGATCCTACGCGGGTTGTGTAGGCCTTGGTAATTCCCAAAACATAACCAATTTTCTTAGCACCAACGCCCGCGCCTGCGGCCGCCTGTGCCGCCACAGTATTAGAAGATGTCACAAAAGGATACGTCCCGTGGTCAACATCAAGGAAGTGACCTTGCGCCCCTTCGAAGAGGATTTTTTTACCTTCTTTATCCGCTTCATCAATCACTTTCCACGTTACAGCAGAATATGACAGAATTTCGTCTGCCATTCCCATTAACTCATCATAAATTTTTGTTGGTTTTAGTTCCTCTGCCCCCATGCCTTTTAGCAAAGCATTATGATGATCGAGCATGTTATTAATACGTTCCTTCAAATAATCACCATGGGCCAGATCACATACACGAACACCGCGGCGTGCCACTTTATCCTCATAAGCCAGACCAATCCCGCGCCCAGTTGTTCCAATTTTCTTGGAGCCGCGTGCCTCTTCCATTGCCACGTCAAGAGCGGGATGAACAGGAAGAATAAGGGTTGCATTTTCAGCCAACATTAAATTTTCTGGTGTGATATTTACACCTTGGGCCTTTACGTTTTTAATTTCCTGAAGCAGCGCCGCAGGATCAACAACAACACCATTACCAATAATTGAAAGTTTACCAGGACGCACGACACCTGAAGGCAACAAATGAAGTTTGTAGGTTACACCATCAACGACAAGAGTATGTCCTGCATTATGCCCTCCTTGAAAACGGACAACGACGTCAGCTTCTTTAGATAGAACATCAACAATCTTTCCTTTTCCTTCATCACCCCATTGAGAACCAATAACCGCTACGTTTGACATTTTTTACTTCCTCTCTTGCATTATGATTTGCGTCTGACTGCAAATCCTTGATCCTGCAGTTTTTTAATTTCATCCCATGATGTTCTACTTTCAACATCTCTCACATCCTGGACCTTCGGTCTTTTGACCGCTTGACGAACACTATCCATATATAGTGTAAACCCTGTCGCATTTTCTTCCGTTTTATCTGACAAACGGTAACGTCCGCCACGCCCTAACTCTCCACGGACTTGCGTTGCAAAAAGTGTAAAACTGACACCATTTTGATATTCAAAACCGCGGCGCTCGATTAAATCAATTGTGATTTTTATATGATCTAAGCCATATGTTTTTATTGCATCAAGAAGACCGTGATAAACATTTTTGAGTGATTTGATATTTACTTCGGCTTCTTTTGGTAGTTTTATTTTTCCAATTTTTTCAATAGCTGTTTGCGCCATTCCAGATCCATCTAAAAGATCGACAAGTATTTCAGATAGTTTATTACTAAGATTTTTTAAACCATCACGGTCGCGCTTTTGAATAAGAGAATCTATATTATCACGTTCTTTTTGTTCAATTTTGAACGCATCAAAAAGTGTATCAATTAGGCTAGGGATTGTCAGATCAATAGACACATTTTGAACACCCAAACTATCTAGCCCTTTCAGAGCAATCAGCCCCATTTCGACATCGTCACGAGAGTCATTTGCGCCAATTAATTCGCATCCCACCTGACAAAACTGCCGTTCGGGGCGCAATTGTGAACCATTCACCCGCAAGACATCTGCTGCATAAGACAAACGCAAAGGGCGGGGTGTTTCCTTAAGACGGGAACTGGCAATACGGGCAATTTGCGCCGTTGTATCCGCCCGCACGCCCATCATGTGCTGAGAAATGGGGTCCATTAGACGAAATGTATTGCGCGATAGCTTCTGCCCTGGCCCTGCGGCAAGCAGGCTTTCCTCAAACTCAACCAAGGGAGGCTTTACGCGTTGATAACCGAAAGCGGAAAAACTATTCAAAAGCAGGGTGATGATGCGCGCCTCTTCCTCAGCCTCAGGCGGCAAAAGGTCTTTCAGGCCATTGGGTAGCAGGGCGGGATGCGTCTCGCTCATAAGAAAGCTCTAAAAAATCTTTAAATTACAATCATGTATCTGGGATACAGCATAGTTTTAGAGATATATTCGGCATAATCAAGGTCAAACTGCCTTTTTTAGGTCATAATACGTGCAAATTTTAATTCTATAAGGGAGGAACTGAATATAATGACAATCGTTCATTATAGATATAAGACCCTAAGGAGGACTATATTATGAAAACAATTAAAACAACTTTATTCAGTGCGGCTCTAATTGCCGTTGTTGCCACCCCTGCCTTTGCCGCGGACGGTAAAAAAACCAAAGAAATTAAAGAATTGGTTGGCTACAACGTTACAGAGACAACAACATATCAAGGCCCGAAGGCTGAAGACTACGCAAAAATGGATGTCAATGGTGACAACAGCGTGACGTTCAAGGAATATAGAAACTATTCTAATTTGGATAATGAATATGATGCTTTTATTCGTATGGACAAGGATGGCAATAAAAACCTAAGTCTTGAGGAATTCGTAAATGCCAATTTGATTAAAGGCGATACACAAGTCGAGTCAGAGTTATTTGGAAAAGCTGTTGTAAAGGGAACAAATTTAAAAACACGTGCCCTTCCAGAAACAAAAACTTACTTCACCCCCGTTGAACCAACAATCGTTGAAGTAAAGGATATTGAACCTGCTGCTGAATAATTTTTGTACAGTGATAATAATTTTAAAGGAGCCTGAAGGCTCCTTTTTTATGCCGCTTGATTTTGGAGAAGGTCACAAAGATCATTCACAATATCCTGAATAAGGGCATTATCGTCGCCTTCAGCCATAACACGGATCAAAGGTTCTGTCCCTGAAGCCCTAACAAGTAACCGGCCCGAACCATTTAGTCTTTCTTCTGCGCCCTTAATCGCCGCCTGCACATTAGATTTATTCAAGGGCGTTTCGCCAGAATATTTAACATTTTTCAAAAGTTGTGGAAGGGGATCGAACACATGACAAACTTCGCTTGCTGGTTTTTTACTATCATTGACAATGCTCAAAACCTGTAAGGCTGCCAAAACGCCGTCCCCAGTTGTTCCGAAGTCACTCAAGACAATGTGACCTGATTGCTCTCCCCCAATGTTAAAGCCTGAGCGGCGCATTTCTTCAACCACGTAGCGGTCACCAACAGCCGTACGGGTAAAAGGAATATTTTCACGAGCAAAAAATCTTTCAAGACCTAGATTAGACATCACTGTAGCAACAGCGCCGCCTTTTAAAAACCCTTGATCCCGTTTGGCAAGAGCCAACATTCCCAAAATTTGATCTCCATCAACAACGCGGCCCTTTTCGTCCACGACAATCAAGCGATCCGCATCGCCATCCAGCGCAATACCAATATCTGCCTTTTCAGAAACAACTCTATCTTGCAAATTTTGTGTCGCTGTTGCGCCATAGCCATCATTAATGTTGCGGCCATTTGGGGTATTACCAATGGCAATCACCTCTGCTTCTAACTCCCATAAAATTTTGGGCGCGACTTTATACGCTGCACCATGCGCACAATCGACAACAATTTTAAGTCCTTCGAGAGTTTTATCGCGTGACAAAGCCCGTTTGGCATATTCGATATACCGCCCTGCGGAATCATCCATTTGTGTGGCCTTACCAATCAGATCAGGTGGAGGCAAATATGCCTCCATATCTTGATCAATCATAGCTTCAATTTCAGCCTCGATTTCATCGGAAAGTTTATACCCGTCTGATCCGAACAGTTTAATGCCATTATCCTGATAAGGATTATGAGACGCAGAAATCATGACACCAATATCCGCACGCAGCGTTGTTGTTAAACGTGCCACAGCAGGTGTTGGGATAGGCCCTGTGCGAATAACATCCATGCCCATTGCTACAAATCCTGCAGCCATAGCCTGTTCCAACATATAACCAGAAAGACGCGTGTCCTTGCCAATAACCACACGGTTTTTGTCCGTACCATCAGATTTTTGATGTGCCTTTAACACATGCGCTGTCGCCATGGCTACCTGAAGCGCCATCCCAGCGGTCATTGGCAAACTGTTAGCCGTTCCGCGAATTCCATCCGTGCCAAAATATTTCTTATTCATAGAACAGATCATGGCAAAAACCACCAAACTGTCAAGAAACAAAGTGTTTCAAGGCGTTACAATAGTTTGCTTAGACCCCTTGTGTTTCGGTTCCACCAATTTTGGAAGTGGTAGGGACAGAGGCTTTAGGAGTTTTATCTGTCGGCGTGTCATCCATATCTTCCCGAATGATGGCTTTCCCCTGAAGCAAATCCTTAATTTCATCACCGCTTAGTAATTCATACTCCAACAAAGCCTTCGCCAAGGTATGAAGCTGTTCCAAGTGATCTGTTAGAATTTGCTTAGCACGGTCATAGGCCCCTTCAACAATCAAGCGTATTTCAGAATCAACAACAGCGGCCGTATCATCAGAAATGCTTTTCCCTGCGCCGCTCATATGGCCAAGATACATATCTTCCTGACCTGAGGTATAGCGTAACGGACCAAGCTTATCCGACATTCCCCATTCCGTTACCATACGCCGCGCCGTATCCGTTGCCATTTGGATATCGCTAGAAGCGCCCGTTGTGACTTTTTCTTCACCAAAAATCATTTCTTCGGCAATACGTCCCCCCATCGCCACAGACAAATCTGACTTTAATTTTGCCTTTGACATTGAGATGCGATCCCCTTCTGGAAGACGCATCACCAACCCAAGCGCACGACCACGTGGAATAATCGTCGCTTTATGAATAGGATCTGATTCAGGTTCATGAATAGCAACAATAGCGTGACCCGCTTCATGATAAGCCGTCAATTTCTTTTCCTCTTCTGTCATCACCATAGATTTGCGTTCCGCCCCCATCATGATTTTGTCTTTGGCAGCCTCAAAGTCGTCCATGGTGACCGTTCGTTTATCTTTACGGGCGGCAAGCAATGCAGCTTCATTCACGAGGTTGGCCAAATCCGCACCAGAAAAACCAGGTGTGCCACGGGCCAAAACTTTGGCATCTACATTTGTACCCAAGGGCACTTTTTTCATATGCACTTTCAGAATTTTTTCGCGACCCGTAATGTCAGGCAGTGGTACAACAATCTGACGGTCAAAACGTCCAGGACGAAGTAAAGCAGGATCAAGAACATCTGGACGGTTTGTTGCCGCAATCAGAATAACGCCTTCATTGGCTTCAAAACCATCCATCTCCACAAGAAGTTGGTTTAAGGTCTGTTCACGTTCATCATTTCCGCCGCCATGACCATGACCACGATGACGACCGACCGCATCAATCTCATCGATGAAAATAATACAAGGGGCATTTTTCTTGCCCTGCTCAAACATGTCACGCACCCGTGAGGCCCCAACCCCAACAAACATTTCAACAAAATCTGATCCAGAGATTGTGAAGAAAGGTACTTCTGCCTCCCCTGCGACAGCGCGCGCTGTCAAAGTTTTTCCTGTTCCTGGTGGTCCTACAAGAAGCGCTCCTTTGGGAATTTTTCCGCCCAAGCGTTGGAATTTTTGAGGATCTTTCAAGAACTCAACAACCTCTTGCAGATCAGTTTTTGCTTCTTCAATTCCCGCCACATCATCGAAGGTTACACGGCCGTGTTTTTCGGTTAGCATTTTTGCGCGGGACTTTCCAAAGCCAAGAGCACCACCGCCGCCTTTTCCCTGCATTTGGCGCATAAAGAAAATCCAGACACCAATCAAAAGCAACATTGGAAACCATGAAAGAAGGATCGAGAAAATACTCGGTTTTTCCCCTTCTGGTTCTTTCCCTGTAATACGAACACCTGTTTCAGCAATACGGTCTACAGGATTTTCCCCTTCTGGAACAATGACCTTAAAAGGCTCCCCCCCATTAGCAAGATGCCCTGTTATTTCCAATCCCTGAATGGTGACATCAGATATGCGTCCTGATCTGGCATCGGACATAAAATCACTATAGGCCATTTCGGTCCCTTCGGCATGTTTGCCTATTTTTCCATTTTCAAACGCATTGAGCAAAAAGGCCAACATCAAGCCTATTGCGAGCCAGAAAAAAATATTACGTCCTAAATTATTCACGGGATATGTCCTTATGTTTAAAAATCACCAATCGGTACAAGGCAATGTAAGCGTTTTACAATAAAAATCAAGCGTTTCCGCCGTTTATATAGAAAAAGCGCTATGTCAAAAAACGTTTCTATGGCGCCTTTAACTGTTCTTTCTCATAGAGGGTTTTCGTTGGAATATGGGTATATGTTACGATTAAATTAGGAAGAAATTTCTCCTTGGCTCCTAAATAGGTTTGAACTTCTGTATTTCCTTTTTGCCAGACGCTTGTCATGACCAATTCAGCCCGATAAACAGCCCATCCCCATCCATAAAAATCATTGATTTGCGATTTGTCAAACCATTGAAAATTTTCTTCAGTTGGTGCACCAAATTTTTGTGTGATTTTTTCCTGAATGCTTAAAAGATCATCAATTCTGTCCTGAGGATTATAATATGTCTTCTCTATAAATATTTTAGTGCGCCAAAGCTTATTATTTAAGAATTCATATCCTATTGTACTACGGCGTCCATCAATAATATCCAGAAAGAAAAGTTTATCCTCTTCTTCACTCATAAAAGTTGCCTTTTCATTTTCTTTGATGGTTTCTTTTGACAGCCCCCAAATAAAACCGCGAAAGACGAGATCATCATCAAGGTTCTGCTGCGCATAGGAGGGCACAGCAGCGAATGTAAAGCTCAAGAGACAGATAAGAAAATAACGCAAGTTTATTGATCCTCTTTTTCGATCCATAATGCCAGATTTTTACTCTGTTTGTCACTTTTCAGGCTAAAAATACATTTACCGAGGGTCCGCGGTTTGAAATGCTGCGAGTTATGCCATAGAGAGTCAAACAAATCCTCCATATTTTCCATACGGATATTATAATCTGCATCAGTGCGAAAACTTTCGACAGCGCGTTGAATAACACGCAATGCAATCTCTTCTGGATAAGCCTGAAGCGCCTTAAAATTAAAGACGTAGGCCGTATCTGTTTTATCCAGGAGGCAAGCCTGAAATGCACTATCGGCAATTTCGTAGAGAGCCTGGCGTGCGCGCGCAAGACGTTTTGCTGTTAATGCCAAACGTTTGCTTGTTAACCCTTCCTGCGCGAGAACTTCCATAGATTGCCGCAGCCGCGGGCGTAAATAATCTCTGTTTTCATTGCTAGGATCATGAATATAGGGAACGTCATATTTAGTGCAGTAAGAAATTAGATCCTGTTTTGGTGTATTTAAAAGAGGGCGAACAATTTTTAATGAAGGCGAATAACTTCGAACCTCACGCATCCCTGACAACCCATCAAGGCCACTGCCTTTTGCCAGACGAATAAGAAATGTTTCTGCCTGATCATCCTGATGATGAGCCACAAATAATGTTTCTATTTTATGATGATTGCAATATTTTGCCATCAAATGGTAGCGCGCATTTCGTGCAGATTCCATAATTGATGCATCTGGTTTTTCACCTTTCCAGTTTAGAATAACATGATGGATATGATCACCCTCTTGAGATTTTACCCAAGTTGCTACCATTTGAGCTTCAGATCTTGCAGCCGCGCGCAACCCATGATCTACAGTTAAGATATGAAGCGGTGTTTTTGAGGATTGTGACCATGTCACAGCCATGTGCGCCAAAGCCATGCTATCTGGCCCACCCGAAACGGCAAGCGCCATAGGGGTTTGAGGATTTATACGAATTTGATTGTCAACCCAGAGCGCAAAAGGATTATCGGGCGCAAATGATTTATTAGGACTCACAACCTAATTTTTCCATTTCTTGAGCACCGCGTGCCAAAACAGTCTCGTTTCCAACAGGAAACTTCACGGGAAGTTGAGAAAGAGCAACGCAAGCATCCTTTGTTTTACCCATGCCCTGCAAAGACATACCCAGTTTCAAGAGCATATCAGGCGATTTTGCACTATCTGGATAGGTTTGAAACCCTTCAGCGAACTGGCGGGCAGCGTTCTTAAACTCTCCCTGCACATAATAAGTTTCTCCCAACCAATATTTTGCATTGGCGGCCAAAACATGATCTTTGTTGTTTTTGAGAAATGTTTCAAATCCTTGCTGCGCAGAAATATAATCTTCACTTTTTAGCATCGTGTAAGCATTTTCATACTGCGCTGTTACATCCTCGGCAGAATTTTGTTGCGGCGTTGCCGTTTGTATCCCTGTTAAAGCGGGTGGTTTAAATTCCATTCCTATCGGGCTGTTATTACCACTATCGCGCTCAGGAATTGCAATTTGCGATGCCCCTGCTGCAGGCTTGGTTTCACTAACATTGGTCTGTTGCGCCTGTTGCAAAAGATCAATCTGGTTATTGAGTTTGTTAATGGTGTAATTCTGCTCTTCAACTTTGCCTGTTAAATTTCGAAGCTGTTCTTCTAATTGTTGAAGACGAATTTCAAGCTGTGCCATAGCAGAATTTTGATTCAATTCAGGGTTAGCCGAATAGACCTGAGCGTGTGCCCTCACAGACGTTAAACCAATAACAATAAGCGCCATAGAGGAAAGGCACAGAACTTTTACCCCCTGTGCCCTTCTTGAATATTGATTTGAAAATAGTTTAGTCAATGCGTGTTTTCGCTCTTCTATTTTGTGACCATGATGTACCATCAGCGCCCACCACGAGCGGTTGTTCTTTACCATAGCTGATTGTGTTAACACGGCGTGGATCAACACCATTTGCAATCAGGTAGTTTTTAACAGAAGTAGCACGACGATCACCCAAAGCCAAGTTGTACTCACGTGTTCCACGCTCATCCGCATGACCTTCGATTGTTGTGTTAAGGTTTGGATACATATTCAACCATCTCGCTTGCGCTTCAAGGATCGCACGGGCGGAAGGTGTTAAATCACTTTGATCTGTTTCAAAGAAAACCAAGTCACTTCCTGCTTGCGCTTCAAGGTCCGCTTGCGTTCCTGGAACAATTGAACTGTCAACACCCGCTGTCCCATATCCGTTTGTGCCGCCAACTGCTGTCCCATCGTTGTATTCGCCAGGCTGACCAATTGTCATCCCTTCAGAATCCCCAAGATCTTTTTTAGATGAACAAGCGCTTATCGTCACAGATAAAAGAGCGATCATTAAAAATTTGATTAATTTGCTTTGGTTGCGCATGCGGGGACTCCTTTGAAATAGCGGCTTTGAAATAGTGATTCTATATTTAATGCCTAGCAGGTAATCTGACAAGGGGCTTCACAACAATACCCCCGTATTTTCAAGATTTAGCCTTAATTCAGCGCGTTATCATTTCAATATGTCAATTTAAGCTCTCGCGAATCTGTTTCAGCAAGATCAAAGCATCATATTGGTCTTCAGGATTGGGTGCGCGGTCAATATATTCTTCCAAAACATCAATGGCGGCCAAGGCCTGATTGGTGCGTGCATAAAGTACCCCTGCATCAAGCAACAAACGATATTCCTGCGGATCCAGACGGCGCATGACTTCAACCGTTTTAACCGCCGCTTCGTAATCCTCGCCTTCAATCAATCTCAACTTTATATTATTTTGCATACGGATCAAAACTTCCCGCCGTGAGGAAGGAATATAATAATCAGCACTTAATTCTGCTTTTGGGCTTACCAATGTTTTCAATAACTGACGCATATCAGCAGCCTGTAAAACTTTACATTGGTTGAAAGGATCAAACAAAATTCTCTGTCCGTCCTTTTCAATACGGCAAACAACGTGGGCAGGAAAATTTAGCGCCGCCAATGACCACCCTTGCGCTAGCCCAACATGAAGATATAAAAGCGCGATAGAGACAGGCATCCCCTTGCGCCGTTCAATAACGCGGATCAAGTTGACATTTTGCAAATCTTCGTAAGTTTCACTATCGCCTTCATATCCGTACTTATCTGCAATTATATGTTTAATTGCCGCAAGTTGTGTTGCCGCATCATCTTTTGCCCCTTCTTCAATTAAAAGATTATGGCGCAATAATACCTCATCAACCATTGTTTGAAGATGATGTTGGTATCGTTCGATACTAATACCTGGGCTATCTAGCGCAGCCAGAGCCAAAGCGGTATTAGCAAGATTAATTTCTTCATCTTTAAGGATGCCTGCCTGATCCAGAATAAAATTTATATTCTGTAAGTTGGCATCAACCATTATTAGTTGTAATACTGATCTTCTATAGAAGGCGTATTCTCTGGAACAGATTTTGTTGGAACATCAATATCAACTTCTTGTTCCTGCAGAGTAGATTGTTGCCCTGTTTGTTGTGGTACTTGTTCAATTTCTATTTTGTTGGTGTGAAGATTAGTGTTTGTTCCGTTACCGTGAAGAGGTTGCGGCAATGAATCCGTTTGTTCTCCAGAAATACTGTCCTCTTCAAGTACCTTTCCGTTCTTCAACGGCTCTCCCGCAAGCTTTACATAGCTGACAACCTGCTTCACACCAGAGATTGTGCGCGCCGTTTCAATAACGATATTCAATTCTTCCTGATTCTGCGCAACACCCATCAAATAGACAACGCCCTGAACGGTATCAATTGAATAATTGATAGATTGAACATCACGATTAAGTGTGAGAGAACCGCGCAATCGAGATGTGATCCAAGTATCTTTTACAAATCCTGTGATCCCCTCACTATCAGCCACGCGAATTTCATTGATAACCTGCTGCACCCCTTCAACCTGCCAAGCCAAACGCACCGCTTCAACCCGGTGTTCTGGATTTTGGACAACTCCTGTAATCAGAACGCGTCCCTGATTGACTGTCGTACTTAATTTTCTGAAAGCCTCCACATCGTAACTAAACCAGGCATCATTAATGAGAACTTTAATTTTTGTGTCATTATAGGCGCGGGGCAATCCGCCTTCTTGCGCAGCCGACACACCAGTGACCGCCGCCGCACCTGTCAACAAACCAACGCCTGTACAGGCATTCAAAAACAATGCAGAAGAAACAATGACGAGGGCAGTAATATTTCGAATCATGCCCCTATTATGCCGCGGCCTGCCATGCATTGTCCAGATGATGAATAAAAAACTGGCCTGTCTTAAAATTTGCAAGCTTTATAGGCGTTACAGCCACAACATCAAAACGCATACTATAATTCGTAAAATCATTATGACTTATATAATACCGTGCCGCGTTTTCAATACGCCGCTTCATATTGGGTGTGATACTTTCCAAAGCCTCTATTTTCGAAGAGCGTGCCTTCACCTCAACGAAAGCAATAATGTCTTTATAACGAACTATGAGATCTATTTCACCGAGTACCGTTTTATAGCGCCGCTCAAGTATTTTGTATCCTTTAAGCTGCAACCAAAAAGCTGCCGCTTTTTCTGCATTGACACCACGGTCATAAGTTTTCTTTTTATTATGTAAAGGCATATTTTATTTTTTGCTGCTCGCCAATTTCAATGCCAGTGTATAGATCGTTTTCTTGGGCTTACCCGTTGCTTGCGCAACCATTTCAGCAGCATCACGCACAGACATCTTGTCGAGCGCCTTGATCAACTGCTTTTCAATGCTCTCCGTTGATAAAACTTCAGCCACAGCATGTCCCAAGATCACAACAATCTCGCCTTTAGGCGCCCCTTTGGAAGAATAATACAGAATTAAATCAGATAATGTTCCACGGCGCACTTCTTCATACATTTTGGTTAGCTCACGCGTCACAGCTGCATCACGGTTACCGAGCGTAATGCGCATATCTTGTAAGCTTTCTAATAACCTTGGTCCTGTTTCATAGATAATCAAGGTTCCTGGTGTTGCTTCCCATTTTTTTAAAACAGTCTGTCTTGCCGATGTTTTTGGCGGTAAAAATCCCAGAAAGCTAAACTGATCTGTTGGCAATCCTGAAAGTTGGAGCGCAGGTAAGGCTGCATTTGGTCCAGGGATAGACGTAACATAAAGCCCCTGTTCAACCGCCCCGCGCACAAGTTTATACCCTGGATCGGAAACAAGAGGCGTTCCTGCATCACTTAACACCGCAATAGATTGCCCTTCCTGCACTGCTTTAATCAAAGACTCACGCTGATGATCTGTACTGTGGTCGTTATAAACCTGCATTTTTTTCTTAAAGCCATACGCGCTCATTAATTTTCCTGTGACGCGGGTATCTTCACAGATAATAAGATCAACAGAGGATAAAACATCTAGCGCACGAAACGTTATGTCCCGCAGATTACCAATTGGCGTTGCTACCAGATAAAACCCTGGCTTCATAGCCTGAGCCTTCGGTGTTGCCCTGCCATCTATTCGACTTGACGGCATTTTAGGGGTTTGCGATGATGTTTCCTGTGACATTGAAGATTTTTTTTGTGTCGAATTGCGTTGCGTGTCATACATAATCTACAAAAACTATCAGGGCAGAGAGAGAAATACCATGAAGATTGTGCGAAATACCCTATTTATCATCTATCTTTTTATTATTTTGCCTCTAGCAGGTTGTGCTGAGATGGGAAATTTTGGAACGGGAGCAAATCCGTGGGGGAATGCCAGAGATACAGCAAAAGCCCCTGTCAGAACTGAACCTCTGCAAGATGTTCAAAACGCCTTTTCAAATTTGCCACCTGTGAAAGTTGCTATTTTGCTTCCCTTAAGTGGTCCGCAGGCCGATATTGGCCAAGCGATGTTACAGTCTGCTCAACTAGCTGTATTCGATATGGGATATAACAATTTTGAATTAATACCCCGCGATACAGGCGGCACGACCTCTGGTGCAACGCAAGCCGCAACGTCAGCATTACAAGACGGTGCACAAATTATTTTAGGCCCTCTATTTGCAAATTCAGTCCGTGCGGTCAAAGCAGTTGCCAAACCACGCGGTGTCAATGTGATTGCCTTTTCTACAGATTGGACACTCGCCGATAGCACGACCTTCATGATGGGGTTCATGCCTTTTTCACAAGTGGACCGAATTGCAAAATATTCTACCGCCAAAGGGTATCGTCATTTTGCCTTAGTCGCCGCACGTGATCCTTATGGTGATTTAGTTGCAAGCCGTTTTGAACAGAAGTTAAAAGATGGCGGAGGCACAATTTCCCAATCCATTCGCTTCACACCAAATGATCCGAGCGTTATCAACGATGTTGAAAAGTTAAAGAATGGAACGTTCCAGGCTGTATTCATGCCCGTCGGCGGCGCCCAGACTGAAATGATTTCAAGCGCCTTGAGTTATAATAAAATGATGCCTGCACAAATTAAGCGCATGGGAACAGGATTATGGGATGACCCTGCCGTTGCAAGCCAACCCAACATGCAAGGAGCGTGGTTTGCCGCGCCTTCGCCTAATGCCCGCCGCGGATTTGAAAGCAAATATCTTGCCACTTACGGAACACAAGCCCCGCGTATAGCCACCCTTGCCTATGATGCCACCGCGCTTACTGCGACATTGGCCAAAAATGGTTTTGAAAAGTCTGGACGGCCTGATTTCAACAGTATGGCCATTGCCAACCAAAATGGATTTGCAGGCACAGATGGGATCTTCAGGTTCTCTGCGAATGGATTAGTGGAGCGCTCTCTGGCTATTCTAGAACTACGCAATGGGCAGATCGTCGAAATTGATCCTGCGCCATCAAATTTTTAATATATCAAAAATTTTTAGTGATGCGTTCTGGGCGTGGTATGTGTGGCCTGCGCCTTTAAGACTGCACGGGGAATCCCGCCTTTTTTATCAAGCTGGCGCCGCATAGCTTCAAAAATCTTACCTGCAACATTCACACCTGAGGCTTTTTCGAGTCCCTTAAATCCTGGGAAAGTGTTTGCTTCACAAATTGTATAACCTCCCCCTTCCTTAAACAAGAGATCAATTCCGCCGATATCGATGTTTAAAACTTCTGCTGTGCGCAGAGCAATGTCAATTGCCTCTTGATCAGGAATAAATTGATGGACTGAAGCACCAGAACTGTAATTTGCTTTGAACCCGCCATCACGTGCGCGGCGCTCCATCGCGGCAATGACTTCACCATCAACAGTGAAAAGCCGTAAGTCCCGCCCCTTACTGACAGAAACAAATTTTTGGAAAATTAATTGAAGGTTTGGATTTGTCTCTCCTACCAGTTCCATCAAATCTTTAAAAGCCGAGCGTGTTTCGATTAAAAAGACACCAATACCCAAAGCACCGTTTAACGTTTTCACAACCAAGGGGAAGCCGATTGTATCTTCAATTAATTTTATATCGACAGGAAATTTGGCAAGCATTGTATCGGGTGTGTCAATACCACTTTCTGCCAAAACCTGATGCGTATGGAGTTTGTCACGCACCGTTTCAATAACATCGGCCTTATTAAAAACATGCACGCCCAACCGTTCAAGCTGACGTGCAATCGCCAAAGAAAAATATCCATGATCGTGGTGATTGAAGTAAGGGAAAACAAAATCAGGAAGCGGTACGGCCTTTCCATCAATCAGAATTGATTCACGATCATCTTGAGAAACAAGTAAATCGAACTGGCCTGGTTTGATAATCTTAACATCAATGCCTTTTTTTTCGCCTTCCACTAAAAAACGGCGGCACTCGTACGCCAGATCCGCATTTGATTCAATATCATCACCGTATAAAATCCAGACTTCCATTGATAAGACCCTCTTCTTTTATTGCAAACAGCACGACCGCCCCTCATGTTGCTGCAGGTTTAAAATATTTTATTCCCCATCAGTGATATTCTTATTTATACACAATCTAGGCTGAAAAGCCAAAACAAGAAACGTCATAGGATAGTTTACCTATCAAAATCAAAGAAAAAATTAATTATGGGGGAATCCGACTCTTTTCGCTTGAAACCTTGCGTACCTCATAATATAAAACGAGGCGTACCGTAAAATTGAAGGATAAGTATCATGCAAAACCAACCCGTTGGAAGCGTGCAAGACGCTGATTATATTGAAGAAAAAGAATTTAAATCAGGACGCCCCCGTTCGGAAAGCTCTCGACGCTCCATTTTGGACGCAACGCGCCGTTTGCTAACCCATACATCTGTTCAAAAACTTTCGATCGAAGCCATTGCGCGCAAGGCGGGTGTGGGTAAAACAACTATCTATCGTTGGTGGCCCAATAAATCTGCTGTTGTGATGGAAGCCATTTTCTCTCAACCTGCGTTTCATAACATTATGCCCACTCCGCGCAATGCTGTCGAAGGCGTCAGAATGCAGATTGATAAGCTTTGTCGTCAGCTCGCTGGAAAAAATGGCCGCATGGTCGCCGAAATTATTGGCGATGCCCAACCAGATCCTGATTCTTTGAAATTATTTATCCGCGCGTTCCTGCAAGACCGATACAATACTTTAAATTCTTACATTGAAGGTGGGAAGCAAACAGGCGAGTTCGACGAAGATATCGATACAGATTGTGCCATCGATGTGATTTTAGGACCCATCTTCTTCCGTCTTATTAGCGGTCAAGAGTTGGATGATGCCTTTGTCAAAGATATGTCGGATATGTTGATTAAGGCCTTAATGGCCTAATTACCAATTCCCTGTATTCTCCATTGATTTCCAAGGCTCTTGTGGTTCTTGAGGATTGCCTCTTTGAAGAAGCTCGATTGAAATTCCGTCAGGAGATTTAATAAATGCCATATAGCCATCCCGCGGCGGGCGATTAATGACCACTCCTACCTCCATCAAACTCATGCACGTCGCATAAATATCATCAACCCGATAAGCCAAATGCCCAAAATTTCGGCCTCCCTCATAAGTTTCAACCAAGCCATTCTCATCAGGCCAGTTATAGGTGAGTTCAACCATTGGCGCTTTATTCTGACGCGCTGCTTCCAAGTCCCCACGCGCGGCCAAAAAGACCAGAGTAAAGCGCCCTTGTTCATTTTCTTTTCGTGAAACTTCAACCATGCCCAATTTATCGCAATAAAAATTAAGCGACTGTTCTAAATCATGAACACGAACCATTGTGTGTAAATATTCCATTTTTCTTGCTCCTTAATGGCTTTCCTGTCTTTTCAATTCAATATGCTTCCTTTAATGTAGGCTTATGTACGAAAACATCAACCTTCTTGATTTACAAAAACAGGCCACTGAATGGTTTCTGTCTCATGTTCTGAATTTGGGATTTGGGATTCAGATGGTTGTTGTCATCGGTGCGTTTTTTCTGGCCTTTGTTCTAAAAAACCTGATTAAACCGCGCCTAAATGATCTGATTAATAAACTCAGCATTCCTTACCGACTAACTGAAATTTTGTATAGCGCTCTCAAGCTGATATTTCCTTTTCTATCGATGTTGTTTATTGCCATTGGCGCTAAGCTTATCGGCCCGATTGGATTTAATTTTCCCAATAACTTCATGTTGGCGATTGCGAAGCTTTTGCTGGCGTGGATTTTCATTCGCCTCGCCACACAGCTGATTGAACATAAATTCGCCCGTAACATTATCGCTTTCACAGTGTGGGGTTTGGCCGCCTTAAGTATTTTTGGCATTCTTGATCAAACAATGACTACACTGGACGCCATTGGTTTCAGTATGGGAGATTTCCGTTTATCTGCCCTAAGTGTGACAAAGGGAATTTTTGGTATTTTCATCTTGCTGTACGGCGCTCTTTTCCTTGCCAATTTGGTTGATAAACGGATTAGTCATTCGCGCAGTTTGACCCCCTCTTCCCGTGTACTGATTTCAAAAATTTCGAGAGTCCTGCTGATTATCAGCGCCCTTCTCATCGGCGTAACCTCTGCAGGTATCGATCTTTCCCTATTTGCAGTTTTCTCTGGGGCTGTGGGTCTTGGGGTTGGTTTTGGTTTACAAAAAGTAATCTCCAACTTGTTCAGCGGTATGCTCCTCCTGCTCGATCAATCTATCAAACCTGGCGATATTATCGAACTGGATGGAACCTTTGGATGGGTCAACCATATGGGCGCGCGCTATACTGAAATTGTAACACGCGATAACAAGTCCTATCTTGTTCCAAATGAAGAATTTATCACCCAACATGTGGTTAACTGGTCACACGGCAACACACTTGTACGAATAGAAACCACGTTTGGTGTCCATTATAATTCCAATCCTCATGATGTAAAACGTATGGCGATTGAAGCTGCAACCAAACCCGACAGAGTTGTAGACAGCCCTGCCCCTGTGTGCCATTTGGTCGAGTTTGGCGATAGTTCACTCAATTTTGTTTTACGGTATTGGATTAAAGATGCCGAAAAAGGCATTACCAATACAAAGGGTGATGTCATGCTCGCTCTCTGGGACGCTTTCAAAGAAAATGGAATCGAAATCCCCTACCCTCACAGAGAAGTTTTTCTGCATAAGTAGAATTTAAAAACCTAAAACAGAATAATCATTAGCCTTAATTTTATCTACCACTGATTGACGTGTTGAGTAAGTTTCACCCGCAGCATTCATCATGCGTGCGACCATAGAAACAGCTTGATCAGGGGTAATTTCTCCGTCTTGTGACAAATTCCAAAAAGCATCTCTTAACTTGTGGATCTGATTAATAGGATTGACGACACAAGTTGCCTTACAAGACAGGACTGATCGAATAGCGACGCCTACACGCTCTTCTAAAGTAACATCTTCGAACTGCACACTCAGGTCGAGCATCTCCTCACGAATTCCAGCCACCTCTTGGATACCACCACCAACAATGGCCTCATGCTTTTCTAAAACTGCCACTCCATTCATCACACACCTCATTATTTTTATAAAAAATCCTTTTAAGGGATATTTTTAATACACTGATAATCTATATTACGTCAATAAAAAACAAAAAAAATCGCCCAAAATAGGCGATTTTTGAAAGAATATTACAATAGTTTTTGGTTTATGCTGCTCTTGTCGCCAGAACGCTTTCATCACCCATTGACGCTTCTCCGTCCATAATAGCACTCGCTGCGTGAATGACTGCCGCAACCCGTACAGCCGTTTGAATTTGTTCCTTGCTCATCCCATGTTTAATCAACTGCGCTTCATGCGCATCAATACACATACCGCAAGCATTAATGGCCGAGACGGCCAAAGACCAGAGTTCAAAATCATCTTTTTCAACACCAGGATTTCCAATGACATTCATGCGCAGTTTGGCCTGCATCGTTTGATACTCTTTATTAGATGCCAAATGAACAAAACGATAATAAACATTATTCATTGCCATGATAGCGGCAGCTGCCTTAGCCGCGTCAAACGCTGCAGGAGATAGATGATTTTTAGCTTCCTCTGTAATTTGCACGATCACAAATTCATTACGGCTTGCCAAGGCACTTGCTACCATTGTTCCCCAAAGCTGTTGGGTATTTAATGTTTCATCATTGGCAAGCGAAGATAAATTTAACTTTATATCTTTTGCGTAATCTGGGATTGCATTTTTAATGTTGTCGATGCCCATATTAAAACTCCTTATTTATTAAAATTTATTCTGAATAACAACATGATCGTAATCCACTGTGCCGCCGCGTGGAAAAGGATCCTTAGACCGTTTTCCGATGACAAGCATCATACCGATGATATGGTCTTCTGGCAGATTAATAATCTTGCCGACAGCATCCTGATCAAATCCAATCATAGGACATGTATCATAGCCTTTTTCAAGTGCGCTGAGCATAAAGCTTTGCGCAACAATTCCAACAGAGCGTAAAGCCTCATCACGCTGTATCCATTCGCGCCCGTCATAAAAATCCTTAATCATCGGCACCATCATGGAGACCACTTCCTCGGGAGCATTCTGCCAATACTGCTTAGTATCCTTTTCCCATGCCTTCACATTTGCGCAAAGTACCAAAAGTTTAGAGGCGTCTGTTACCTGTGCTTGTCCCCAAGCAGCTTCACGAATTTTGTGGCGCATATCTTTGTCTATGACATCAACAAAACGCCAATGCTGAATATTAAAAGAAGACGGAGACTGCATCACAACTTCCATTAAAGATTTAAATTCTTCTTCAGGAATTTGATAAGTAGAATCGTAATGCTTAATAGCGCGACGACTGCGGATGGCTTCTGAAACTTTCATGATAATTCTTTCTGTAAAGAGAAGTTAATGTAACGAGGCGTATTCGGGAGAAAGGAACGCCCCGTTACATTATTCGTTTAATAAAAAATCTAAGCCGCTTTTTTACTTGCCATCATATCATTGGCAATTTTACTTGCATCTATTGTCTCGCCGCCGACTGGACGGTTACAAGGGCAAAGCTCATCACTTTGAAGAGCATCTACCAGACGCAGAATTTCCTTAGGGTTACGGCCTACGTTTAAGGAATTCACGGACACTTGCTGAATCACATTATGGGGATCAACGATGAAAGTTGCACGAAGCGCAACGCCCGCCTGCTTATCACGCACGCCCAAACCATCAAGCAATTGCCCTGTTGTATCAGCAAAACTCCATTGGTTTAACTTTGCAAGATCTGGGTGTTCCCGGCGCCATGCCAATTTGCAGAACTCATTATCTGTGCTGCCACCCATGACAACGGTATCACGATCTGCGAATTCATCATTTAATTTTGCAAATTCAACAATTTCCGTTGGGCAAACAAATGTAAAATCTTTTGGGTAGTAAAAAATAACTTTCCATTTTCCTTCAAAACTATCTTGCGTAATTTCTTGAAAAGCGCTTTCGCCGTTTTCTTCATGAGTCATAAATCCTGGTTTAACACCCATTACAGAAAATTCTGGTAATTTATCACCGATACCGAGCATGATTTTTTCTCCTTCTTTATTTAAATCACTGTTTGAAATATGCCGACACCATAACGGAAATCACCACCATAAATCCAATCAATATAATTATAATTATTAATAGAAAAAATCTATTGATAATTATAAAATAATATGGAATATTCTATGAATGAAAGCCATCCCGACATTACGCCAATTGCAATATCTTCTGGCCCTGAAAGAAACGAAAAACTTTCGAAAAGCGGCAGAAAAGTGCCATATTACTCAACCCACTTTAAGTGCCGCCATCAAAGAAATTGAAAAATTACTAGGCGTTAGTGTCATTGACCGTAGCCAGCACAAAAATGTCATTTTTACCCCTTTTGGAAAAAACGTGATTGAGGCAGCACAAAAAATTATGCCGCATATTGAATCCCTCATGAGTGAAGCCCAACATATGACTGAACCTTTATCAGGTTTCATAAGATTAGGACTTATCCCAACGATTGCACCTTATCTTCTCCCTTCTATTTTACCTCAATTGCAGAAAAAATTTCCAAAAATCGATTTTCAAATCAATGAAGCCATAAGCCAAAACCTTGTTGAAAAACTTCATAATGGCGATATTGATTTAGCGCTTATGGCATTCCCATATGAAACTGAAGGATTAAATCAAAAAATTCTAATGGAAGAGCCTTTTTACTGCGCTACATCTAAAAACTCGTTTCAGAAAAATCAAAAACTGGCGTTCAAAGATCTAGATGGACAAAGGCTCCTTTTGCTAGAAGATGGGCATTGCTTAAGAGACCATGCCTTATCTGCCTGTAAACTACAAAATCAAACTGATAAAAAAACTTTCAGCGCCACAAGCCTTCCCACGCTTATTCAAATGGTTGGGCAAGGATATGGTATCACTTTATTGCCTGAAATGGTTATCCAGCAAGGCGTCTTACCCAAAAACGTTGTTCTGCATGCGTTTAAAAAGCCTTACCCCATGCGAAAAATTGGTGTGGCGTGGCGGCAAAAAGATCCTCAAGAGCAAAATATACTGGAAATTATAAAACATCTGGAAGAAAATTTATCTCAAACAAAATAGAATAGAAATTATAATGCCTAATACTCCTCTATGGTCGCCTTCAGCAGAAAAAATTAATAATAGTCATCTAAAAAAACTCATGACTCAATGTGGTCATAATAATAGTGATTATCAAACTTTTTGGAAATGGTCCGTTGATAACAATGAAGAATTTTGGAATGAATTTTGGGATTACGCAGATATCATTGGGGATAAAGGGAATATTATTTTAAAAGATCCAGATAAAATGACGGGCGGACAGTTTTTTCCAAACGGAAAAATAAACTATGCTGAAAATCTCTTAAGAAAAAATAATGATGATATTGCAATTGTTTTTCGTGATGAACAAGGTAATGAACGCTCTCTAACTTTTTGTGACCTTTATAACCAAGTCAGCCTATGGATACAGGCTTTTGAAAATTTGGGTATTACAAAGGGTGACCGCGTAGCCGCCTATATGCCTAACATTCCAGAAACCGTTATCGCCTGCCTGGCTACAGCTTCTATCGGCGCTGTATGGTCATCAGCCTCTCCCGATTTTGGAGCACAAGGCATTATTGATCGTTTTGAACAAATAAACCCTAAAATCCTGATCACTGTTGATGGTTATTACTATAATGGGAAAGACATTGACTGCCTTGACAACGTGCGTGTTATTGAACCCTACTTAAAGTCATTAGAAAAAATCATTGTTATCCCTTTTATCAATTCGGAACCTGATTTAAAAAATATTCAATATTCAGAAACCAAGGAAAATTTTCTAAAGCCTTATAAACCACAACAAATAAATTTTAGACGCGTTGATTTTAATCACCCTCTTTTTATTATGTTTTCTTCTGGCACAACGGGAAAACCAAAATGCATTGTACACGGCCATGGCGGAACATTGTTGCAGCATATAAAAGAGCATCAGCTTCAATGTGACTTCAAAGAAAATGATCCTTTGTTTTATTTCACAACATGTGGGTGGATGATGTGGAACTGGCAAATTTCTGCACTTTACAGTGGATGCAGCCTTTTGCTTTATGATGGCAACCCCTTTTATCCCAACGGTGATGCACTATGGGATTATACCGCCAAACATAGTGCTGTTTTATTTGGGACCTCTGCCAAATATATAGAGGCGATGAAGAAAAATAATATTCACCCCAAAAATACCCATAATTTAAGCGCATTAAAAATTATAACTTCAACAGGATCGCCGCTTATCCATGAAATTTTTGATTTTGTATACGAACATATAAAACAAGATGTTCATCTGGCTTCCATTTCAGGAGGAACAGATATTATATCTTGCTTTATGCTCGGCAATCCTATCTCTCCCGTTTATCGTGGTGAACTGCAAGGGGCGGGTTTAGGCATGGCCGTGGAAATTTTTGATGAAAACGAAAATCCTATCCCTGTTGGTAAAGGATCAGGAGAGCTTATCTGTACAAAACCTTTTCCTTCCATGCCAACACAATTTTGGAACGATGGTAACAGCAAAAAATATAAAGAAGCCTATTTTGATCGCTATAAAAATGTCTGGTGTCATGGAGATTGGGTTGAACGTACAGACCAAAACGGTTACATCATTCACGGTCGTTCAGATGCCACCCTTAATCCTGGCGGTGTGCGCATAGGGACGGCAGAAATTTACCGCCAAGTTGAAAAAATAGACGCTGTCTTAGAGTCTGTTGCCATCGGTCAAAATTGGCAAGATGATATTCGTATTTTACTTTTTGTTGTGTTACGCAAAGATATCATTCTTGATGATTCTTTAACTGAAAAAATCAAAAAACAAATTAGACATGGCGCTTCACCACGTCATGTTCCTGCAAAAATTATTCAAGTAATTGACATCCCCCGCACCAAAAGCGGGAAAATAACAGAGCTAGCCATTCGTGATATTATTCATGGTCGGCCTATTAAAAATAAAGAAGCTTTAGCCAATCCTGATGCTCTGGAAATTTATGCCAATCTAAAAATTGCTTAATTGAAGTTAATTCTGTTTTGAATCAAATCATCAACAACAGCAGGTTCCGCTAAAGTTGATGTATCGCCGAGATCATCAATATCATTCGCCGCAATTTTGCGCAAAATTCGCCGCATAATTTTACCAGAGCGGGTTTTCGGCAACCCAGGAGCCCATTGAATAATGTCAGGTGTTGCAATAGGACCTATTATTTTTCGAACCAATTGCGTGATTTCAACCTTTGTT
>Ga0116152_10000457_pt1 | contig 33056 bp, 27 predicted proteins | sample AD_UKC119_MetaG_FD_89894 | JGI IMG/M metagenome (GOLD analysis project Ga0116152, IMG submission 89894) | Active sludge microbial communities of municipal wastewater-treating anaerobic digesters from Hong Kong - AD_UKC119_MetaG | ecosystem: Engineered > Bioreactor > Anaerobic > Digestate... | reverse complement strand
GTCCGGCGGACTGACGCGACCCGAACCCGCTCCAGGGTTCGCCCCGCCCGGGCGTCGACCGTACGATCGACACTCCGAGACCGACCGGGGGGTGTGGTGCAGACCAGCGTCGACGGAGACCGGACGAGAAGCGACCAGGGGTTCAACCTGGCCACCATCCACGAGACGGTGGCCGCAGCCGTCGGCGACCGCGACTGCATCGTCACCCGTCGTGCCGACGGCAGCGCGGAGCGGCGCAGCTACGCCCAGGTGACCGAGAGGACCCGCCGACTGGCCGACGCCCTGCGGGCCCGTGGCCTGGGATCGGTCGTGGCGCGCGAGCAGCTCGAATCGCACCGCTCCGGACAGGACCACGTCGCGCTGTACATGCACAACAGCGCCGAGTACCTGGAGTCGATGCTCGGGGCCTACAAGGCCCGCACCGTCCCGTTCAACGTCAACTACCGCTACGTTGCCGATGAGCTGGAGTACCTGCTGGCCGACTCCGGGGCCCGGGCGGTGGTGTTCCACTCGGCCTTCGCTCCCACGCTGGCCGCCGTCCGTGACCGCCTCGACCGGCTCGACGTCTTGATCCAGGTGCCCGACGGGTCGGGCCACGGTCTGCTCCCCGGCGCCGAGTGGTACGAGGACGTGCTCGCCGCCGCCACCCCCGAGCTGGCCGACGACGTGGTGGCGGCCTGGTCGCCGGATGACCTCTACATCCTCTACACCGGCGGCACGACCGGCATGCCCAAGGGCGTGATGTGGCGTCAGGACGACATCTTCGTCGCCGCGATGGGCGGGCGTCGGCCCGGCGACCAGCAGGAGTGGGCCTCGTACGAGGACCTGGCCGCCAACGCCCTCAACGGCGGGGTCAAGATCCTGCCCGGGCTTCCGTTCATGCACGGGGCCGCCCACTGGGTGGCGTTCAACTCGTTCACGAACGGGAACACGGTGGTGCTCCCGTCGGTCACCGAGCGACTCGACGTCGACGACCTGCTCGCCACCGTCGCCGCCGAAGGGGTCAACGTCGTGCTGATCGTCGGCGACGCCTTCGGACGCCCCCTCGTCGAGGGGATCGAGGCCGCGGTGGCCGCCGGCACCCCCGACCTGTCGTCGCTGCTCGCCATCGCCTCGGGCGGCGCCGCGCTGTCGTCGGGCGTGAAGTCGCGGCTGCTCGCCGCGCTGCCCTCGATCATCGTCATGGACGGTTTGGGGGCATCGGAGACCGGCCAGCAGGGAACGCAGCTGACCACCGCGGGTCAGGAGGCGTCGACCGGCGACTTCACCCCCGGACCGGGGATGTGCATCCTCTCCGAGGACCTGGACCGGGTGCTCGAGCCCGGACACGACGAGCTGGGTTGGTTGGGTCAGAGCGGCCGGGTGCCGCTCGGCTACCTCGGCGACGAGGCCAAGACCGCCCGCACCTTCCCCGTCATCGACGGGACCCGCTACGCCGTGCCCGGTGACCGGGCCCGCCTGGGCGAGGACGGCCGGCTCGAGCTGTTCGGTCGGGACTCGGTCACGATCAACTCCGGGGGAGAGAAGATCTTCGCGGAGGAGGTCGAACAGGCGCTCCTGCACCACCCGGCGGTGCGCGACTGCGTCGTCGCCGGCCGACCGTCGGAGCGTTGGGGCCACGAGGTCGTCGCCCTCGTCGTGGTCGACCCGGACGCGGAGCCGGTCGGCGACGACGAACTGCTCACCGAGGCGGCCCGCCACATCGCCCGCTACAAGCTGCCCAAAGCGGTGCTGCGTCGCGACGCGCTGCAACGTTCGCCGTCTGGCAAGGCCGACTACCGCTGGGCCGCCGAGCAGGCGACACGGCTGGTGACCGACGGAGCCGGGTCGTGAGCATCGGCGCCCCCGTCGTCGCCTGGGACCTCGGCAACGTCATCATCCCGTGGAACCGTCGCGACGCGTTGGCCCGCTTCGTCGACGACGAGGACGAGATCGAACGCATCTCCCGCGAGGTGTTCGACCTGTCCACCAACCTACACCTGGACCGGGGCGCCACCGTCGACGAGGTCCGCCGCATCGTCGAGGAGCGCCACCCCGGACACGGCTGGGTGGTCGACGGCTACGTGGAGCACTTCCGCCACAGCCTCGGCCCCGCCGACGAGGCGACCGTCGCCCTCATCGACGAGCTGCTCCACGTCGGCGTGCGCTGCGTCGGGCTGTCGAACTGGTCGGCGATCACCTGGGCCGGCATCACCGACGCCTACCCGGCCCTCGGACGTCTGGAGGGGGTGATGATCTCGGGCGAGGAAGGTCACTGCAAACCCGACGAGGTGATCTTCCGCCGCTGCGAATCGCGCTTCGGCTTCACCGCCGATCAGGTCCTGTTCTTCGACGACAGCACCGCCAACGTCGAGGGGGCACGGGCTGTGGGTTGGGACGCCGAGGTGTTCACCACCGCCCGGGCCGCCCGGGCCGCGCTGGTGCGACGGGGCCTGCTGTCGGTGTGAGGGCCTTCGCCCCCGCCCCGTAGTGTGGCGGCGATGGCCTCCCCCGACTCATCCCCCGCCGACCTGATCCCCCGGGCCGACCAGCCGCTGCCGACCGGGGCCGCCAAGACGGCGTCGGTACGGGCCATGTTCGACACCATCGCACCCCGCTACGACCTGGTGAACCGGGTGATGACGTTCCGGATGGACGTCGGGTGGCGTCGTCGGGCGCTGGACCTGCTTGGACTGGCGCCCGGAGCCCGGGTGCTCGACCTGGCCACCGGGACCGGTGACCTGGCCGCCGAGATGGCGTCCCGCGGTCTGGTGCCGATCGGCGCGGACCTCAGCTTCGGGATGCTGGCCGCCGCTCCGACCCCGTTCCCCCGCGTCCAGGCCGACGGGGTGGCGCTGCCGTTCCCCGACGGAGCGCTCGACGGGGCGACCTGCGGGTTCGCCCTGCGCAACTTCACCGACCTGGCCGCCACCGTCGCCGAACTCGGTCGGGTGGTGAGACCCGGAGGACGTCTCGCCCTGCTCGAGGTTGCCGAACCTCCCAACCCGATCATGCGCATGGGCCACGGGATCTACTTCGGCCGCGTCGTCCCGGTGATCGGCGGGATCCTCTCGAACGGGCGGGCCTACTCGTACCTTCCCCGGTCGGTCGAGTACCTGCCCGAACCGGCCGAGCTGCTCGACGTGGTCCGCGACGGCGGGTTCCGCGACGTGGACCGGACCCTGTTGTCGGGCGGCATCGCCCAGCTGATCACCGCGACCCGGGTGCTGTGACCGCGGTCCGCCACCACGGCCGGTGACCGAGATGGACCTCGTGGCCCGCACCGAGCCGGGACAGCCCGTCGACGAGCTGCCGCCCCCGGGCCGCGCTCACGTCGCCTTCTGCTCGCCGCGCCGAAGTCTCCGCGGATCGGGCGAGGCGCTGCGGATCGACCTGCCGGCGCCGTGGCCGGAGCACGTCGACGCCGTCGCCGACACCCTGGCCGGGATCGTCCACGACGGATCGGGCGGCGCCGGCCGTGGACCGGTCGCCTTCGGGGCGCTGCCGTATGACCGTGACACCCCCGCATCGCTGGTGGTGCCGGCGGTGATCCACGGCCGCACCGCGGATGGTGAGCGATGGACGACCCGCATCGGCGACGCCGCTGCGGGCTCCGACGCCGCAACCACCTCCGACGTCGCTGCCAGCTCCGAGGACGGCGACGAGGCCCCGACACCGACGGATCCGACGTCGGTGACGATCAGCAGCGTCCTCAGCCCCCGGGAGTGGGCCGCGTCGGTGGCCACCGCGGTGGATCGGATCGGGCGCGGCGAGCTGACCAAGGTCGTGCTCGCCCGTGAGCTGTCGGTGCGGACCGACCAGGCCCTGGACGCGGCCACGCTGCTGCGACGGTTCCGTGCCGCGTCACCGGCGGCGTTCGCCTACTCGGTCGACGGCTTCGTCGGCGCCACACCCGAGCTCTTGGTGTCACGCATCGGCGACGTGGTGCGCGCTCATCCCATGGCGGGCACCCTGCCGCGCACCGGCGACCCCGATGCCGATTCACGCCGGGCCGGCGAGCTGCTCGGATCCACCAAGAACCGCTGGGAGCACCAGATCACCATCGACGCGGTCCACGACACGCTCCTGCCGTGGTGCTCCTACCTCGACGCCGAGCCGGAGCCGTCCGTGGTCGCCGCGGGCCCGGTCCAGCACCTCGCGACCCTGGTCGAGGGACGCCTCGGCCAGCCGGAGCCGTCGGTGCTCGAGCTGGTCGCGGCCCTGCACCCCACCCCGGCGGTCGGCGGCTGGCCCCGCATCGAGGCGCTGGCGGTGCAGGCCGAGCTGGAACGGGCCGACCGCGGCCGCTACGCCGGACCCGTCGGCTGGGTCGACGCCGAGGGCAACGGAGTGTTCGGCGTCGGCATCCGCGGCGTGCAGATCGCCGAGGACCCGACCTCGGCCCGGCTGTTCGCCGGCGTCGGCGTGGTCGACGGCTCCGATCCGTGGGCCGAGCTGGAGGAGACCCGCTCCAAGGCCGCCGCGGTCCTCGGCGCCCTCACCCGGATCTGACCCGTGGTCAGGGGGCGGTGACCGGTTCGCTGGTCTCCTGGGCCCACACCTCGCGCAGGCGATCGAGCACGGTCGCCACGTCCGCGAAGCCGGCGAAGTGCCCTTCGCCCGGACGTACCCGCAGCTCGGCGCGGGGCAGGCGGGACGCCTGGTGGTGCCCGTGGCTGGGCGGGACGATCGTGTCGGCCAACCCCTGCCAGACGATGACCGGCGGGGTGACCTCGTCGAGGGCGAAGCCCCAGTGGCGGCTGAACAGCGCCATGTCGTGGGCGACCGAGCGCAGCTCGTGCGCCGCGAGCAGGTCCTGCAGGAACATGGCCCGGAACTGCGGGTCACGCAGCACGGGACGATCCGCGAAGCCGAGCAGGGCGGCGTAGGCCGAGAACACCGGGTCGGCCACCGGTGCCAGGAGGTCGATCCCCGACGCGAGCACCCGGCCGATCGGGGTCCGCAGCACCTCGAACGCGGGGGCGACGAAGCGCAGCGCCCGCGTGTAGGACCACACCGCGTCGGGGCCGCGGGTCGGGCCGAGCCCACCGAGCAGCGACGCCACGACGACCCGCTCGGGCAGATGCCGCGCGACCGCCAGGGTGTACGGCCCGCCGCCGGACAGGCCGACCACGGCGAAGCGGCCGATGCCCAGGTCGTCGACCAGCGACTCGACATCGGGAGCGAAGTCCGCGATGCGCCGGTAACGGTGGTCGGTCGAGGTTCCGGTCCCCGGACGTTCCACCGTGACGACCCGGAAGCCGCGCTGCAGGGCGTTCTGGTGGATGCTCGGGGGCACCTGGGTGCGCGCGCCGGGCGTGCCGTGGAACCAGAGGACGACATCGCCGTCGGGATGTCCGAACTCGGCCCATCCGAGCGCCCGGTCCTCGGCGACGACGCTGCGTCCGAGACGGCGGGGCACCGGTGCTCCCTCGCGTCGGATCGCCTCGGCGATCTCCACGATCGGAGGGCCGTCGAACTCGGCATCGGGATCGATGTCGGGCTCGTGGTCGCCCGTCGGGGTCGGCTGGTGGTCGTCGGAGGTGTCGCCCGGCCTGCTCATCGGTCCGCGACGTTACCGAAACCGCCGCCGTTCACCCCACCGGCCGCCGGGTCCGCTGCGGTGACGAGCTCGTCCAGCGCGACCGCGACCCGGGAGAACAGCTCCCGGTGCACCGCCACGTTGGCCGACCGGTCCGAGGTGACGGCCACCACCCGCACGCCTCCCCGTGTGAGCGCGCCGTTGATCGCGGCGCGCAACCCGGCTCGGCTGGTGACCCGTTCGGCGGCCACTCCGTGGGCCTCGGCCACCGCCGCGACGTCGAGCCCGTGCGGGGTCCCGAAGAGCTGTTCGAAGCGTTCCGGTTCGAGCGCGTCGGCCTGGGGCAGGAAGCTGAAGATGCCGCCGCCGTCGTTGTCCACCACCACGATCACCAGAGGGACGCCCCGACGGCGCAGGCCGATCAGGGCGTTGGTGTCGTGGAGGAACGCGACGTCACCGGTGAGCAGCACGGTCGGCGTCCAGGTGAGCGCCACGCCGACCGCGGTCGAGGTGACGCCGTCGATGCCGTTGGCGCCCCGGTTGGCCACGACGCGGACGTCGTCGCGGGCGGGGGCGAACCACTCGAGGTCCCGCACCGGCATGGACGACGACACCACCAGCACACCGTCGGCGGGCACCGCTGCCAGGGCGTCGAGTGCGGTCGTGGGTTCCGTGGCAACACCGCCGGCGCCGAGGGCCTCGTCGAGGGTCCGACGGGCCGTCGCCTCGGCATCCGCCCACGCCCGGGTCCACTCCGCCGGAGCCGGCTCGGTTCGGGCACCGGCGAGTTGGCGGCACACCTCGGCGGGATCGGCCGGACGGGACCACGACAGCACGTGGTCGGGGTCGGGAACCAGGCCGTGGCGGTCGATGCCGACCTGGACCGCACCGCTGCGGGCCAGCCACTCGCCCAGGACCCGCGACGAGTGCAACGCCCCGAGGCGGAGCACGAACTCGGGTCGGTGGGCAGCCGCGAACCCGTCGTGGCGCAGGAGGACGTCCGCGGTCGTCACCACCCGCGGATGGGTTCGTCGACAGCCCGACGGAGCATCTGCGAGCACGGGCCAACCCAGGGTGTCGGCCAGGGCCAGCACCGCGTCGGCGTCCGCCGCGGTCACCGCGGTGCGGGCACCGGCGACGATGAGGCCGCGCCGGTTCGAGACGGCGGCGAGCGTCTGACCCAGCTCCTCGTCGACCAGGCCCCACGCGGCTCCCGAAGCTCCGACCGCCGTCGCGTCGGCGCCGGCACCGCCGTCGGTACCCGGCGGGGGCAGGGTTCCGGCGGTGCCGACCAGGGGCTCGCGGAACGCCAGGTTCAGGTGGACCGGTCCGGGGGTGGTGCCGAGCGAACGGCGCAACGAGTCGCGGGCGAGGTCACGCCACCACGGAGCACCGTCGGCCGCGGCGGGTCCCGGCTCGCAGTACCAGCGCACCGCGGAGCCGAACAGGTGGCGCTGGTCGATCGTCTGCGGCGCGCCCACTCCCTGGAGCTCCGGCGGGCGGTCGGCGGTGACGACGACCATCGGCACCGCAGCCTGGTGGGCCTCGACCACCGCAGGGTGGAAGTTCGCCGCCGCGGTGCCGCTGGTGCACAGCAGCAGAGCGGGACGTCGGGTGGCGACACCCAGCCCGAGCGCCGTGAACGCGCCGGAGCGTTCGTCGTGCACGACGTGGACGCGCACCGCGGCGCTGTCGGCCAGCGCCAGGGCCAGCGGCGTCGAGCGCGAACCCGGCGAGACGACGGCGTCGGTGACGCCGAGGCGGCCCCACTCGTCGACCAGCGCGGCGCAGAACGTGGCGGCAACGTCAGCGGCTGCCGTCCCGGCGGTCGGGTCGGCGGTCGGGTCGGCCCGGTCGTTCGGATCGACCGCGCCCGGGACCGGGGTGCCGGGTCGTTCGGTCGTCGGAGTCGGGAACTGGGACATCGGGGACTGGGATATCGGGGACTGGGACATGGTCGGGGATCGCTCGGGTCGTGGGATGGGGCCGGTGACGAGGTGTGCTCGGCCGGACGCGGGCTGCGGGTCGGGCTCCACGGGTCGGACCCGGGGCCGCCGACGGCGACGGGCCAGCCTACGGTGGGAGGCGTGGTCGACCCGAACCGGACCCTGCGCTCGTCGGTGGTCATGCTGCACGGCTTCGCCCAGACCGGCGGCTGCCTCGGCCCTGTCGTCGACGCCCTCGTCGACCACACCGTCGTCAGACCCGACCTCCCCGGCCACGGTGGCGCGGCCGCGCTGGCCGATCTCGACCTGTGGGGCATCGCCTCGCATCTGGCGCGGGCGATCGGACCGACGCTCGACGGGCCCGCCGTGTGGTTCGGCTACTCGATGGGGGGCCGGGTGGCGCTGCACGTGGCGCTCGCGCACCCCGAGCTGGTGTCCGGACTCGTCCTCCTCGGAGCGACAGCCGGCATCGCCGATGCCGCAGCCCGCGAGGATCGACGGACCGCGGACCTGGCCCGGGCCGACCGCCTCGAGGCGGTCGGCCTCGACCGATTCCTCGACGAGTGGTTGGCCCAACCGCTGTTCGCGGGTCTGCCCGAATGGGCCCGCTTCGACGCCGAGCGGCGCCGCAACACCGTCCCCGGGCTGGCCGGGAGCCTGCGCCATGCCGGGACCGGCTCCATGGAGCCGCTGTGGGACCGGCTCGGAACCATCGACGTCCCGGTGCTGTGCGTCGTCGGCGAGCACGACCGGAAGTTCACCGACGAGGCCCATCGCATGGCCGATACCCGCTCCGGCGGCCTCCCGGACGCCGCGGTGGATGTCGTGGTGGGCGCAGGGCACTCCGCGCACCTCGAACGGCCGGAGCGGGTGGCCGAGCTCGTCGTCCCGTTCTGCGAGCGACTGGCGCCCCGCACCGCCGGCCGACGCGACGCCGACCCCTCCCCCCGCTGGTACACCCCCTGACCGCACCCCCACCCCGGGTTCTGACGACAAGTCAGCACCGTGGCGGTACTCCAGTGTCGTCAGAAACCTTGGGGGCGGGGTTCAGCCGCCGATCAGGAAGCCGACGGCGACCAGCAGCCCGTACACGAGATGGACCCGGCCGGTGTCGCCGAGGACGGCGATGAGCCGGGCGCCACGGGCGCCGCCGAGGACCTCGACCACGGGTCGACGGGCCAGCACCAGCGCGACGAACGCCACCGCGGCCACCGGCCGCTCCCCCAGCCCGGCCATGATCGGAAGCAGCAGGAACGGCACGACCATCAGGACCACGTAGAGCCCTCGGGTGGCCCGGTCCCCGAGCCGCACCGCCAGGGTCTGCTTGCCCACCGCGGTGTCGCCGGGGATGTCGCGGAGGTTGTTCACCACCAGCAGCGCGGTCGCCAGGCAACCGAGCGCGACGCCGGCGACCACCGGCAACCACGTCACCGTGAGCGCCTGCACGTAGAACGACCCGACGGTCGCCACCAGGCCGAAGAACACGAAGACGAACACCTCGCCGAACCCGGCGTAGCCGTAGGGCCGGGACCCTCCGGTGTAGAACCAGCCGGCGGCGATCGCGGCCACGCCGACGAACACCAGGCGCCAGTCCACGAACAGCACCAACGGCGTGCCGAACAGCGCGGTCAGCCCGAACGCGACGAGCATCGCCCGCTTGACCTCGCCCGGGGTGGCCAGGCCGTTGCCGACCAGTCGGGGTGGGCCGACCCGGGCCGTCGGGTCGTCGGTGCCGCGCCGACCGTCGCTGTAGTCGTTGGCGTAGTTGGTGGCGATCTGCACGAACACCGCCACGCCCATGGCGCAGAGGAACACCCACCAGCGCAGCTCGCTCCGGGGGGCCGCCGCGGTGCCGACCAGCACCGGGGCCACCGCGGCGGGAAGGGTGCGGGGTCGGGCCCCGAGCACCCAGAGCCGCCAGCCGGCGGGCGCCGACGGCCGGTCGGCAGCGGAAGAGGTCGGGGATCCGGACACGGCGGCCGATGCTACCGACGGACCGCGGCGGGGCTCAGACGCCGTGCGGGTCCAGAGGTGCGTCGTCGCGCGGGTCGATCAGTCGGGCCGCAGCATCGGGGTGGGCCCGGATCTGGTCGAGGACCACCTCGGCGGACTCGTCGGAGAACCGTGTGGCTGCCCCCACCCGCAGCCGGCGACGGTGCGAGCGGATCCGCAGGTCGACCATCGCCAGCGGACCCCGGCGCAGGACGATCAGCGACTCGACCCGGTCCCAGTCGACCTCGAACGAGGTGACGAGGTTGCGGCAGCTCAGGCCATCGGGTCCGAGCTCGGCCCTCTGGGTCAGCGCCCGCCAGCTCAGCCACCCACCCACCGCGACGGTCACCACGGCGATGATCCACGGCGACACCGGATCGTCGGGGGAGGCTCTGAGTCCGTCCCGAGCAGCCCGCGCTGCGATCAGCGCCACCGCGACCACTGGGATGAGCACGGCCAGGATCCGCGCCGGCGGCCCCGCCGGGACCGGGATCGGGACGACGCCGCGCTGCTCCATCGGGCGACGACGCTACCGTTCCTGACCGCGCCGCGATCCGCGCCGACGCCACCCCCGACCGCCTCACGCTGCACGCCTCACCGGAGACCACCCTGAGACCCGACCCCGAACCCGACCCGACACCCGGCACCGCCGAGGTGGTGTTCCCCGACTGGGTCTGGGCATCGGGCGAGGAGTCCTCGGACCCGCTGGTGCACCACCCAGACCCCGACGGCGGGGGGATGCTCACGACCAGGGTCGACCAGCTCGGCGACAGCGGCCACCTGGAGCGCATGGACGCCGACTGCCGCGACGTCGCCGCGGCCGGCGCGACCGTGCTGCGCTACGGGATGCCGTGGGCGCGCACCGAGGTGTCCCCCGGCGTCTACGACTGGTCGCTGTGGGACCGGGCCCTGGCCGCCGCGGAAGCCGCCGGGGTCGAGGTCGTGGTCGACCTGTGCCACTTCGGCCTGCCCGAGCACCTGTGCGGCCCCGGATCGGCGCACAGGGGCTTCACCGACCCGGCGTGGGTCGACGCGTTCCTCCGCTACGTCGAGGCCTTCCTGGCCCGCTACCGCGAGCCCCGCTGGTTCACCCCGGTCAACGAGCCGACCACCACGGCGTTCTGCTCGGCGTCGTGGGGGGCGTGGAACGACGGGGTCAGCGGCGCCGAGGACTACGGCCGCGCGTTGGTGCTGTGCGAGCTGGCCGACGCCCTGGCCGCGGCGGCGATCCGGGCCGACCGGCCGGCGGCGTTCCCCGGCGCCGAGGCGTTGCAGATCCCCGCCGCGGTGCACCCGGATCGGGCCGACGAGGCCGACCAGCAGATCTCGCGGTGGTTCGCGGCGCTCGACCTGCGCGTCGGCCACGACCTCGACCCGGCGGCCGAGGACCTGCTCGCCGGGGTCCCCGACGCATGGTTGGAGCGACTGGCCCCGGTGGCCGACCCGACCGGCATCGTGGCCGGCCACGACCTCTACCCGGTGTCGGTCCACCCGTACGGCGCGGTGGGGTCCGACCCGGTCGAGCTGACGATCGAGGACCGCGTCGGTGCGTGGGAGAGCCTCGCCCGCCGCTGTGCGGAGCGCTACGGGCTGCCGATCTGGGTCGCCGAGACGTCCAACCTGGGACTGGACCCCGCCGACGGACCGGCCTGGCTCGCTGCCCTGGCCGCGGCGTGCGGACGACTGCGAGGCGACGGCGTCGACGTCCGGGGCATCTGCTGGTACAGCCGGGGCGACCAGCGCGACTGGGACACCGCCCTGGTGCCCCCGGCGGGCGAGATCACCCGCGTCGGCCTCTACGACATGGACCGCCGGCCCCGCCCGGCGTTCGACGCGTTCCGCGACGCGGCCACCGCCGGAGCGCCACCGCCACGACCCGGACCATCCCCCGGTGCCTGAGCTGGTCGCTCTCGCCGTGCCGCCCGGGCCGGCGTTCCTCGACGCGCTCCGGCGGATCTGGGACGACGGCGACGCCGTGCTCCCCCTCGATCCGCACGCGCCGGCTCCGCACCGGGACCGGCTCCTGAACGCGCTCGCGCCATCCGCGGTCGTCGAGGCCGACGGAACACGTCACCACCGGAGCGGGGGGCGGCCCGTCGAGGACGGCGACGCCGTGGTCATCGCCACCTCGGGCACCACCGGAGCTCCCCGCGGGGCGGTCCACACCCACGCCGGGGTCGCCGCCGCGGCCAGGATGACCTCTGCGGCCTGCGGAGCCACCAGCAGCGACGTCGGCTGGCTGGCCTGCCTGCCGCTCGGCCACGTCGGCGGCTTCTCGGTCATCACCCGGGCGCTGCTCGCGGGGACCGGACTCGAGATCCACGACCGCCCCGACGCGGCGCGCATCGACGACGCCGCCCGGCGCGGCGCCACCCACGTGTCGCTGGTCCCCACCCTCCTCGGACGGATCGATCCGGCACGGTGGCGGGCGATCCTCCTCGGCGGCTCCGCCGTCCCGGTCCGTCGTCCGGACAACACGATCGCCACCTACGGGATGACCGAGACCTTCGGCGGCGTCGTCTACGACGGTCTCGCACTCGACGGCGTCGCCATCCGGATCGGATCCGGCCCCGACGGCGACTCCGGCCCCGAGGGGCCGATCGAGCTGCGGAGCCCGTCGCTCATGCGGGCCTACCGCGACGGGACCGATCCCCGCACCGACGACGGCTGGTACCGCACCGGCGACCGGGGCTCCATCGACGCTGCCGGCGTGCTGCGCGTGGCCGGGCGGACCGACGACCTGATCATCACCGGCGGGGTCAACGTGTGGCCCGCTCCGGTCGAGGACCGCCTCCGCACCCACCCTGCGGTAGCCGACGTTGCGGTGCTGGGCGTGGCCGACGCCGAGTGGGGCCAGCGGGTCCGGGCCGTGGTCGTGCCCAGCGACCCACGCCACCCGCCGACCCTGGACGAGCTCCGCTCGCACGTGAAGGAGCACCTGCCCGCCGCGGCCGCACCCCGGGAGCTGCTGCTCGTCGACGTGCTCCCACGCACCGCGCTTGGCAAGATCTCGAGGTACGAACTGAGCCGACGCTCCGGACCCGACGAACGATCCGGATCCGATGACCGCCGCAGGGGCACTGGAAAGGCGGGATCACCCGATGCCCATCCATGAGACGCGCGAGCACCCGCAGGGCTCCGCCGCCGACCCCGTCGGGCTGGACCGCGTCACGTTCGACCACGTCGCGATCGCCGTCCGGCACCCGACCGACCCGTGGCCGATCTTCGCCGACGTGCTCGGTGGCCGCTACCTCGATCGGGGGGTCAACCCCGGCTTCGGCTGGACGCAGCTCCGCTTCGCCAACGGGTTCGTCCTCGAGGGCCTCAACCCCGAGCCGAGCGACCGGGACGACTTCCTGAACCGGTTCCTCGACCGCAACGGGCCCGGACCCCACCACCTGACCTTCAAGGTCCCCGACCTCGACCGCATGCTCGACCGGGTCCGCGCCGCGGGGTTCGACCCGGTGGGCGAGGACCGGACGGACCCGACCTGGTACGAGGCGTTCCTTCACCCCGCCCAGGCCCACGGGATCGTCGTGCAGCTGGCGCAGGTCGGCCCCGACCCCCACGCACCGGCTCCCGAGCCCGAGGGGTTCCCCGAGCTGACCTTCGACCACCCGATGGCCTCTCTGGGGCGGGTCGTCCACGCCGTGGCCGACCTGGACGGGGCGGTGAGCCTGTTCCGCGACGTGCTCGGAGGACGGGTCATGTCCTCGGGCGCCGCGATCGACGGCAACCACTGGGTCGAGCTCGGCTGGAACGGTCCCGGCCGTCTGCGTCTGCTCGAGGGCGTGCACGCCGAGATCGCCGAGTGGATCGGCGACCGACCGGGTCGGCTGCGCCACCTGTTCTTCAGCTTCGACGAGCCGAGGACGGTTCCCGGGGTCCGCGAGGTGGCCGAGAACCGCTGGGTGCTCGACGCGGATGACGTGCTGGGCACCCGACTGGTGCTGTCGTCCAACGCCCGCCCCTGACCGGTCAGCCCATCAGCCTGCTCATCAGCCTGCTCATCAGCCGGCTCCTCCGCCGGATCGTCGGCCGGCTCGTCGGCCGGGACGCCGTGCCACCGTCAGAGGAGCATCCCACCGTCGACGACCATGGTCGTCCCGGTGATCCACGACGCCCTGTCCGAGGCCAGGAACACCGCGGCCTCGGCGATGTCGGACGGTTCGCCGAGGCGACGCAACGGCACGTGCGCGGCCACCGAGTCCTCGTTCGACTCCCACAGGGCCCGGGCCATGTCGGTCTTGACCAGTCCCGGGCAGATGGCGTTGACCCGGACCCCGGGCGCGAGCTCCTTGGCCAGAGAACGGGTGAGGTGGATGAGAGCGGCCTTGGTCACGTTGTAGTGACCGATCGCCACCTCGACCGACAGGCCACCGATCGAGGCGATGTTGATCACGCATCCACCTCGCTCGGCCATCGCCCGGTGGTAGGCCTCCTGTGTCCACACGAACGCCCCGCGCAGGTTGACCTCGTAGGTCTTGTCGTACCGGGGCAGGTCGATGTCGATCATGCGGCCCATGTACGGGTTGGTCGCCGCGTTGTTGACCAGGATGTCGAGGCCGCCGAAGCGCTCGAGGGTGGCGGACACGCAGGCGGCGGCCGCCTCGGGGTCACCGGCGTTGGCGGCGAACACGTCGATGTCGGCGCCACCGGTCGGCGTGATCGACGCGGCGGCAGCGCGCAGGCCGCCCTCCTTGCGCGACGACAGCATGACCGACGCACCCGCCGCGGCCATCTCGGCCGCGATCGCCTGCCCGATCCCCTTCGAGGCTCCCGTGACGAGAGCCACCCGTCCGTCCAGTCGGATCTCCATGGCGCCACGCTACGCGGCGCCCTTCACCGGGTACCGGACCGCTCCCGGGGGCGGGTCCCGGTGGTTTCAGGCCGGCACGTCGAGCAGGGCCAGGACGGCCTTGTCGCCGGCCGCCTCGGGGCTGAACGCAGCGGTCGTGCCCACGATGTGGACGTCGGTGCCGGTGGCGTGGTCGAGCAGCTCCACACGTCGGCTCAGACCCAGCTTCTTGATGGTCACGTCGGTGCTCACGCGCCCGAGGCTCCGCAGAATGCGGGTGGTGCCGCGGCCGGTCTGCCAGTCGAGCAGGTGGATGTCGGTGGCGGTCACCGCGACCAGCATCCGGACGGTGAGCCCGTCGCGCTCGGCGTCCATCGCCTGCACCGCGGCCATGGCGGTCACGTTCTCCACGGCCTCGATCAACCCGTTGCCGACGTGGGGGAGGCTGTCGGCCGCCGCTCCGGCCACGGCCAGTTCGGCGTTCGACGGCAGGGCGTGACCGAAGATGCCGGCGGCGAGCACCGTCTCCTCGGCGGTCGGATCCGGCGACGCGGCGACCGCCGCGTCGATCACGGTGGTGGCGGCGGCGATGAGCTCAGCGGGTTTGGCCATCCCCCAGCCTGCCGGGGTCGGGCCCGCGTTCCAACCCCGCAGGCTCCACGGATCCGTCGGCGATCACCGCACACGTCGACCCACCACGTAGGTTGCCGCCATGCCGAACCGCCTCGCGGACGAGACCAGCCCGTACCTGCGTCAGCACGCCGACAACCCGGTCGACTGGTGGCCGTTCGGCGACGAGGCGTTCGAGCTCGCCCGACGCACCGACCGGCCGGTTCTGATCTCGGTGGGCTACTCGTCGTGCCACTGGTGCCACGTGATGGCCCACGAGTCCTTCGAGGACCCCGACACCGCGGCGCTGATCAACGACCGCTTCGTGCCGATCAAGGTCGACCGCGAAGAGCGCCCCGACGTCGATGCGGTCTACATGGAGGCCACCCAGGCCATGGTCGGCCGGGGCGGCTGGCCGATGACGGTGTTCGCGGACGCCGACGGTCGCCCGTTCTTCTGCGGCACCTACTTCCCACCCGAACCGCGGGGAGGCCAGCCCGGCTTCACGCAGGTGCTCGACGCGGTGCACCAGGCCTGGGCCGATCGGCGCGGCGACCTGCTGGAGCAGGCGGAACGCCTGACCGAGTCGTTGCGCCGCCCGGTCGGCCCCGCTGGCGACGACACGTCCGAGGTCGGTCGGGCCGACATCGACGAGGCCACGATGGGCCTGCTCTCCGCCTTCGACGCCGACTGGGGCGGATTCGGACGCGCCCCCAAGTTCCCCCACACGATGAGCCTGGACCACCTGCTACGCCAGCACCACCGCACCGGTTCGGCCGCCGCGCTCGGAGCCGTGGTCACGTCCCTCGACGCCATGGCGGTCGGCGGCATCCACGACCACCTCGGCGGCGGCTTCAGCCGCTACTCGGTGGACCGGCAGTGGCTGGTCCCGCACTTCGAGAAGATGCTCTACGACAACGCCCTCCTGCTGCGCATCTACACCCACGCTGCGCAGGTCACCGGTGAGGAGCGCTTCGCCGCGGTCGCCGGATCGATCGTCGAGTACGTCGAGCGTGACCTGACCCACCCCGACGGAGGGCGCTACTCCGCCGAGGACGCCGACTCGGTGCCGGCGGGCTCGGCGGAGGCCACCCACGCCCACGAGGGCGCGTTCTACGTGTGGACGCCCGAGCAGGTCGCCACGGCCCTCGAGGCCGCCGGACTCGGCGCCCACGCCCGGGAGGTGTGCGAGTGGTACGGGATCACCGCCGCCGGCAACTTCGAAGGGGCGTCGATCCCCAACCGGCTGCACGCCCGCCAGCATCCCGCGCTGGCACCCGACGATCGACCGCCCGCGGTGGAGGCCGCCCGGGTCGCTCTGCTCTCCGATCGGTCCCGCCGGCCCCGCCCCGGCCTCGACGACAAGGTCCTGACCGAGTGGAACGCCCTGTTCGTGGCCGCTCTGGCCGAAGCGGGCGGTGCCCTCGGAGAGCCGGACTGGATCGCCGGGGCGGAACGAACCGCCCGGTTCCTGCTCGACCGGCTCCGAGGCCCCGACGGGCGGTGGCTGCGGAGCTGGCAGGCCGGGCCGGGCAAGGCCGACGCGGGCCGGTCCCGGCACCTGGCCTACGCCGCGGACCACGGAGCGCTCCTGGACGCGTTCCTCACCCTGCACGAGGTGACCGGTCATCAGATGTGGCTGGCCGAGGCGACCGCGGTGGCCACGGCTCTCGACGACCTGTTCATCGACGACGACGGCACCGTCTTCTCGACCGGCAGCGACGCCCCGGCGCTGCTGGTGCGGCCCCGCGAGGTCATGGACGACGCCACCCCGTCGGGGGCGAGCCTGGCCGCGGTCGGCTTCCTCCGCCTGTCGGCCCACACCGGCGACGACCGGTGGGCGAACCGCGCCCGGGCCGTGCTCGGGGCGTTGGGCCACCTGGTCGGCCGCCACCCGCTCGGCTTCGGCGACATGCTCCGAGCGGTGGAGATGACCACCGAGGGCATGACCGAGCTGGTCGTGTCCGGCGATCGCCCCGACCTGGTCGAGGTCGCGCTGCGGTCGTTCCGGCCCACGACGGTGCTGGCCTGGGGTGAGCCCGGTCCCGGCCCCCTGTGGGAGGGCCGGGTCCACGACGGGACCGACGGACGAGCCTACCTGTGCCGGGACCACCTCTGCGAGGCGCCGATCACCGACGCGTCCGAGCTCGCCCGGGCGCTCGACGCCCACCGGCGTCGGGCCTGAGCGGACCCACCCGGGCCCGGGTCATCGCGACCCGCCGGAGCCCGGGCGGTCAGCCGCCCGGGAACGGCGGGGGCTGGGTGGGTGGACCCTGATCGGGCGACGGGCCCGGGTACGGCGGCGGCAGCAGCCCCGGGTCCGGGACCGTGGGCGGCCCGGAGTACGGCGGCGGGGTGGCGGCGGCTGGGCCCGTCGTCGCCTCCGGCGCGGCCGGTGCGGGATCCGGTGCCGCCGGAGCGGCCGGAGCGGCCGGAGCATCGGCCACCCCCGCGCCGACCAGGGTGGGCGCACCGACCCCTGCCTTGTGGTCGGCGACCTCGAGGTAGGGCTCGACGTGGTGGTCCAACATGCCCTTGGACACCCACCCCCGCTTGTCGGCCCAGATGATCAGCGGCGGCAGCACGATGAGCGCGGCCAGCAGGGCGATGGTGACCTTGAGGGCGATGAAGATGCCGAAGTTGCGCAGCAACGGCAGCGACGAGAACGAGATCACCGCCACACCAGCGACCGCGGTCATGGCCGAGACGATGAAGGCCCGACCCGTCCGTGCTGCGGTCACGTCCATCGCCGCCCGCGGCTCCAGGCCCCGGCGCCGCTCCTCGATGTAGCGCAACAGGATCAGGGAGGTGAACTCGGTACAGGTCGCGACGACGAGCGGGCCGCCGATCGCCGTCATCGGGCTCAACGAGATCCCGAGCGCCCAGATCGCCAGCGTCGCCGCTCCCGACGCGACGAGCACCGGCGCCATCGACAACAGGCCCCGGGTGAGGGAGCGGAGCCGGATGACGAGGAAGGCGAACACGAGTCCGACGGCCAGCCAGGTCAGCTGGACCAGGTTCGCCTCCAGGTTCTGGAGCAGTCCGACGCCGACCACGGCGAGACCCGACGGCGTGAGCCGCGTCCCGGCCGGGGCGTCGGGCTTCTCTCGGATGTCGTCGACGACACCGGCGAGGCGGTCGAGCGGACCGGGCCGGGTCATGTAGATGAGGTTGATCGCCTTGCCGTCGCGGGCGACGGTCGAGGCCTTGATCGCGTCGGGGGCGATCTCCCACGCGTCCTGCACCGACTCGGCGGTCGGGGCGACGTGCGCCGCGCCGTCGACGTCGGTCAGGTCCGACACGGTGTTGATGATCCCGGTGCCGATCAGCAGGACCTTCTCGTGTTCCTCCATCTGCTGTCGGCTGAACGAGTCCAGCCGGGACACGACGTCGTCGGTGAACAGCGTTCCGTCGCCCGTCGACTCGACGAAGATGCCGAGCTCCGAGGACCCGCCGATCTCGTCCTCCACCTTGTGGAGGTCGGTGACGACCTTGCTGTCGGGGTTGACCCAGTTGACCGGGTCGGTCTCGAGCTTGATCGACGGCTCGACGATGCTCCCGCCGACGAACACGATGATCGACACGGCCGCGAGCGGCAGGGCGAAGCTGCCGGGCAGGCTGCCCATCTTGACGACCATCCGACCGAGACGGCCCTCGCTGAAGTCACCCGAGCGCGTCGGACTCCGGTACTCCCGCATGCCCAGGACCGCGAGCGGGTTGAGGATCGAGCTGATGCAGATGGCGACGATGCCGACGATCATCAGCCAGCCGAACGCACGGACCATCGGCACGTGAGCGATCTGCAGCGCGAGGAACGCGAACACGGCGTCGAAGGTGACGACGAGCAGACCCGGCCCGAGCCCGCGAGCGGCCTCCTGGATCGGGTGCGGCGAGTGGGCGATGATCACCTCCTCCTCGATCCGCGAGTGCATCTGGATCGCGTAGTCGATGCCGATGCCCAACATGACCGGCAGACCGGCGATGGTCACCAGCGTGAGCGGGATGCCGAGGTAGCCGGCGAAGCCGAACGCCCACACGACACCGACCAGCACCACCGCGAGCGGCAGCAGCCGCCAACGCACGCTGAAGAACAGCAGCAGGATCAGGATCATCGCGAGCACCGCGATGCCCCCGAGGGTCAGCATCCCGCCCTTCAGGTAGTCGTTGATGTTCTTCAGCAGGATCGGCGCACCCGTGGTGACCGTCGACGAGTTCGGGAACTGGAGGTCCTTGGTCGCCGCGACCACCGCGTCGGAGGTCGTGCCCTCCTGCTCGATCGACATGTTGCCGTCGAGCCGGGTGATCATCAGGGCGTGGGTCTTGTCGGGGAAGAACGGGAGGAGCGCCTTGCGGACCTGGTCGTTGTTGTCGAGCAGGAGGAACTTCACCCACGCGGGGTTGGAGAGCACCTGTTGGTCGGCCGGCACCGCGAGGAGTCGGCCCGCGGTCGCCGCCGTGTCGGCGCTCCGGGCTTGGGCACTGGCGGTGTCCCCGGACTTCTCCGCGACCTCGCTCGCGTGCAGCAGCGCCTTGGCCGCGATCGAGTCGAACGGCGTGCCGCCCTCCGGCGGCGTCACGAGATCGGACGAGAACTGCAGGGCGGTGACCGGGGAGATCACACCCTGGACGCCCTCGATCCCCTCGATCTCCTCGGTGACGCTCTGGAAGGTCGCAAGCCCTTCCGGAGTGAACAGCTCATCGACGGTGTGGCCCTCGTCCATCGTGATGACCGACAGCATCGCTTCGCCACCGAACAGCTTCTGGTAGACGACGTTGTCCTTGTAGACCTGATCCTTCGCGTTCAGGTAGCTGTCCTGGCCGGTGGCGAACTCGAGGCGGGTGATGCCGGTGCCGACCAGGATCGTGAAGGCGGCCAGCACCGCGGTCACGATCACCGCGTGCTTGCCCAGGTTGACCGCCAGCCAGGACCAGAAGCGCTGCATCATCGGAGCTGTCTCCCTCGGCTCTCGAGCGGAACGTGGTGAACCGCACCTGTCCCCAGTCGAACGGCGACTCTAGCCCGACGGAGCCGGACCCTGTCCAGCCCACCCGCCCCGGTGGATCCGACGACCGGGACCCGGTCGACCTCGGCGCGCCGACCGTGACGGGAGTCGGCCTCCCGGCGCGGGGAGACCGAGGGCGACGGTGGCCACGACCCGTCGCCCGGCGGGCACTCCGAGGGCCCGCCGGACCGCCGCTTCGTGGCCGAAGACACCGAACAGCAACGCCCCCAGGCCTTCGGACTCGGCGGCCAGCAGCACGGCCATGACCGCGGCACCGCCGTCGACGAACCAGAACGGCACCGGCCACGCCTCCGCTCCGTCGCCCAGGCCGCTGTGAGCCTTGTCGGGCAGGGAGTAGCGCTCGACGTAGGCGGCCGGGTCGACGATCACCTCGACGAGCACCGGCGCCCGCATCAACCCGGGCCAGCGGAACCCGAGTCGGCGATCGGCGGGCAAGGTGACGTCCCAGTGGCGGGCGGTGTCCGCGCCGGTGAGCACGACCAGGTCCAACGCGTCGGTGTTGCCGGCGGCCGGGGCCCGGAACGCCGCGGCCAGGACCCGGTCGAGGACGTCGTCGGCGACCGGGTCGGGTTTGAAGTCGCGGCACATGCGCCGCGACGCGAGGACCTGGGAGAAGGCGGCCCGCCCGCCGGGGTCGGCAGGGTCGGGGCTGGCAGGGTCGGGGTCGACTCGGGTCACCCGTTGTACTTGAGGAGCTCCTCGGCCATCACCCAGCCGAAGGTGATCAGGCAGTCCCCTCGATCGGTCTCGAGATGGGTGAACTGCGCGGCGACGTCCGGGTCGACCTTCTCCGGCTTGAGCGGCTCGTGGTCGAGCACCAACGGCGCCGCCCCGTCACCGGTGACGGTGAAGGTGTGCTGGTCGTAGCGCTCGGCGTCGACCTCGAATCGCTTGGCCAGGCGACGACCCCAGGCCCGCTCCTCTCCGGACACCTTGTGGCCCGGACGGGGGACGATGTCGACCATGACCTTGTAGGCCTCGAATGCACCGGGGTCGACCATGCGGGTGCCGACCAGCACGTCCTCATCGGGGAACGCCATCAGCGCCCGGCGCAGGTTGTCGCTCACGATCGCCCGCAGGAAGCTGTCGCGCTTGGAGGTGCGCCGGATGCCGGCCACCCCGATCAGCACGCTCGGAGTTCCGCCGATCCGCTCGAGGGTCGAGAACGAGAACGCCCGGAGGTGCGCCCCCTCCCGGACCTGGGTGACCAGCACCCAGTCGCTGACCAGCTTCGACAGGAGCCCGATCTCGTAGCAGATGCCCCCGTCGGCGCAGAGGTCGGCCATCTCGGCCAGTTCCGCATCACTCAGAGCGGTGCAGTCCTTGGTCGTGACGTCGAGCGCCATGCATCTTCTCCCTGAGGTGTCGTCACATCCCGCTTCGGGGACGCGGACCCGGTTCTGGGTACACGAGTGGTCCCACTAGTTCAGTCGCCCCGACGCCCATTCGGCAAGTCAGGCCCGGCGGTCGGCTGTGGCAGATCCGCGGTCAGCCATGCGTCGCGACCCGCGTCCGGGGTCGGTCCCGGAACGGCTCACAGCACCACCGATTCGTGGCCGAGCAGCGCTCGCAGCTCACCGATAAGGCCCGTGCGGGTGTCGACCAGGTGGTCGTCGGAGAGGCGCAGCACCTGCTTGTCGCCCAGCAGGATGTGCACCTCGGAGTCGCCGGGGAAGTCGCCGATCAGCTCCTGGAGCCGGTCGATCGTGGCGTTGTCGAGGCGCGACGGCGGCAGGTGCAGCCGCAGCGGCGGGTGCTCGTCGACCTGCGGTTCGAACAGCTCGAGCTCGCGGGGGATGAACTTGGCGGTCTCGTCGCGCTTGTCGACCCGACCGGTGGTGATCACCACCGCGTCCTCGACCAGCAGGTGACCGATCTGGGCCATGGTCTTGGGGAACACCATCACCTCGACCGAGCCCTGCAGGTCCTCGAGGACGAACACGGCCATCAGGTCGCCCTTCTTGGTCCACTTGCGCTGCAGGCCGGTGATGACCCCGCCGACCGTGCGCTGGGTGCCGTCGTCCAGGTCGCCGAGCTCGAGGATCGTGCAGTCGACCTTGCGCTTGAGGGCCTGCTCGGCGCCGAGCAGCGGATGGTCCGACACGTAGAGGCCGAGCATCTCCTTCTCGAACGCGAGCCTGTGCTTCTTGTCGAACTCGACGTCGGGGATGCGGACCCGCTCGTCGAACGCGGGTCCCTCCTCCATCTCGCCGAAGAGCGACATGACGCCCATGTCGTGCTCCTTGCGACGGGCGATGGTCGTGTCGACGATCTGCTCGAACACGGTGAGCAGACCCTGACGGGGGTGACCCATCGAGTCGAACCCGCCCGCCTTGATCAGCGATTCGATGGTGCGCTTGTTGAGCACCTGGGTGTTGACCCGTTGGCAGAAGTCGTAGAAGTCCTCGAAGGGGCCGTTCTCGTCCCGCTCCTCGATGATGAGCTCGACCAGGCCGGTGCCGACGTTGCGGACCGCGGACAGGCCGAAGAGGATCCGGTCCGCTCCCCCGTCGAGGTTCGCGCCGTCGCCGTCGGGTTCGGGCACCACGGGAGCGAAGTCCGACAGCGACCGGTTGACGTCGGGGACGGTGACCTCGATGCCCATGGCCCGGCACTCGGCCAGGTACACCGCGGCCTTGTCGAGGTTGGTCTTGACGCTGGTCAGAAGCGCAGAGAGGTACTCGGCGGGGTAGTTCGCCTTGAGGTAGGCGGTCTGGTACGCGACGAAGCCGTAGCCGTAGCTGTGGCTCTTGTTGAACGCGTAGTCGGCGAAGGGCTCGATGATGTCGAACCAGGCGGTGCCCAGCTCGGCGCCGTAGCCGGTGGCCTCGCAACCCTCGACGAACTTGGTGCGCTCCTTGGCGATGAGCTCACGCACCTTCTTCCCACACGCCTTCCGGAGGTTGTCGGCGTCGGCCAGGGAGTAGCCCGCGAAGCGCTGGGCGATCCGCATGATCCCTTCCTGGTAGATGCACAACCCGTAGGTGTCGCCGAGGATCTCCTCGGCGTCGGGGTGCAGGTAGGTGACCTCCTGCCGGCCGTTCTTACGGTCCGCGTAGTCGGTGTGCATGTTCGCCGCCATCGGACCGGGCCGGTACAGGGCGACGAGGGCGGCGACGTCCTCGAACTCGGTCGGCGCCAGCGACCGGATGAGGGCCCGCATGGCGCCGCCCTCCAGCTGGAACACGCCGATCGTGTCGGCCCGACGCAGCAGCTCGTAGGTGGGTTCGTCGGTCAGGTCGACGTCGTCGATGTCGACCTCGACTCCCCGGGTGCGCCGGATCAGCTCGAGCGTGTCGGAGATGACGTCGAGGTTGCGCAGGCCCAGGAAGTCCATCTTGAGCAGGCCGAGCTCCTCGACCCCGTGCATCTCGTACTGGGTGACGACCGGTGCCTCTTCGATCGGCACGCCGGACTCGGGCTTGCGCTGGATCGGCAGGTACTCGGTCAGCGGCTCCTTGGTGATCACCACCGCGGCGGCGTGGATGCCGTCCTGGCGTCGCAGCCCCTCGAGGCCCTTGGCGACGTCGACGACCTCCCTGGTCTCGGGGTCGGTCGCGTACATCTCGCGCAGCTCGGCGGCCATCTTGTAGCCGTCGACGAACTTGGGGTGCTCCTCCAGACAGGCGTACAGCGGGGTGTCGCGCCCCATCACCAGCGGCGGCATGGCCTTGGCGACCTTGTCGCCCACGATGTAGGGCTTTCCGAGCACCCGCGCCGCGTCGCGCACCGCGGCCCGGGCCTTGATCGTCGAGAAGGTGACGATCTGCGCCACGTGGTCACGCCCGTATCGCTCCGCGGCGTAGCGGATCATCTCGTCGCGGTAGCGGGAGTCGAAGTCCATGTCGATGTCGGGCATGGAGATGCGGCTGGGGTTGAGGAACCGCTCGAACAGCAGGTCGTACTTGATGGGGTCGAGGTCGGTGATCCACAGCGTGTAGGCGACCGCGCACCCCGCCGCGGACCCACGGCCGGGACCGACGCGGATGTTGGCGTCGCGGGCGTGGCGGATCAGGTCCCACACGATCAGGAAGTAGGAGCTGAACCCCATGTCGCCGATGACCTTGAGCTCGTAGGCCAGGCGTTCGACGACGTTGTCGGGCAGCTGGTCGCCCCAGCGCTTGCGGGCGCCCTCGAAGGTGAGGTGCTCGAGGTACTCGGCGTCGTCGGTGAAGCCCTCGGGCAGCGGGAAGTTGGGCAGCTGCGGCTTGCCGAACTCGATCTCGACGTTGCATCGCTCGGCGATCCACAGCGTGTTGTCGCAGGACTCGGGCGCCTCGGCGAACAGGTGGCGCATCTCGGCCGCGGTCTTCAGGTAGTGCTCGTCGCTGTGGAACTTGAAGCGGTCCGGGTCGCTCATCAGCGAGCCGGTCTGCACGCACAGGAGCGCATCGTGGGACACGGCGTCGTCGCGGTGCACGTAGTGGCTGTCGTTGGTGGCGAGCAGCGGGGCCTGGAGCTTGCGGGCGATCTCGAGCAGCTGCGGGTTGGTGCGGTGCTGCTCGGGGATGCCGTGGTCCTGGATCTCGACGAAGAGGTTGTCGCGTCCGAAGATGTCCTGGAGGCGGGCGGCCTTGGCCAGCGCCGCGTCGAAGCCCTCGTTCATGAGCGACTGCAGCACGTGGCCGCCGAGGCAGCCGGTGGTGGCGATGACGCCCTCGTGGTGCTCGGCGAGCGTGTCCCAGTCGACCCGGGGCTTGTAGTAGTAGCCCTCCATGTAGGCGCGGCTGGCCAGCTGGATGATGTTCCGGTAGCCGACGTCGTTCTCGGCCAGCAGCGTCAGGTGGTAGTAGAGCTTGCGGCCACCCTCGACGTCGCCGCCGGAGTCGTCGACCTTGCCCCGCCGGGGCGGGCGCTCGAAGCGGGAGTCGTGGGCCATGTAGGCCTCGGTGCCGATGATCGGGGTGACCCCCGAGTCCCGGCAGGCCTTGTAGAAGTCGAGGACCCCGTACATGTTGCCGTGGTCGGTGATCCCCATGGCCGGCTGGCCGTCCGCGACCGCCGAGGCGACGACGTCGCCGATGCGCGCCGCGCCGTCGAGCATCGAGTACTCGGTGTGCTGGTGCAGGTGGACGAAGCTGTCCGGCACCTCTCGCTCCCTGTGTCGCTCCCCGGGACGGTCGCCACCCCCGGCCGTCCGCGCCGGAGCGGGGCGACGGGGTCCACAAACGACAGTCGTGTGATTCCGCCTCCGAGTATCGCGCGACCCGCCGACGGTGTCCTCCGGGCCGCTCCCACGAGCCCTCCCCCACCGAACTTGTAGCCCACAGGTCACCGGGCGACCTGCCAGCTACAACAACGCCACCCCCCGCCGAACTTGTAGCCCACAGGTCGCCGGGCGACCTGCCAGCTACAACAACGCAGCCGGATGGCTGGCGGGCAGTTCAGGAGCAGCGCTGGGCGACCAGCGTGTAGCCGATGTTCAACTCGAAGGTCAGCAGTACGGTCCGCAGATCCGGTGTGCTGACCGCGTAGATCTCGCTGTAGTCGTCCGGCCACGGCCGGAGCGCGGCGGTCCCGATCGGGATCCGCCGACCGTCGAGGGTCAGCACTCCGATGTCGGCCAGCTCGTGCCGGTAGTTGTACGGCACGGCCTGCACGGCCTCGCCCGAGTTGGACACACCGACGATCGCCGGCGGGTAGCCCCACGCACCGTCCGGCGCCTTCACCCCGGTGCCGGTCGAACGATCCCAGAGGACCGTCGTGAGCACGCGGGGGTTCCCGAACGGGTCGTCGCCCTGCAGGACGAGGTGCACTCCGTCGTCGCTGACGGCGGCCACTCCGAGTACCGGGCCCGGGAACGCGGCGCTGGCCGCGGCGATGTCGGGACCCAGGTCGGTGCGCTGGCCGGTGTCGAGCGACACCATCGTCCCGAAGTCGAGGGTCTGGCGTCCGCCCGAGGACACCCAGGGACTGCCGGTCAGCACCCACCCCGGTGACTCCCACTGGGCGATCACGGCGTCGGTCCCCGCGTCGGTCACGGTCACCATGCGATGCCAGATGTGCGGCTCCGGACCCTCGCGGAAGGACTGCGTCCACACGATCCGACGTCCGTCCGCGCTGATCGCCCGAGCGTTGGCCGGGTAGGCCACCCCGGGCGGTGGGGCCGCCACCGTCGGAGCCGCGATGTCGGTCACCGTTCCGGTGCTCGCGGACCAGCGGTGCAGCACGCTCGGCGGGTCGGCGGGCGTGGCCGCTCTTCCCTCGCGTCCGAACACGACCCGGCTCCCGGCGTCGTCCACACCCACGAGGACGCGACGGTCGGTCGGGGCCGTCGGCAGCGAGCCCACCACCGTCGAGGGCGATCCGGGCTGCACCGTCCGCAGCGACAGCACCAGGTCCGAGCCCAGCACCCGGGACAGGACCATGTGGGCGCCGTTGGGCGACACGGCCCGGGCGAGGGAGAACGCCACCGGGTCGGTCGGCTCCAGGACCACCTGCTGGCGGGCCGGGCAGGCCGGCGGAGGCTCCGGCGGGGGTGTGCATGCCGCCGCGGCTCCCAGCAGAACTGCGGTCAACCCGACGGCCAACGACGCCCGAACCCGTCGTTGTCCACCCCCCACAGCACCCGCTGCCGCAGCTTCAGTTCGGTCGATCCAGCGCATGGGAACCTCCCTCGTCGCCCTGCCGCGGATCGTATTCAGTGCGCCGGATCGAATCACTGGGGACGACTCCCCACTGGGTCACACGGTCGACACCCGCCGAACTTGTAGGTCAGCGGTCACCACAGCGACCGTGGGCTACACGTTCGCCGGGAGCCGCCGAACTTGTAGGTCAGCGGTCACCACAGCGACGGTGGACTACAAGTTCGCCGGGGGCCGCCGAACTTGTAGGTGAGCGGCCACCACGGCGACCGTGGGCTACAAGTTCGGGAACCGTCGGGGCTGCGCGGCGGGCGCCGACGGCCTCAGATGTAGCCGGGGCCCGGACCGGGGGCGGGCTGAGGACCGTTCGGGCCCTGCATCAGCTGACCCCGCATCCCCTCGAGCTGCTGGCGGGCCGACATCTGCTGGGCGACCAGCGCCGCCTGGATCCCGTGGAACAGGCCCTCGAGCCAGCCGACCAGCTGCGACTGGGCCATGCGGAGCTCGACCTCGGAGGGCACCGTGCCCTCGGGGAAGTCGAAGGACAGCTCGCTGAGCTCCGACGCGAGCTCGGGCGACAGGGCCGTCTCGAGCTGGGCGATCGAGCGCTCGTAGATGTCGCGCAGCTGACTCCGGGACGGCTCGTCCAGCGACGTGCTGCGGAGCTCTTCGAGCAGCTGCTTGACCATGGCCCCGATGCGGATGATCTTGGCCGGTGAGTTGACGTCGGGCACGACGTCCTCGTCGCCACCACCTGAGTCGCCCCCGTCACCTGCACCGTCGGCGTGGGGCCCGCCCACCAGCGGTGCCGCCCCGCCGGCGATGCCCCCGGGCGACGCCGGCGGCGGCTGGACGGCGTCGGGTTCGAGCACCTCGGGAGGCGTGGTCACTTCGTCAGCCATGGGTTCGACCCTACCCCGCGACCCGTTCCTGGCCGGCCCGACCGGCTCGGCCCGATCAGTCCGTGCGGGCGACGAGCAGCGGGACCATGACCTCGGCAGAGGTCATGGAGCCGTGCCGGCCGAGCAGGTGGAACGGCCCGGTGTCGGCAGGGTCCTCGTAGGCGATCGGCTCGCGGGCGACGAGGGCGACGTCGCCGAGGCGGGCCAGCGCCCCGGGCAGGACCTTGGGCCCGAACCAGCAGTCGTCGACGACCTGCTCGCGGGTCACGACCCACGCCTCGTGGCCGTGGTGGCGCTGGGCCGCTTCGTACAGGGAGGTGGCGGCGCCCGGATGGGCGTGCAACCAGCGGAACCGGGCCTCGCCGGACTGGTGGCGGACGTGGCTGAGCACCTCGGGGTGCGGCGGGAACACCCGCTCACCCACGTCGACCTGGCCGTGATCGGACGTGATCACCAGCGCCACACCGGGGGGCAGCTCGTGGAGCAGGTACTCGACCATGCGGTCGACGAACACGAGCTCGGCGTCGTAGACCATCCCGAGCCCGTACTCGTGGGCCACCTTGTCGATGCCGTCGTAGTAGGCGTAGACGAACGGCTCGCCCGTGTGGACCTGGTGCAGGATCTCGGCCACCAGCGTGGACGGCATCCGGTACGGGACGTGGCGACAGCCCCCCAGGTGCGCCCGGGTGAAGCCCGTGTCACGGAACTCGGCGCGCACCACTGCCGGGGGGCGGTGTCCCTCGAAGGCGAGCTCGTGCTGGATCGACTCCGGCGGGATGGACTCCCGGGCGTCGCCCTTGGAGGTGGTCCAGCGCAACACGTTCAGGATGTCGTCGCCCTCGACCGACATGCGATAGCCGATCACCCCGTGCTCGCCCGGCGGCAGCCCGGTGGCGATCGAGGTCAACGCGGTGGCCGTGGTGGTCGGCGCGATCGTGGTGATCGGAGCGGCGTTCATGGACGACAGGCCCCGCAGCATGCCGATGCGGTCCTGCATCTGCTCCCAGCCAAGGCCGTCGAGGACCCACAGCACCACCTGGTCCGCGCCGACGACGCCGTCGGGGAACCAGGCCGGCACCCGATCCGGGTCCTCGACCAACGGGGTCATGACGTTGCACGTGCATGCGCCCTCGTAGTCGGGCAGCACGGGGAGGTCCACCACCGCGGGCTCCTTGCTGGTCACCGACTCCAAGTTAGCGGTCCCCGAGCACCGAGGGCGTGTCGGTCACCACCGGTCCGACCGGGACGGACCGGTGAGCTGCGGGTGCCTACGATGGCCGACGTGAAGGTCTCCACCCGCGGCGACTACGCCTGTCGCGCCCTGCTGTCGTTGTCGCTGCACGGCGACGACGGACCGACCTCGGTGCGCGACATCGCGGAGCGGACCGGCCTGCCCCAGCCCTACCTCGAGCAGATCCTGCTGGCCCTCAAGGGTGCGGGCCTGGTTCGCTCCAAGCGCGGGGTCGGCGGCGGCTACATCCTGGCCCGCGACCCCGCCGAGATCGACCTCGCCCAGATCGTCTCCGCGGTGGACGGCCCGATCCAGGCCGGCGACTTCGGACAGCCCCACACCGACGGCGCCTGCGACCACGAGGGCCAGTGCGTGCTGCTGACCGTGTGGCACGACGTCGGCGGCCACATGCGCCGACTGCTCGAGGGCTACACCCTGGCGCACCTGGCCGAGGTGGCCCGGGGCGAACGGCCCTGGCCGGGCGCCTAAGCCTGACTGGGCCCGCCTGAGCCCGCCTGCGCGACAGCGGTGACGCGGGTCAGGCGTCGGCGGCGAGCTCGGCGGAGGCGTCGATGACCCGGCGGGCGAACTCGACGGCGCCCTCGGTGAGCTGGCCGCGCCGGATGACCATGCCGCCGCGCACGTCGCCCCGTCGGTCCTCGATCTCGGCGGTCAGCTTCTCGAGCGTCCGACCGGGGTTGATCGCGTAGGTCACGAACACGTAGGTGGGCTTGCCGCCGAGAAGCGGGAGCTTGGCCAGCTTGCCGGCCCCGCCCGGACGCTGACCGAACAGGACGAGGCCGTCGACCCAGGTCCCGACGATCACCACGTCGGACTGCTGCAGCGCGGCCAGGTCGACCTGGCGACTGGAGCACTCGCTGGCCTCCCAGCCCTCCTGCTGCAGCTCGGCGACCATCGTCCGGGCGGCGGTCCGGGTGTTGCCGGTGAGGCTCTCGTGGATGACCAGGGCGCGCATGGGCTCATGCTCCTGTGTGAGGTGTCGTCGGGTCAAACGACGTGGCCGATGCCACCGTCGGAGCCACCGTCGGAGTCGTCGCCCGGGATCCCCTCCCACCGAGGTCGCAGCGATGCGAGGACGGCGGCGAGATCCGCGGGAAGCGCCGCCTCGTAGGCGACGTCGTCGCCGGTCCCCGGATGGACGAACGACAGCCTCCGGGCGTGCAGGAACGGGCGGGCGACGTGAGGTCGCCGATCCGGCCCGCCGTACAGCGGATCGCCGACCACCGGGTGGCCGATCGATGCCAGGTGCACGCGGATCTGGTGGGTCCGGCCGGTCTCGAGGTCACAGGTCACCGCGGAGACCGGAGTGGGACGGTCGCTCGCGTCGGTGCTGAATGTGTGCTCGAGTCGGTAGTGGGTGCGCGACGGCCGACCGTCCGCGGCGACGGTCATCCGCAGTGGGTCACGCCGGGAGCGCCCGATCGGGGCGTCGATCACGCCGTGGGGGTGCTCGGGGTGTCCCCGCACCAGGGCCGTGTAGGTGCGTTCGACCGCGTGGGTCGACAGCTGGTGCACCAGCGAGTCGTACGCGTCGGGGGTCCGGGCGACCACCAGGAGGCCCGAGGTGCCCCGGTCCAGGCGGTGCACGAGCCCCGGCCGCTCGGGCTCGCCGACGATCACCCCGCCGGCGGGGTCGAGGTCGGGGAAGCGGGCGACCAGTCCGTGGACCAGGGTGGAGCCACGGTGACCCGGACCGGGGTGCACGACGAGTCCCGCGGGCTTGTCGACGACGATGATGTCGTCATCCGCGTGGACGACGGCGAACTCGACGTCGGGGTCCGCGGCCACGACCGTCTCGCGGCGGGTCGGACCGACGGCCAGCACCAGCCGCTGGCCGACCGCCACCCTGGTCGAGGGCTTCGAGATGGTCGTCCCGTCGATGCTCACCCCGCCGGAACCGATCACCTCGGCGGCCTCGGAGCGCGAGCAGGGCACCAGGGTGGCCAGCGCACGGTCGATCCGCTCGCCGTCGAGGGCGTCGGGCACGGTCTCGTCCAGGAAGGCGGGACCGTCGCCCATCACCGGGCCCCGGGCTCGCCCGTGCCGGTCGTGTCCTCCGAGGAGGGTCGGACGCCGGCGTCGCCGCCAGCCCAGTCAGTGGAGACCGGCTCCGTGTCCGGCTCCGCGCCGGCCGGGACGGGTTCGTCCTCGACCGGCTCGCGCAGCAGGAAGATGGCGATGAGGATCCCGCCGACGACGACGGCGGCGTCCGCGATGTTGAAGATCGGCCACCACTGGACGTCGATCCAGTCGACGACAGCGCCCGACAGGAAGCCCGCCTGGGCCCGGAAGATGCGGTCGAACAGGTTGCCGAAGGCGCCGCCGATCACGACGCCGATCAGCACGAGCGCCGCGGTGGAGCGGACGCTGCGTGCCAGCAGCACCAGGGCGACGACGATCGCCAGGACGACGAGGGAGATCCACCGACCGGCCCCCGACCCGGTCGAGAACGCCATCCCGGTGTTCTCGGCGTAGTTGAACCGGAGGGTCCACACGACGTCGATCGGGAGCTGGTCCTTCAGCCGATCGACCGCCCACGCCTTGGTGAGCTGGTCGAGGCCCAGCACCACGAGCGCGGCACCCACGACGATGCTCCAGCGGCGCGTGCTGCTCACGGTGGACGGGGTCGTCATGGTCGGGACCGGCGCATCGACGCGGAAACGGCGCCCGGGCGTCAGCGGAAGCTGCGCGTCTTGTACTCGACGCGCTCACGCGCCCACGGGATGGCCCGGAGCCGCTCCTTGGGGATCGGGTCCCCCGAGTACTCGCAGATCCCGTACGTGCCCTTGCCGATCCGCTCGATGGCGGCGTCGATCTCGTCGATGGTCTGGCGGGCCTGGGCGGCACGGGCCAGGTCGAAGTCGCGCTCCACCGCCAGGGTGTCGCCCTCGCCCGACTCGTCGTCGAACTGGACGTCGCCCGGTTCGCGGTCGAAGGCCAGGGCCTCGGCCTCGGCCCGCAGCGACTCGGCCTGTTCGTGCAGGGTTGCCCGCTCCTCGAGGAGGAGGGCTCGCTGCTCGTCGAGGAAGGCCTTGTCGAACGGGTTCTTGGCCGGTGCCGCCTTCTTGGCCGGAGCGGCCTTCTTGGCCGGTGCGGCCTTCTTGGCCGGTGCGGCCTTCTTGGCCGGTGCGGCCTTCTTGGCCGGTGCGGCCTTCTTGGCCGGTGCCGCCTTCTTGGCCGGTGCCGCCTTCTTGGCCGGAGCAGCCTTCTTGGCCGGAGCAGCCTTCTTGGCCGGAGCAGCCTTCTTGGCCGGAGCCGCCTTCTTGGACGATGCGGTGGTCGATCCGGCGCGCTTGGTCGCCATCATCGGCCTCCTTCCCTGACGGGTCGATGAGCTGGGCCGGGCGCCCAGATGGTCGGGGAACCTTAGCCGCGGCGCTCCCCACCGGGGCGCGACCAACCCCCGAGCCAGCACGCCCCACACCGCCCGGCCGCCGCGCAGCACCGGGCGCAGGACGACGCCCACTCCGGGGAGCTCGATCAGGCGGCATCCGTCGTCGACGTCGGCCGCGGCCGCAGCGGTGGGGGCGACCGCCGCGATCTCGTCGCCGTCGGGGCGCGGGAGGTCGGCGACGACCGTGGATGCGGGGTTCAGCGTCGCCAGCCGAAGCGCCGGTTGCGGGAGTCGCCCGACCCCTCGAAGAACGCCGTCATCGCCTCGTCGTCGGAGTCGTCGGCCACGTTGACCGCGTCGTCGAGGTCCTGAAGGTAGCGGTCACGACCCGAGCCGGTCACCGGTTCGGCGATGATGTGCGGCGACGTGCGGCTCGACGGCTCGTCGGCGAGGGAGATCGTCTCCTCCTGTTCGTCCGATCCCGAGGCCTGGAGCCGTGACCAGCTCCCGGGACCCCAGTCGCCGGACGCCGCGTCGACCGCTTCGGTCGCGGGTCCGCCGTCCGCGCCCTTGTCGAAGTCGACGACCCGCTCCGCGGTCGGGGCGGAGGCCGCCGTGGTGCTGCCCCCGGAGGGAGCGGCCGGCTCGGCGACGACGGGGGCCTCCGGCTCCACCGTCGACGCCTCGACGACCTCGTCGACTCGAGGTGCGGACGGCTCGGGCTCCTTCGTCGGTGCCGACGCCGCGGTCGGGCCGCCCCGCTGGGAGATCACCTCGTCGGGCGGGATCGACATGGTCGGTCGGGCACCGAGACGGTCGGGGTCCGACGCCAGGAGCGTCAGCTCCTCGGCGGTGCGGGTCAGGTCCTCGCGGTAGCCGGCCAGGCGGGCCTCGAGCTGCGTGATGACGTCCGCTAGCTGCGAACGACGGCTCTCGAGCACCTGCACCTCTTCCGAGGCGCGCTCGCGACGGTCGGCGAACTCGCTGTCGGCCTGGGTGCGGGCCCGACGGATCAGCTCCTCGGCCTCGGCCTGGGCCTCGGCGAGCTGGCGGTCGGCCCGGGTCTTGGCCTCGGCCAGGAGGTTCTGCGCCTG
>Ga0116152_10000455_pt1 | contig 33121 bp, 37 predicted proteins | sample AD_UKC119_MetaG_FD_89894 | JGI IMG/M metagenome (GOLD analysis project Ga0116152, IMG submission 89894) | Active sludge microbial communities of municipal wastewater-treating anaerobic digesters from Hong Kong - AD_UKC119_MetaG | ecosystem: Engineered > Bioreactor > Anaerobic > Digestate... | reverse complement strand
CTGGCTGGCGGATGAGGTGGAGAATGCCTTTGCGGCGCAGGAATCGGCGGCCTTCGTGACTGGTGACGGCAGCAACAAGCCGAAGGGCTTCCTCGACTACGATATCGTCGCCGAGGCGAGCCACGTCTGGGGCAAGGTCGGCTCTGTCGCAGGGGACTTCACGGCCACGAATGCAGCGGACCAGCTGATCGACCTGATCTACACGCCGAAATCGCAGTTCCGCACGAATGGACGGTTCGTGATGAACCGGCGCACGGTGGCGGCCGTCCGCAAGCTGAAGGATGTCGACGGGCGCTACCTCTGGCAGCCGGGTACGGGCGGCGACCCGGCAACCATCCTCGGCTATCCGGTGACGGAAGTGGAGGACATGCCGGATATCGGCACGGGCAATGCGGCCATCGCCTTCGGCGACTTCCGCCGGTTCTACCTGATCGCCGACCGGCAGGGCGCGCGCGTGCTGCGCGACCCGTTCAGCGCCAAGCCTTACGTGCTGTTCTACACGACCAAGCGCGTCGGCGGCGGTGTCCAGAACTTCGACGCCGTGAAGGTGATGGTTTTCTGAGTCTTTTAGCTGCTCGGGCGCGGTTCCTCGCTGCGCTCGGGCGCCCTGGGCCTGCGCGTTGCTTGTTGGCGTCGTGTTCCGCTCATCCCGGCGAAAGCCGGGATCCAAGGACGGCAGGCGCAGCACTTCACGGCTCTGGACCCCGGCTTTCGCCGGGGTGAGCGGATCAATTTGTTAAATCGAAAAGGAAATCCAGATGTTCGAATCTGTCATCATTGCGCTCGTGCGCCAGGCGTCGCTGCTGACCAAGCCGCAGCAGGACGAGTTCACCACCAAGGTGGCTGAAGCCGTCGCGACCCTGATCAATTCGACCCAGACCGAGATCGACGACGAAGTCGTACGCTCCATCGGCCTGCCCATCGGGGCGGCGATCGTGGAGAAGCTGCAGGGGTTGGTCTGAGCTTCACATTGCACTCCGGCGACGCCTGCGCAGGCAGGCATCCATGGACTGAAATTTCCCGCGAGCACCTGATGTGACTGCGGTCCATGGACCCCTGCCTTCGCAGGGGTCTGTGGAAACTTCGAGGAATTCGGAATGACGTACCTGACGGTGATCGCGCCGCCAGCGGAGGCGGCTTTGTCTCTCGCTGAGGCGAAGGAATACCTGCGGATCGGGCATGATGGCGAGGATGGCCTCGTCAGTAGGCTGATTTCGGCGGCGCAGGCGCGGCTGGAGGCGGCCAGTGGGTTGGCGCTGGTGACGCAGACGCTGAAGCGGGGCTGGGCGTGCTGGCCGCGGGACGTGACGCGGGGCGGGGTGCGCCTTGTGCCGGGACCGGCAACGGCGCTGGCGGCGGTCGAGCTGGTCGATGCGGATGGCAATGCGGACCTGGTGTCGGGACGCTTCCGCCTGGAGGCTGGCCGGCTGTCGCTGCGCCCGTTCACCGTCCTGCCCGCCATTCCCATTGGCGGGCGGGTGGATGTGACTTTCGTGGCCGGCTATGGCGCGGCGGCGGATGTGTCGGACGATCTGGTGCAGGCGCTGAAGCGGCTCGTGCTGGTGGCGTATCAGCGTACCGATGGGGCCGACCTTCCGGAAGATGTTGCAGCGATCGTGAATGCGCACACGGAGGCGCGGCTGTGAGCGGGCGGGCGGAGGAGGCCGTGCAGGCCGCGCTGATGGCGTTGCTGCGCGCCGATGCGGACGTGCAGTCCGTATTCGGAACGCCCGCCCGCGTGTTCGATGCGGAGAGCGAGGAACCACTGTTCCCATACGCGCTGATCGAGCGGCATGAGACGACCCCTGCCGGGACGAGCCTGGTGAACGGGATCGAGCATCGAATCTCGCTGGCCTGCTATTCGCGCGACGACGGCGTGCGCGGGGCGAAGGCGTGCCTGTCGGTGCTGCGGGCGGCGGTCGAGCGGGCGGAATGGGCCGTGGACGGCCAGAACATTGTGCTGGCGCAGGTGGTCTATGCCGACGCCATGCGCACCGCTGACAAGCGCGCCTTTCGCGGCGTGGTGCGGATACGGATCATATCGGAGGAGGCGAGCTGATGGCCGGGCAGAAAGGCAGGGATATCCTGTTGAAGATTTCAGACGGCGCGGGCGGTTTCGTTACGCTGGCGGGCATCCGGGCGAGCCGGATCCAGCTGTCGGCCGCGACGGTGGATGCGACCAGTGCGGACAGTCCCGAAGCCTGGCGCGAACTGCTGGCCGGAGCGGGCGCGAAGGCCGCGAAAGTGACGGGGCGCGGCGTATTCAAGGATGCAGCGAGCGACGCGCGGATGCGGGCGGTCTTCTTCGCGGGCGAAGCGCCGGACTGGCAGTTCATCCTGCCGGATTTCGGCACGCTGGAAGGCGCGTTCCAGGTGAGCGAGCTCAGCTGGAGCGGGGACCATGACGGCGAGGCGGAGTTCGCCGTGACGCTGGAAAGCGCGGGTCTGGTGACGTTCGGGGCCTCGGCATGATTGCGGCGCGGGGCGAGACCGGGCTGGTGATGGGCGGCGTGGAGCGGCGGCTCTGCCTGACGCTGGGCGCACTGGCGGAGATCGAGGCGGCGTTTGGCTGCACACGGATGAGCGAGCTGGATGCGCGAATGCGGAACCTTTCTGCCGCGGACCTGACCGTGGTGCTCGCGGCCTTGTTGCGGGGCGGCGGAGAGGGCGAGGCTGCGGCAGCGCTGGGCAGCGCCGATGTGTCGCCCGGCGCGGCGGCGAAGGCGGTGGCTGAGGCGTTCCGGCTGGGGCTGGCGGGCTGATGTTGCCGTGGAGCGCCATGCTGCGAGCGGCGCTGACGGCTGGGATCGCGCCGGAAGCATTCTGGCGTCTGTCCGTACGCGAATGGCGGTGGTTGGCGGGCGGCGGGGACGGCATGGACCGGGGGCGGCTGGCGGCGCTGATGGGGGCCTATCCGGATTGCCCGCCCGGCGCTCATTTCGGCGGAAGCCGGGGTCAAGAGCCGCAAGCACCGGACATGCCGCCCTGGGCCCCGGCTTTCGCCGGGGTGAGCGGAGAAAAGGAGAACTAGATGAACACGTTTGAACAGGATCTCGCCTCTGCGGCAGACGCCTTGCGCGCGCTGGCGGAGGGGCCGGGGGCGGAAGCGGCGGGCGCGCTGGAAGCCGCTTTCGGCCGGGCCGGCGAACGCATCGAGGCGACGCTGGCGGCGGCGGCGCGCAGCGGCGAACTCGATTTCCAGCGCATGGCGGATGCGATCCTGCGCGACATTGCGCGCGTCGCGGCGGAGACCGTGTTCAGCGGCGGACAGCAAGGCGCGTCACTCAATGTGAACATGAATTTTGCGCAGGGAGCGGAGCAGTCTGCCATCGCCGGGCGCAACGCCATCGGCGCCGTGCTGGCGCGCCTCGTAAGCCAGGGAGGGCGATTCCTGTGAGCCTGAGCAATTTCCATGAGGTGAGTTTCCCGGTGCCACTGGCGCTGGCGGCAAGCGGTGGGCCGGAACGGCGCACGGATGTCGTGACGCTGGCGAGCGGGGCCGAGGCGCGCAATGCGGTCTGGGCGGGCTCCCGTCGGCGCTGGGATGTGGGCAGCGCCGTGACGCGGCTGGATATGCTGCAGGCGGTGGTGGCGTTCTTCGAGGCGCGGGGCGGGCGGCTGCACGGCTTCCGCTTCCGGGATGTGCTGGACGAGCGCAGCGGCGCGCCCGGCAGCCCCGTGACGGCGACCGACCAGGTGATCGGAACGGGCGATGGCAGCACCACGGCGTTCCAGCTGGTGAAGGCGTATGGCGACTATGCGCGGCCGATCCGGAAGCCGGTGGCTGGCAGCGTCGTGGTAGCCGTGGACGGCGCCGGGGCAAGTGCCGGCGTCGATGCGACCACCGGGATCGTGACGTTCGCGGCAGCGCCGGTGGACGGCGCCGAGGTGACGGCGGGGTATCGGTTTGACTGCCCGGTGCGGTTCGATACGGACCGGCTGGACGTCAACCTTGAAGCCTTCGGGGCGGGGCGCATCCTCAGCATACCGCTGAGCGAGCTGGTGGGGTGAGCGATGCGCCTGATCGACAGCGAATTTGCCGACCGCCTCGCCGGCGGCCTTACGACGACGTGCCTTTGCTGGCGCCTGACGCGCGCGGATGGGCTCGTCCTTGCAGCCACGGAGCACGATTGCGCGCTGGTTGTGGACGGTGTGGCCTACGCGCCGGGCGGGGCGCTCAACGCCGGAGCGTTCACGCAGTCCGCCGGGCTAAAGCCGGGGCAGGCGTCGGCTGGCGGCGCGCTGGCGGATGAGGCGATCACGGAGGAGGACCTTGCGGCGGGGCTGTGGGACGGGGCGAAGGCGGACGTGCTGCGCGTCGACTGGCAGCGGCCGGACCTGTTCGTGCAGGTCTGGAGCGGACGGCTTAGCGAGGTGCGCCGAAGCCGGAACGGCTTCGAGGCGGAACTTGTCTCGCTGAAAGCGGACCTGGAGCGGCCCGTGGGGCGCGTCTATGCGCGGGCCTGCGATGCGGTTCTGGGCGATGAGCGGTGCGGTGTCGATGTGGCGGCGTTTCCGGGCATCCGCTGCGACCAGCAATTTGCCACCTGCCGGGATGTGTTCGGCAATGCCGCGAACTTCCGTGGCTTCCCGCATCTTCCGGGGGCGGAGTTTGTGCTGCAGGGACCTGCGGCGAGCGGCAATGACGGAGGCAGGCGATGAAACGGGAAGACATCGTGGCGGCGGCGCGTGGCTGGATCGGTACGCCGTATCGCCATCAGGCGAGCCTGAAGGGCGCGGGGTGCGACTGTCTCGGCCTGGTGCGAGGTGTCTGGCGTGAGATGGTCGGGCCGGAGCCGGAGCATGTGCCGGCCTATTCGCCCGACTGGGCCGAGGCGACCGGGGAGGAGGCGTTGCTCGAGGCGGCGCGGCGGCACCTGATCGAGGTGCCGGTGGGCACGGCCGGGGCGGGCGATGTGCTGGTCTTCCGCATGGCGATGGGCGTGCCGGCGAAGCATTGCGGCATCGCGACCGGCGAGGGGACGCTGGTGCATGCCTATTGGGGGCGGGCGGCGGTCGAAACGCGGCTTGTGCCGTGGTGGACGCGGCGGGCGGTGGCGGCGTTCCGGCTTCCGGGCGTGGAGGATTAGGCATGGCACAGATCATTCTGTCGGAGGCGGGGGCGGCGGCCGGGCGTGCGCTATTGCCTCAGGGACTATCCCTGCTGGGGGCGCAGGTTTCGGGCGCTGTGCTGGGGCGCGCAGCGGGCTCCCTGCTGGGTGGGCTGATCGATGCGCATCTGGCGCCCCCGGCGGAGGGGCCGCGGATCAGCGCGCTGCCGGTAATGGCGTCCCGCGAGGGCGTGGGTATTGCATCGGTCTACGGACGTATGCGGGTGGCGGGACAGGTGATCTGGGCGTCGCGTTTCCGGGAGCAGAAGACGACCCGCTCTGCGGGTTCGAAAGGCGGGCCGCGGGTGACGGAATATGCCTACACGGTCAGCCTGGCCGTGGCGTTGGGCGAGGGGCCGGTGACGTCGGTGCAGCGCGCCTGGGCCAATGGCGAGGCGTTCGACCTGTCGCAGGTGACGTATCGCTTCTACGCGGGCGACGAGGCGCAGGAGGCCGATCCGCTGGTCGGCATGATCGAAGGCGGAGCGCCGGCCTATCGGGGCATGGCCTATGTTGTGTTCGAGGACCTGCCGCTGGATGGGTTCGGCAATCGCATTCCGCAGCTCAGTTTCGAGATCGTCCGTGTGCCGCCGGGCGCCGCGCCGGATGGCCTCGGCGCGCATGTGACGGGCGTCAACATCATTCCGGCGTCGGGTGAGTTCGTCTACGCGACGGAGATCGTGCGCGAACGGCTGCGTGCGGGGCGGGAACGGCCGCTGAACGCAAATTCCGGTGAGGCGCGGGCGGATTTCCTCGTCTCGCTGGACCAGATGGAGGCGGACCTGCCGCTTGTGGCGCGCGCGGCGCTGGTCGCCGGCTGGTTCGGCAGCGATGTGTCGGCGGGCGCCTGCGAGATACGGCCCGGCGTCGAAACGCGGGAGCGGGTGACGGTGCCGCAGGTGTGGTCGGTCGCGGGCATCGCGCGGGCGGACAGCTATCTCGTGTCGCGCAACGAGGACGACCGGCCCAATTATGGCGGCACGCCGTCCGATGCTTGCGTGAAGCAGGCGATTGCGGAGCTGAAGGCGCGTGGCATTGCGGTGACGTTTTCGCCTTTCCTGTTCATGGACTGCGAAGGCTTTCCCTGGCGGGGGCGGGTGACGGTCAGCGCCGATGGCACAGCTGCTGCGCGGAGCGAGATCGACCAGTTCGTGAACGGTGCAACTGGCTTCCGGCATTTCATCCTGCACTATGCCGCCTTGTGCGCTGAGGCAGGCGGCGTCGAGGCCTTCCTGATCGGCAGCGAGATGATCGGGCTGACGCGGGTGCGGGACGAGGCGGGCGCCTTTCCGTTTGTCGAAGCGCTGGTGGCGCTGGCGGCGGAGGTAAAGGCGATCCTGGCGGGGGCGAAGGTATCGTACGCGGCCGACTGGACGGAGTATGGGGCCTACGCTCCGGGCGACGGCAGCGGCGACGTGCTGTTCCCGCTGGACGCCCTATGGGCCAGCCCGGATGTGGATTTCGTCGGCATCGACTGGTACCCGCCGATGGGGGACTGGCGGAACGGCACGGACCATCTCGACGCGCAGGCGGGCTATGCCGGGCCGGACGATCCGGACTATCTCGCCTTCCAGATTGCGGGCGGAGAAGCGTACGACTGGTACTATGCCAGCGAGGCGGACCGCGCAGCGCAAGTCCGTACACCCATTACCGACACGGCGCATGGCGAGGACTGGGTCTTCCGGGCGAAGGATCTCGCCGGCTGGGCAGGCAATGCGCATTGTCCGCGTCCGGGCGGCGTACGGACCGCGGTGCCGACGGCTTGGGTGCCGGGATCGAAGCCGGTCAGACTGTGCGAGATCGGCTTCGCGGCGGTCGACAAGGGCGGCAATGCGCCGAACCTGTTCTATGATCCGAAGAGCAGCGAGAGTGCGCTGCCGCCTTATTCGACCGGCGCGCGGGACGATGTGTTCCAGCGCCGCGCGCTGGCCGTCACGCTGGCGCACTGGGAGGCAGACCCGCTGGTCGAGGCTGCGCTGGTCTGGGCCTGGGACGGACGGCCGTTCCCCGCCTGGCCGCTGCGGGAGGATGTCTGGGGAGATGGAGCGAACTGGGCGCGCGGGCACTGGCTGAACGGACGGGCGGGCCTTGCGCCGCTGGCGGATGTGGTGGGGGACATCTGCGCGCGCGGCGGCGTGGCGGATGTCGACGCCTCGGCGCTGGACGGCGTGGTGCAGGGCTTCCAGCTGAACGGCGTCTGCAGCGTGCGGGCGGCACTGGAGCCGCTGAAGGCCGCGTTCGGCTTCGAGGCCGTGGAGCGGAATGGCGGGATCGTGTTCCGGATGGAAGGCGACGGCGCCCTGCATTCGCTGGCCGGGACCGCGCTTGGCGAGGATGGTCTGGTCCGTACACGGCAGTTGCTGGACAAGGCGCCGCAACGGCTGCGTGTCACGCATGTCGATGCGGGCGCGGATTTCGGTCTGGCGATCGCCGAGGCGCGGACGGCGGAGGGGGATGTACGTCTGGTGGCCGATTTCACCCTGCCGCTCGCACTGTCGGCGGCGGAGGCTGAAGCCGTAGCCGGGCGCCTGTTGCGGCAGGCGGCCAGTGCGGAGTCGGCGGAGCTGTCCTTGCCACTTTCGGGGATGGCGATCGAGCCGGGCGATGCCGTGCAGGTGGATGGCGGCGCGCTCTGGCGCGTTGACGATGTGACGGACAGGGGCGCCCTGCGCCTGCTGAGCCTGAAGGAGGATATCGCGGCAGCGCCGCGTGTCCGCGCGGTGGAAGCCGGCCGAGCGCCTGTGCCGGCGACGGTGTTCGGCGCGGCCGACCTTGTGCTGATCGACGGCCCGCGCCGGCCCGGAGAGGCGGCAGGCCTGCGCGTGGCGGCCTGGGCCGATCCCTGGCCGGGCACGGTGCGCGTGCTGGCAGGGCTGGGTGCCGACGCGATGCGTGAGCGCGCCGTGCTGGACCGGCCGGCGGTGCTGGGCACGCTGCTGGAGGCGGTCCCCGCCGGTCCGGTCGGCCGCTGGGACCGGGCGAACACGTTGCACGTCGAGGTGCCGGATGGCGCCTTTGCCAGCCTGCCGGAGGGGCAGGTCCTGTCCGGCGGCAATCTGCTGCTGCTGGAAACGGAGGCTGGGTGGGAAATGGTCCAGTTCAGGACTGCGGCGCTGACCGGGCCGGAGGAATGGATCCTGTCAGGGCTGCTGCGCGGGCAGCAGGGCAGCGTCAGCGCGGCGGCGCCTGCCGGGGCGCGCGTCCTGCTGCTGGATGGTTCGGACGCAGTGGCGGCCGTGTCAGCGGACGAGATCGGTTCGGAACTGACCTGGCGGGCGGCGGGTGCAGATGACGGGACGGTGCTGGCGTTCGAGGACCGGGGCGGGCTGCCCTGGCCAGTGGCGCATTTGCAGGCCGCCGATGGCACGCTCAGCTGGACGCGGCGCGGCGCCGACCTTCCGGAGAGCTGGGCACTGCCGGAGGGGGACAATACAGGCCGGTTCGCAGTCAGCTTCGACATGGGCAGCGGATTCGGCGACGCCGCCGGGGTTGCGGAGGCCGCTGCGACCATCCCGTCCGGTGCCGTTGCCGCGAGGGTCGCTGAAATTGGTGCAGATGGCCGCATCGGCCCATGGGTTTCCATCGGCCTCGGGACACCTTAACTCTAGCGCGTCAGTTTGTTGCCTTTCAGAGGAGCCCGCCCCTTTGCCGCTCGACCCGTACACAGTGCTCGGCGTTTCACGCTCGGCCACCGAGGCCGAGATCAAGAAGGCGTATCGTACCAAGGCGAAGGCGCTGCACCCGGACCAGCACAAGGACGACCCCAAGAAGGCCGAGGAGTTCAAGCGCGTCTCGGCCGCCTACGACATCCTGGGCGATGCCGAGAAGAAGGCCAAGTTCGACCGCGGCGAGATCGACGGCGACGGCAACCCGACCGGCTTTGCCGGGGGTGGACCGGGCGGCGCCTCGTATCGCTGGCAGAGCAGTTCCGGCCGCAGCCCCTTCGAAGGGCCACAGGGCGATCCGCTGGAAGATATCCTGTCCGGCATGTTCGGTGGCGGCCGCGGCCGGCGCGGCCCCGGCCCGCAGAAGGGCCGCGACGTGCGCTATCGCGTCAGCGTCGAATTCGAGGACGCGGTGCTCGGCGCCCGGCGCCGCATGACCATGGCCGACGGCAGCGCCCTCGATGTGAACATCCCGGCCGGGATCGACACCGGGCAGACGCTGCGCCTCAAGAGCCAGGGCCAGCAATCGCCCTATGGCGGCCCGCCGGGCGATGCCCTGCTCGAGATCGAGGTGAAGCCGAGCAAGCTGTGGGAGCGCGACGACAAGAACCTCCGCATGAAGCTGCCGGTCAGCCTGAAGATCGCCGTGCTGGGCGGCAGCGTTGATGTGCGCACGCCTTCCGGCAATGTCGCGCTGAAAGTGCCGCCGGGGTCGAATACCGGGACGCAGCTGCGCCTGCGCGGCAAGGGCGTGCAGACAACCCCGCCGGGGGATCTTTACGTCCGCCTCGAAATCGTGCTCGACGACCCAAAGGATGACGGCCTGCGCAAATGGGCGGAGAAGTCCTGACCCTGCGTCCGGATAGCGCAAATTTTTCAGATTTCATCGCGGCACCGATCCTGTATGGTCCGGCTGGCTTCAATCCTTGCCCGCCCCCGCTGGAGACCGGTGCGATGCTTGACCTGTTGCGTGCGTTGCTGGTGGCCGAGTCCGTGCTGGACTTGCGCGATGCGACCATGTCTGCCTTCGCGGCCCTGGGCTTCAACAGCGCCTATTTTCTGTCCCCGATCGTACGTGACCGGCGCAAGGGGCGCTTGCTGACGAATATCGGCTTTCCGGACGACTGGGAGCAGTCATACAGGGACGGAATGGGAGAGGATGATCCTCTTCCGGATCTTGCTTTGCAGACCGGGAAGGCGTTCCGGTGGGCTGCGCTCCCCAAAGGCACGAGGCTGCAGCCCGGCGAAGTGCGCTACCTTGACTCCCTCGCGAAGTGGGGCATGGCGGACGGAATTGCGGTCGCGGCATACGGTTCGGCAGCCCGGGTCGGGTTCGTCGGCATTGGCGGACCCACGCGGTCCGACAGCTTTGCAGCGGCCGACCTCGAACTGCTGCGCATTGCGGGCCAGATGTCGTATATGCGCTATTGCGAGCTGATCGTGTCGGAGGCGTCGGACGAACCGCGCCTGTCGAGCCGGGAGCTCGACGTGCTGCACTGGATGGCGCAGGGCAAGAGCAATGCCGAGATCGCAAGGCGGCTCGGCGTGGGCCGGGAAACGGTGGACACCTATGTCCGGCGCATCTTCGTGAAATTTGATGTGTCCGACCGCACATCTGCAGTGGTCAAAGGGGTTTCGCGGGGCCTGGTGGTGGCCTCGGACCGGCCGGTGGAGCGTGCGATCCGGGCGCGCCAGCCGAAGGCGATGAAGCCGTGAACCGGGCCCGGCGGGCTGAATGCAGCTGAACGGCATCGTTCACTTAACATTCAGAGCCCTGGCCCTATACGGCAAGCTATGAAACGGATCGCTGCTCTTCTTCTGGCCGCCGGCCTTGCCTTCGCCCCCGCGGCGGCGGCTCAGGGCTGGATGAACCAGTTCTCGCCGGGTCAGGCACGGGAATCCGTGCAGGAGGGCAAGACCATCCCTCTCAGCCAGATCTTCAAGGACCTGAAGCAGCAATATGGCGGCTACCAGCTGGGCGCCGACCTGTTCCGCCATGACGACGGCAGTGCGGTCTACGAGATCGACTGGATCGCAGGCGATGGCCGCAAGATGCACTTCGTGGTCGATGCAAAGACCGGCCGAATCCTTGACCGGCGCGGTGCCTGAGCCGACATTGGTGTTTTCACGGAGCAGCTGACCCATGCGTATTCTCGTGGTTGAAGACGATGCAGACCTCCGCCGGCAGCTGGCGGACGTGCTGGGCCAGTCAGGCTATGCCGTCGACCTCGCGGCGGACGGCGAGGACGGCCACTTCCTCGGCGACACGGAACCCTATGATGCGGTGATCCTGGACCTTGGCCTGCCCAAGATGGACGGCGTGTCGGTGCTCAAGAAATGGCGTGCCGACGGCAAGTCGTTCCCGGTGCTGATCCTGACAGCGCGTGATTCGTGGAGCGAGAAGGTGGCAGGCTTCGATGCCGGGGCCGACGACTATCTGACCAAGCCCTTCATCACCGAAGAGCTGCTGGCTCGCCTGCGCGCCCTGCTGCGCCGGGCCGCCGGCCATTCGGCGGCCACGATCGAGGCGGGCAAGCTGATGGTCGACACCCGTGCCGCGCGCGCCATGATCAACGGCGAGCCGGTCAAGCTGACCGCCCACGAATACCGTGTCCTGTCCTACCTGATGCACCATCAGGGCCGCGTCGTGCCGCGCACCGAACTGGTGGAGCACATCTACGACCAGGATTTCGACCGCGACTCCAACACGATCGAAGTGTTCATCGGGCGCCTCCGCCGCAAGATCGGCCAGGACCGGATACAGACCGAGCGCGGTCTCGGCTACCGCCTTGTCGTGCCGGAGAACGAAGCCTCTGTTGCAGGCTGATGCCGCCCGTGCAGACTGCCGGGCATGAGTGAGACCGCCGCCGGACCTGCCAGTTTCCTGGCCCGCTGGACCCGCCTGTCGCTGGCGCGGCGGATCATGCTTGCCGCGGCGGTCTGGGGCACACTGGTCCTGGTCGGCGGCGCGCTGGCGCTGTCGGCGCTCTATCGGGCGCAGACGCTGGCCCTCTTGGAAGACGATCTCGAACAGACGCTGATTACGCTGACGCGGGAAATGACGCAGGAGGACGCCTTCCTGCCGGACGGCCGTGTGACCGACGACAACCGCGTCTTCTTCGCCACCGATGCGCGCTACCAGACGCAGTATTCCGGCCGCTACTGGGCGATTGTCGGCGTCGACAAGGCCGGCGAGGTGGTGGGCGACCTGCACTCGAAGAGCCTCTGGGACGGCGCGGTGCCGATCACGCCCGGCATGCTGAAGCGGGCGCTCGACGCGCCGGGCGTCACCCAGTTCGGCGATGCGCCGGGCCCCGCGGGGCAGCAGGTCCGTTCGGGCGCCAAGGCCATCCTGATCGAGAACCGGCCCACCCCGCTGGTGCTGGTCGCAGCTGCTGACCGGGCGCAGAACGATGCCGCTGCGGTGAACTTCCGCAACCTGCTGCTGGGCACCATGATCGCCCTGTTCGGCGGCGTCTTTGCCGCGATGGTGGCCGGCATCCGCTATTCGCTGCAGCCGCTGAAGAAACTCGGCCACGACATTGCCGAGGTGCGCGAAGGCGCCCGCCTGAAGCTGCCGGACGATTATCCCTCCGAAGTCCAGCCGCTGACCGACGAGCTCAACAAGCTGATCGACCACAACCAGGAAGTCGTGGAGCGCGCCCGCACCCATGTCGGCAACCTGGCCCACGCCCTCAAGACGCCGATCGCCGTCCTGAAGAACGAGGCGAAGGGATCGACGCAGCTGGACGATGTCGTGCGCCGGCAGGCCGATGCCATGCAGACCAATGTGGAGCATTACCTGAAGCGCGCGAAAATGGCCGCCCGCGCCGAGGCGCTGGGCGCGCGCACGGAAGTGCGGCCCGTGCTGGACGGGCTCGCGCGGCTGCTGAACCGGCTGTTCGACGCGAAGGGGATCGAGGTGACCGTGGTGGGCGGCGAGGGCGCCACTTTCCGCGGCGAGCAGCAGGACCTCGAGGAAATGACCGGCAATCTGATGGAGAATGCCTGCAAATGGGCCAGGGCCGACGTGACCGTGACGGTGACCGAAGACGGGTCCGAGCTGCGCATCGATGTCGACGATGACGGACCGGGCCTGACGCCCGGCGAGCGCGAAGGGGCGCTGAAGCGGGGGGTGCGACTTGATGAAACAACCCCCGGCAGCGGGCTGGGTCTTTCAATTGTCACGGAGCTGGCAGAGCTGCATAAGGGCGTGCTCGAACTGGATGCAGCCCCGAGCGGGGGCCTGCGCGCACGCCTGAGGTTTCCGAAGCGATGAAGCGGCTCAATCTGGCAATTCTCGGCGGCTGTCTGGTTGTCGCCGTGGCGGGCTATTTTGCCATGGGCAGGCCGGGCATGCCGGATGAGCCGATGGCGAAACGCCAGGAAGGCCTCGCCGAAAAGATCCGCACGGCGCCCGAAACCCTCACCGAAGCCGAGACGCTTTCGCGCCTCGAACTCGCCACGCAGCAGAAGCCGGATGATCCGCAGCCGCATTTCTTCATCGGCGAGATCCTCCGCGCGCAGGGCCGGCCGGACGATGCGGCGCGGGCCTACCAGTCGGCGCTGCGGCGGGACGAGGACTATGTCCCCGCCCTGATCGCGCTGGCCGACACGCTGGTCGAAATCCAGGAAGGGTCTGTCGGGGCGCAGGCGACGCGGCTGTATGCCCGGGCCTATGAACTCGACAACACGCAGGTGCGCGCCGGCATGTGGGCGGCGATGGGCGCGGCGCAGGCCGGCGACCAGGAAAAGGCCGAACAGGCCATGCGCTATATCTACAACCACCTGCCGGAAGACGATCCCCGCCGCGAGCGCTTCAAGGCGATGATCGAAACCATCGGCAAGGGCGGTGCCATGGCGCCGCCGACGCCGGCCGAGTAACGCCCCCTCAATACGCAGTCTCCCTGCTTGCGACATGGCGGCGCGCCTGACGCCGGGAAATGCTGGGCTTCGCCCGGTGCGAGGCCTATGATCCTGCACAGGAGAATCCGGAGACCCTGTGGGAGGCACAGCCATGCAATTCGATTTCAGCCCCAAGACAAAGGACTACATCGCCCGCGTCAGCGATTTCATGGACAAGCATGTCTATCCTGCCGTGCCGGCATTCGAGGCGGCGCACGAAAAGGACCGCTGGGGCATCAACCCGGTGCTGGAAGACCTCAAGGCGAAGGCCAAGGCGGAGGGCCTGTGGAACCTGTTCCTGCCGCCGAGCCCCGAGCACGATGTCGGCGATTTCCACGGCGCCGGCCTGCTCAATTCCGAATACGCGCCGCTTTCCGAAATCATGGGCCGCGTCGGTTTCGGCTCGGAAGTGTTCAACTGTTCGGCGCCCGACACCGGCAATATGGAAGTGCTGCACCGCTATGGCAGCGACTACCAGAAGGAAAAATGGCTCCGCCCGCTGATGAATGGCGAGATCCGCTCCGCCTTCTTCATGACCGAACCGCTGGTGGCTTCGTCCGATGCGACGAATATCGAGACATCTATCGTCCGCGACGGTGACGACTATGTGATCAACGGCCGCAAATGGTGGTCGTCCGGCGCCGGGGATCCGCGCTGCAAGGTGGCCATTGTGATGGGCAAGACCGACCCGTCCGCCGAGCGCCACCGGCAGCAGAGCCAGATCCTCGTGCCAATGGATGCACCCGGTCTGAAGATTGTCCGCATGTTGCCCGTCTTCGGCTATGACGACAGCCCGCACGGCCATGCCGAAATGCTGCTGGAGAATGTGCGTGTGCCGAAGGAAAATCTGGTCCTCGGCGAGGGCCGCGGGTTCGAGATCGCGCAGGGCCGGCTCGGCCCCGGCCGCATCCACCATTGCATGCGCACTATCGGCGCCGCCGAGGTGGCGCTGGAGAAGATGACGCGGCGCCTGCTGACCCGCGAAGCCTTCGGCAAGCCGATCTACCAGCAATCGGTCTGGGAACAGCGCATCGGCGAGGCGCGCCTCGAAATCGAGATGTGCCGGCTGCTGACGCTGAAAGCCGCCTACATGATGGACACGGTCGGCAACAAGGCCGCGGCCAATGAGATCGCCATGATCAAGGTGGCCGCGCCGCGCATGGCGCTGAAGATCATCGACGATGCGATCCAGGCGCATGGCGGCGGCGGCGTGACGGCCGATTTCGGCCTTGCCCAGCGCTATGCCGGTATCCGCACTCTCCGCCTTGCCGATGGCCCAGATGAGGTGCACCTGCGCGCCATCGCCCGCAACGAGGTGAAGAAGTACCGCGACAGCCCGGACTATCCGACCCACGACTCCGGCGCCGGCATCAAGTGGCCCTGAATCCGTCTTGACGCCGCCCAGAACGCAGCAGAGCGTTCCTCTTCACCATGAAGGAGGAGGAATGCCATGCGAAGCCTGGCTGTGGTTGTCGGAATGTTCGTGGCTGGCGCCCTGATGCCTGCGGGCGCGCAGGGCGACGAACGTATGCTTCAGAATATCGTGGTAACGGCGAGCCGAATTGACATCGACGATATGGTGGCCGCGCCGGCGATTTATCGAAGGGTGCCGGCAGACTTCGTGCAAATGGCCGTGACCTACCAGAGTGGTACACGCAGCGATGCCGAGCGGAGGAGCGAACTGGAGACCATGTTCGACCGCCTGAAGAAGGCGGCAGCCGGGGCCGACGGATATGCCCTGTATGGTGGGCAGCTGGGCCAGAGCAGCGCACCGATCGATACGGTCCAGTTCGGCGACGTCTATTCTTCCTACGGTACGCAGGGCCAGTTCACGCTGACCCTCAGCGTCGACACGCGGTCCGGCGAGAGTTTCGACAAGCTGATGGAACGGACGAGCGCCTTCGTGAAGGCGATCAAGACGGCCGGCCGCACCGAGGCCTATCTCGGAGACGAACAGTATCTTGGCGCGCGCCATACCGATCAGCACCGCGAAGCGCTGCTGCGCGACATCGGCGCGGATGTGCGCCTGATGCAGGACGTGTTCGGCGCGCGCAATGTGACTCTGACCGGACTGGAAAGCCGCGTCATCACCCAGCCGTCCGGTCCGCTGGAGATGGAAATCTTCATTCCGTACACGATGACAGTGGAGACCGGGCCCGGCGCTGCGCCGGCGCCGTAGGGCGGCCGCCTGCCGCAACCGGGTGTTGCCGATGATCCGTGGTCTCCTCGCCTCCATTCTGGCGCTTGCGGCTTCAGCCCTGCCGGCCGCGGCGCAGATCATCGGCGGGCGCGAGGCCAATATCGCCGACTGGCCGGGCATGGCGTCGCTGCAGGCTGTCCGCGGGCCCAATGCCTATCACGAGTGCGGCGCCACGATGATTGCGCCGCACTGGGCGCTGACGGCGGCGCATTGCGTCGACCGGGCCGTGGTGGAGGAGGCGGGCGCGGCGCTGTACCTGACGGTCGGGTCCGGCGTACAGCCGAAACGCTTCGGCCCGCTGCAGCTCGCCGCCGGGTTGGCGGACCTGACGGAAGTTCCCGAAGCGGACCGGCTGCGCGTCAGGAATATCATTCTGCATCCGGATTATGAGCGCGCCTTTCCCGAGGGCGGACATGATATTGCCCTGCTGGAACTGGACGGCGACTGGAGCGGACCGGTCATGCCCATTGCCGGGCTGACGGTGCCTGCACCCGCGCTGGACGGCGACGCGCTGAATACGCTGGCGGCGGGCTTCGGCCGGATGGGCGAGACGGCGCGCGATGCGGTCGGCGTCAGCCGCGCCGGCCGGCACGTCGCCGCCCCCAGCCTGGTGCTGCAGGAAGGCAATGTCCCCCTCGTGCCGCATGACACCTGCGCCGCCCGGCTGGCGGACCGGATCGAGGAATACGGGCTGGCCGATGCCTATGAAGGCGTCGGCGTCGATGCAGCGACGCAGGTCTGTGCCGGCATTGGCGGGATCGATTCCTGCCAGGGTGACAGCGGCGGACCGCTGGTGGCGCGCGGCGGCGATGGCGCGGTGGTGCAGGTCGGGATCGTCAGCTGGGGCCTCGGCTGCGCCCGTCCGGAAAGCCCGGGCATCTACACGCGCACGGACGCCTATGCCGGCTGGATATCGCAGGCGACGGGCATTCCTCTTTATGCGGAAATGCCCTGACGGTCAGAACGGCACGCTGGGATCGTCCTCACCTTCGCCGCCGGGCGCGAGACCGACGAAATCGAAGATAGACGGATCGTGCAGGTGGCTCGGCCGCACGGTGGCGAGGGCATGCGCCATCACCTGCCGCACGCCGGGTTTCTTCCGTTCCCACTCGTCCAGCATCTGCTTCATCGCGACGCGCTGCAGGCCGTCCTGGCTGCCGCAGAGATTGCAGGGGATGATCGGGAAATCCATGGCGGCAGCAAACTTCGCAAGGTCGTCCTCGGCGGCGGTAATCAGGGGGCGGAGCACCATGACGTCGCCCTCGTCGTTGAGCAGTTTCGGCGGCATCGCCGCGATCCGCCCGCCATGGATGAGGTTCATCATGAAGGTTTCGAGTGCGTCGTCGCGATGGTGGCCGAGCACGATGGCCTCGCAGCCTTCCTCCCGCGCGATACGGTAAAGGATGCCCCGGCGAAGGCGCGAACACATGGAACAATAGGTCCGCCCCTCCGGCACCTTGTCGGTGACGATGGAATAGGTGTCTTCGGTGACGATGCGATAGGCGGCGCCGATCCTGTCCAGCCACTCCGGCAGGACATGTTTCGGGAAGCCCGGCTGGCCCTGGTCAAGATTGCAGGCGATGAGGTCTACCGGCAGGGCGCCCTGGTACTGCAGGTCCATCAGCACGGCGAGCAGGCCATAGCTGTCCTTGCCGCCGGAGAGGCAGACCAGCCATTTCGGCCGCGGCCGCTCGCCGCTTTCGACAGCGCGCCGGTCCACCATGCCATAGGTGTCGATCGCCTGCAGCGCACCCCGCACCAGCCGTTTGCGCAGCTTCTTGAAGCTCACTGAATTCGGCGCATCGGCGAACAGGGCAGGGGCAAGGGGAGGGGCGGTATCGGCCATGGCAGGCGTATAGGGCAGCTGCGCCATCGGGGGAAGCGGGCGCTGGCGGTGGGGTGCGCATCCTGTTCCCGCTCCTCCCGGCGAAAGCAGGAATCCACAGCCGGAAGCGCGGGATGTGCCGCTCCGGGCTCCCCGGCTTTCGCCGGGGTGATCGAAGGTGGGGATACGGCGTGCTAGCCGAAGAACGGAATCCGGAACATCCGCTTGAACTTCCACCAGCGGCGGAGGCGTTTGTTGTTCGGCGCATCGTCGGCACTGCGGGGGACGAGAATGTCGTTCATCTTCGGCTGGTAGTTGCGGATCAGGTCTTCCTCGATCCGCGCCCGGTCTGCAGCGCTCTTGACGATCATCACGTGGCGCTCGGTCGCCCCGCGCTTCCACCAGGCCTCCCACCACCGCTCATGTCCGATCAGACGGGAGCGGAAATTCGTCGCCTTGCCGATATAGAGCGGCTGCAGCCAGAACACGAACCAGCGGCGCACGAACACATAGATGCCGCCCTCGTCCGGCAGCGCCTTGCGCGTGAGCGTGATCTTGAAGCGGTAAGGCCGCCCCGATTCCCCCCACCATGTGTGCCAGCCGAACAGGAAAAGCATCGTCAACTCCGTCTCTGGCGCGAAGCTGGGCCGAGACGGTTAATAGCGCGTTAACGAATTGCGCCGGTCACGTGCCGCTGTCGCCCAGCACCCGGGCCCGATGGTCTTCGGTAAAGAAGTCTGCCGGCACGTTTTCCGGCCCGGCCATGATCGCGAAGCCGTGCATGCCGAGGGTTGGGTCGGTGGCCTTGCGGGTATGGTAGGAATGGCGCCGGGCCTTCGCCGCCGGGCCGAACTCCATGTCCAGTACGGACTGCAATTGCCCTGCAAAGCGCAGGCGCCGCATGCGTTCGGCCCGCTCTTCGGCATAGGCGGAAAAGTCCGGCGCCGCGCCTTCCGGCGCGGCCATGAGCGCTTCGGAAACGAGGCGCACGTCGCGGTAGGTGATCGAAAGGCCGAGCCCGTTGATCGGATCGTTCCATCCCGCCGCATCGCCGACAAGAACACATCCGGGGGCGGACGGATCATCGGTCCAGCTGTCATTGTTGAAGAAGGAATAGAGCGGTCCTGCCGGCTTGCCGTTCGCGAGCGCGGCATTGTCGGGCGAGCATTCCATGCGGAACGCGTCGAGGAACCGCTCCGGCCCTTCTTCACCGGCGAACCGGCCTTTTTCCTCCAGTGCATAACCGCCATAGACCCGCACGCGGTCTTCGCCTTGCGGGAATGCCAGAAAGCCGAACCCGCCCTCCGTACCGATGGCTTGCCGCTTCGGGTCCCACCCTTTGACATTGTCGACCAGCAAGCCGGCAAACCAGTGGTGGGGCTTGTCCTGATGAAGGTGGATGCCGGCGGCGGCGCTCACCATCGACTGGCGCCCGTCGGCGCCGACGATCAGGCGGGCCTTCGCCGTATGCCGTGTCCCGTCATGGGTGAAGGTGACGGATGGATCCGCGCCCAGCGTTACGGTTTCGACATTGACCGGCCGCAGGCAGGTCGCGCCGGCTGACGCTGCCGAGTCGTACAAGGTCTGGCAGTGGTGCGGGTGCCCGATGCACAGCGGCCCCGGAACATCCGGAACCAGCATGTCGAGCGGAAGCGGGGCGGCTTCGCACTCTTCCGGCGGAAAGCTTTCGTCATAGGTGATGTGTTCCGACAGGTGATGCCCGCCAGCGGCGATGAGCGTGTCGTAGAGGCCGAGGCGCTTGGTCTCGAGCACACCCCATGGCGCGATCCATTCGCCCCGCACCCGGTCTTCGAACACATCGGATTTTTCGAGTACGAGAACGGACCATCCGGCGCGCGCCATGACATTTGCGAGCGCGCTGCCGCCGATGCCGCCACCGACAATGACGAGATCATGATCCATCCTGTCCTCCCGAGGCCCTCTGCCGGGGCCATCCGCGCAGTCTAGTCGCAACGCGCAGGTCGGGACAGTCCCGGCAGGACTTCAGGCAGTGCGGGTGGCGCGGACGGGTGCAAAGCTCATGCGGTGGCAGGGCGCCGGGCCGAGGCGGGTGAGCGCTTCGGCATGGGCCGCGGTGCCATAGCCCTTGTGCTTCCCGAGGCCGTAACCGGGATGGGCGGCGTCGAGTTCCTGCATCAGGGCGTCGCGCACGGTCTTGGCGAGGATGGAGGCGGCCGAGATGGCAGGCTCTGTCAGGTCTCCCTTCACGATGGCGCGCGCCTCGCAGGCAAGGCCGCCGGGTAGGGCGTTGCCGTCGATCAGCGCGAATTGCGGCGCCACCTGCAGCCCGGCAACGGCCCGGCGCATGGCCAGGAAGGTCGCCTCGCGGATGTTCAGCCGGTCGATCTCCTCGACACTCGCATGGGCCACGCAGAAAGCCAGCGCCCGTTCCCGGATCAGCGGCGCCAGCGCGTCGCGCCTTGCTTCCGACAGCTTCTTGGAATCGGTCAGGCCCGCGATGGGCCTTGCCGGATCGAGGATCACGGCCGCCGCGGTGACCGGACCGGCCCAGGGTCCGCGTCCTGCTTCATCCACGCCGCAAGTGAGGTCTGCCGGAACGGTCATGCCGCCAGCTGAACGCGAGTCGGACTTGCGCTCCACACTGCGGCGCGGTTCAGTTGCCGGGAATCAGCACCTGCCTCCTGGGGGATCTCCATGGCCGAACTCCTTTCATCGCCCGCTTTCTGGGGCAGCCTGGCGACGCTCACCTTCCTCGAAATCGTGCTCGGCATCGACAATCTCCTGTTCGTCTCGATCGCGACGGGGAACCTGCAGGGCCGCCAGAAGAAGCAGGCAACGCGCGTCGGCGTGTGGGGCGCCATGGTGCTGCGCATCGGCATGCTGGGCCTGATCTTCTGGATCCTCCAGCTCGACAAGTCGGCCCTGTTCCACCTGCCGCACGGCGTCGCAGTCGCGTTTGCCGGCGGCAGCGACGAGGTGGCCCACCATATCGAGGAGGTCACGCTCAAGGACCTGATCCTGTTCGCCGGCGGCCTGTTCCTGCTGTGGAAGGGCACGCAGGAGATCCACGCCTCCGTCGAAGGCACGCACCATGAGGAATCCGCCGCAAAGTCCGGCTTCATGGCGGTCGTGCTTCAGCTGATCGTCATCAACATCGTGTTCTCGCTGGACAGTGTGATCACCGCAGTCGGCATGACCGACGACCTGGTCGTGATGATCGCGGCCGTGGTCCTGTCGACGCTGGTCATGGCTGTGGCGGCCGAACCCCTGTCGAATTTCATCGCGGACCATCCGACCACCAAGATGCTGGCGCTCGCCTTCATCCTTCTCGTCGGGGTAGCGCTTGTGGCCGACGGTCTCGGTTTCCATATCCCGAGGGGCTATCTCTACTTCGCCATCGCCTTCTCGCTGGGCGTGGAGCTATTGAACATACAGGCGCGCAAGAAAGCGCCGGACACGGGAGGACACTGAGCCATGGGCAATCCCTATCGCATCATCATGCATGAAACGGGCGGCACTGATGTGCTGAAGGTCGAGGAATTCGAGCCGCGTCCGCCCGGGCCGGGCGAGGCGCTGGTGAAGCAGGCGGCCAGCGGCCTCAACTTCATCGACACCTATTTCCGCACCGGGCTGTATCCGGTGAAGCTGCCCTTCGTGCAGGGCTCCGAAGGCGCCGGCACGGTGGAAGCGGTCGGCGAGGGCGTCACCGACGTCAAGCCGGGCGACCGCGTTGCCTATCTCGGCAACGGTACCTATGCGACGCATTTCACGGGCCCGGCCGCACGGATGGTGAAATTGCCGGATGGCATTTCGGAGGAGGACGGCGCCGCCGTGCTGCTGAAGGGCCTGACCGCCTGGATGCTGCTGTTCGAGATCCGTCCTGTGACGGACCGCGATACAGTGCTCATCTGGGCGCCGGTCGGCGGGGTTGGCAGCGCGCTGACACCCTGGGCCGCGAGCCTGGGCGCGCACGTCATCGCGGTGACCTCGTCTGAGGAAAAAGGCGAGAAGGCAAAGGCGCTCGGCGCCTCCGACGTGATCGTCGGCTATGGCGATGTGGCGAAAAAAGTGCGCGCCCTGACCGATGGTGCGGGCGTCGACGTGGCGCTCGACAGCGTCGGAAAAAGCAGCTTCGATGCCTCCCTCAGCAGCCTGAAAAAGCGCGGCTGGATGATTTCCTATGGCAATGCGTCCGGCGCGCCCGATCCGCTGCCGCCCGGCCGTCTGGCGGCGGGCGGCTCGCTCGTTCTCACACGCCCGACCCTGTTCAGCTTCACCGACACGCCGGAAGACCTCGCCCGCGGCGCGCGCCACCTGTTCGCCGCCATGAAGGCGGGCACGTTCGGCGCCGACATCGGCCAGCGCTTCGCCCTGAAGGACGCCGGCAAGGCCCATGAGGCGCTCGAAAGCGGAAAAACCGTGGGCGCGACCGTTCTGGTGCCCTGATCTGCAAGGAGGCAATCCGGCGAAGGAGGAAAGCCGATGACCACGACAAGCACTGACCTTGAAACAGCCAGCGCGCTGGAAACAGCGGCCATGGTGCGGACGGGCGCGGTGTCGGCGCTCGAGGCCTGCGACGCCGCCATCGCGCGGATCGAGGCCAAGAACGGCGCCCTGAACGCCGTCGTGGTGAAGGATTACGACCGCGCCCGAAAGGCGGCACGGGCGGTCGATGCCGGCCGCAAAAAGGACGATGCCCGCCCGCTGCTCGGCGTGCCGATGACGGTGAAGGAAGCCAACGACGTGGCCGGGCTGCCGACCACCTGGGGTTTCGAGATGTTCGCGAACAATCGCGCGGCTGCCGACAGCGTGCCGGTCGCGCGGCTGAAAGCGGCTGGCGCCGTGATCCTCGGCAAGACCAATGTGCCGGTGGCACTGGCCGACTGGCAGAGTGTGAACCCGGTCTACGGTCGCACCGTGAATCCTTATGATCACAGCCGCACGCCGGGCGGCTCATCCGGCGGGGCGGCCGCCGCGCTGGCAAGCGGGATGGTGCCGCTGGAACTCGGCTCCGACATCGGCGGCTCGATCCGTTTCCCGTCCAATTTCTGTGGCACCTATGGCCACAAGCCGACCTATGGGATCGTGCCGCTGAAAGGACACACCTTTCCGGGCACGGACGGGGTTGATATTCCGCTGGCAGTGGTCGGGCCAATGGCGCGCCGGGCGGAAGACCTGAGTGCCGCGCTGCAGGTTGTGGCAGGCCCGGTGGGCGGCGGCTGGAAGCTGGACCTGCCGCCGCCGCGGCGGACGAAGCTGGCGGAATTTCAGGTGCTGATGCTCAACGCGCCCGGCCTGCCGCCGGTGGACAGCGAGGTGGCGGGCCCGATGGCGGCCCTGCTGGACGAGCTCGTCCGCCGGGGTGTTCCGATCAAGGTGCACGAAGCGCAACTGCCGGACATTCTCGCCGCGCACGAGGCGTATCTCCGCCTGCTGAACACCGCCATCCTGCGCGGCATGCCGGACGCCAGGCCGATCGATGCCCATGCCTATATGGACCTGCTGGATGCGCAGTTGCACTACCAGCAGAAATGGGAACGCATCTTCGGCGACTTTGACGTGATCCTCGCACCCACTTTCAGCACGGCGGCCTTTCCGCATACGGACGAGCCGGACTGGGGCAAGCGAACTCTCCGCGTCAACGGGCAGGACGTGCCCTATGCGTCCCAGCTCATCTGGGCAGGGCTCGCAACCTGGCCGGGCTTCCCGTCCACGGCGGTGCCGCTGGCCAAAACGAAGGATGGCCTGCCGACGGGCATGCAGGTGATCGGCAATCTGTATGACGACCGCACCACGCTGGCCTTCGCCGAAGCCCTGCAGCGCGAGGGGCTGGCGCTTTAGTCTGTGACGGGAAGTTCGAGCAGCAGCGCGGGATCGATATAGAAATCCCCGCCGCGATCGCTCGCGTCCGGGTTGCGCCACTTCACCGCCCAGTGCAGGTGCGGCCCCGTCGTGCGGCCGGTATTGCCGGATTTCGCCAGCAGGTCGCCGCGCGCAACCGTATCGCCCGGCTTCACGTCCACTTCCGACAGGTGCATGAACACTGAAACGAGGCCATGGCCGTGGTCGAGGAAGACTGCGCCGCCTTCATAATAGAGGTCCGGATCGGCGAGGATCACCGTTCCGGCGGCCGGCGCGACGACCGGCGTGCCCACCGGCGCGGCCATGTCGTAGCCCTGATGCACCGAGACCGACTCGCACGGCTTTCCCGTCACCTTGCTGACGCCGACATATTTCCGTGTCGGGCCGAAGGGCGATGAGGCGGGCATGTCCGCCGGCTTGACGAAGCCGGTCAGCGCGCCGGGGCCGTCATTGAATTGCCTGAACGCATCCTGCTTCTGCACCCAGGATCGTGCGGCATGGGCCTTCTGTTCCTCGGTGCGCGCATCGACCTTGTCACAGTCGACGCCCTCGATGACGCGATAATCGTCATGCCGTGCCGCAATCGGAAGGTCGCCATAGGCACCGTCCCCGGCCGTCCAGCCGATGACCGAGGGTGCATCGGTGGCGATGCCGAACTGGGCGGTGCCGGACGCGTCCGCCGTGAGCGTCGTGCCCGCGACGGTGAACTTCGTGCCCGGGGCGCCGCGGCAGATGACCAGCCCGCCCTGGGTCAGCGCGCCGCCGCAGCTTTCCCCGACTGGCGTCGCAGACACGGCGACGGTTTCCGCGCGTGCCGGCGCGCCCGCGCAGGCGCCGGTGCACATGATCACCATCAGCAGCCATTCGCGCATCATGCGCTTCTAGTCCCGCGACGGCAGCATGCGGGAGGATGCGGCATCGGCGTCCCAATAGGCTTCCTGCAGGTCTACGCTCCAGTAGCGCAGCGCCTGGACCGGGATTTTCCGGCCGGTCACCGCGCAGACGACATAATCGCCCGGCGAGAGCATCTCGATGTCGGCGTCATGATAGCGAAGGCGCGCTTCGCCGGCGGGGCGGTTGGATCGGGTCAGCATGGTTCGGAGAATGCCTGAAACGGCGCCTGAAGAAAAGTGTATCGCGCAGGAAGTTTCTGCTTTGTTCTCCAGAACAAACGTGGTACATGCAAATCAGATCAGGCAATCGGGGGGCCTTGCCAAAAACACCCCTATAGTGGACCAAAGGAGACGACTCATGGCCAAACCCGTGCTGCAACTCGTGGACAAGGAAACCGGCGTGGACAAGCAGAAGGCTCTCGAAACGGCGCTCAGCAATATTGAACGGTCCTTCGGCAAGGGCTCGGTCATGCGCCTGGGCGACAAGAAGGCCATGGATATCGAGGCTGTCTCCACCGGGTCGCTGGGTCTGGACATTGCGCTCGGCATCGGTGGCCTGCCGAAAGGCCGGATCATCGAGATCTACGGCCCTGAAAGTTCAGGTAAAACCACCCTGTCGCTGCATTGCGTGGCAGAGGCCCAGAAGAATGGTGGCGTCTGCGCCTTTATCGACGCCGAGCACGCACTTGACCCGATCTATGCCGGCAAGCTGGGTGTCGACCTTGACGACCTCCTGATTTCGCAGCCCGACACCGGCGAACAGGCGCTCGAAATCGCCGACACGCTGGTGCGTTCCGGCGCGGTGGACCTGCTTGTCATCGACTCGGTGGCTGCGCTCACCCCGCGCGCCGAACTCGAGGGCGAAATGGGCGATTCGCTGCCCGGCCTTCAGGCCCGCCTGATGAGCCAGGCCCTGCGCAAGCTGACCGGGTCGATCTCCAAGTCGAAATGCATGGTGATCTTCATCAACCAGATCCGCATGAAGATCGGCGTGATGTTCGGCAGCCCGGAAACCACGACCGGCGGCAACGCCCTGAAATTCTACGCCTCCGTCCGTCTCGACATCCGCCGCATCGGTGCGATCAAGGAACGTGACGAGGTGATCGGCAACCAGACCCGCGTCAAGGTGGTGAAGAACAAGGTGGCCCCGCCCTTCCGGCAGGTCGAGTTCGATATCCTCTATGGCGAGGGCATCTCGAAGACCGGGGAACTGATCGATCTTGGCGTCAAGGCCGATGTGGTCGAGAAGTCCGGCTCCTGGTACTCCTATAATGGCGAGCGCATCGGCCAGGGCCGTGAGAAGACCCGCCAGTTCCTCAAGGAGAACCCGGCCATTGCGGACGAGATCGAGGATGCCATCCGCCGCAATGCGGGCCTGCTCGCCGAGGAACTGCTCTCGGCCGGCATGGACTCGGAAGACAGCGACTCCGGCGAAACCCCTGACGCTGCCGAGGGCTGAGCGGGCCTGACCGGCCTTTCCTGTCGCGTTTTCGGTCAGAAAGCGTTTCCTCCGGGCCGGTTTCCTCTCTCTCATCCGGCAGACTGGCCCCTTTGTGGCGAGCCAAGCTTGGCGCGCCGCAAAGGGGCCTTTATATCGCGCATATGGGCCCGGCGCCGGATTCGGCAGTCCGGGACAATTTGTTGTGGCAGGGACCCAGAGAACACATGACCGGCGTAAACCAGATCCGCGAAGCCTTCCTCTCCTATTTCGAGAAGCAGGGGCATGTCCGCCGGGCGTCGGCGCCGCTCGTGCCGCAGAACGATCCGACCCTGCTGTTCGTCAATGCCGGCATGGTGCCGTTCAAGAACATCTTCACCGGCGCCGAGACGCCGTTCGCCCCGCGGGCTGCCACCTCGCAAAAATGCGTGCGCGCCGGCGGCAAGCACAACGACCTCGACAATGTCGGCTACACGGCCCGCCACCATACCTTCTTCGAAATGCTGGGGAACTTCTCCTTCGGCGACTATTTCAAGGACGACGCCATCGCCTTCGCCTGGGAAATGGTGACGAAGGAGTTCGGTCTCGATCCGAAGCGCCTGCTGGTCACGGTCTATGCCGAGGACGACGAGGCCGCCGCGATCTGGAAGAAGGTCGCGGGCTTCCCGGATTCGAAGATCATCCGCATCGGCACCTCGGACAATTTCTGGTCCATGGGCGATACCGGCCCCTGCGGCCCGTGCTCGGAAATCTTCTTCGACCATGGCGACAAGATCCCCGGCGGCCCGCCCGGCAGCCCGGACGAGGACGGCGACCGGTTCATCGAGATCTGGAACCTCGTCTTCATGCAGTTCGACCAGCAGCAGGACGGCTCCCGCAAGAACCTGCCCAAGCCTTCGATCGACACCGGCATGGGCCTGGAGCGGATCGCCGCCGTGCTGCAGCATGTCCACAACAATTACGAGATCGACCTCTTCCGTGCCCTGATCGAGGCTGAAGAGTCCGTCTACGGCGCAAAGGCCGCCGGCGACAAGCTGGCCTCCTTCCGCGTCATTGCAGACCACCTGCGCACCTCGGCTTTCCTCATCGCCGATGGCGTTCTGCCGTCGAATGAGGGGCGCGGCTATGTCCTCCGCCGCATCATGCGCCGCGCCATGCGTCACGGCCATCTGCTCGGCGCGCGCGAGCCGGTCATGCACAAGCTGACTCCGGCCCTGATCTCGGAAATGGGCGCTGCCTATCCGGAACTCGGCCGGGCAAAGGCCGCCATCGAATCCGCCCTCGAACAGGAAGAGGCCCGGTTCCAGCGCACGCTGGGCAACGGGCTGTCGCTGCTCGAAAAGGAAACCGAAACGCTGAAGCAGGGCGATGCCCTGCCGGGCGAGACGGCCTTCCGGCTCTACGACACCTATGGTTTCCCGCTGGACCTGACGCAGGACATCCTGCGCGCCCGCGGCATGACGGTGGACGTCAAGGGCTTCGATGCCGCCATGGATGTCCAGCGAGAAGGCAGCCGCGCCGCCGGCTTCACCTCCGGCGAGCAGGCAACGGACGAAATCTGGTTCCGCGTGCGCGACAAGGCCGGCGCGACAAAGTTACCGGCTATGCCGGCACCGAGGGTCAGGGCAAGCTGGTTGCCATCGCCGCCGGCGGCAAGCTGGCCGATACGCTGGCGCCCGGCCCCGCCGAACTCGTCTTCGACACGTCGCCGTTCTACGCCGAATCCGGCGGCCAGGCCGGCGACCATGGCGAGATCGTCTTCGACGGCGGCGCGCGCTTCATCGTCCGCGACGTGCAGAAGCGCGCGGGCGACGTCCATGTCCATATCGGTGAACTTGTTTCCGGTTCGGCGAAGACGGGCGCGAAAGCCGAGATGCATGTCGATGCCGTGCGGCGCAAGGCCGTGATGGCCAACCATTCCGCGACGCACCTGATGCACGCAGCCCTCCGCAAGGTGCTGGGCGAGCATGTGACGCAGAAGGGCTCGCTGGTCGAGGCAGACCGGCTGCGTTTCGACTTCTCGCACGGCGCCCCGATGACGCCGGCGGAGATCGAGGCCGTCGAGGATGAAGTCAACGCCCAGATCCGCGCGAACCTGCCGACCGGCATTCAGGTCACCTCGCCCGAGAAGGCCATCGAGGCCGGCGCCCTTGCCCTGTTCGGCGAGAAATATGGCGACGAAGTCCGTGTGCTGTCGATGGGCACCGGCGAGGGCCGGCGCTATTCGGTGGAGCTGTGCGGCGGCACGCATGTCGAGCGCTCCGGCGATATCGCCGTGTTCGTGATTACGTCCGAGGGCGGCGTCTCCGCCGGTGTCCGCCGGATCGAGGCGGCCACGGGTGCTGAGGCGCTCGCCTACCTGAAAGGCCGTGCACAGATCGCTGCGGACCTTGCCGACAGCCTGAAGGTGCCGCTGAAAGACCTGCCCAGACGTGTCGCCACGCTGGGCGAGGAAAAGCGAAGCATGGAGCGTGACCTCGCCGAGGCGAAGCGCAAGCTCGCCATGGGCGGTGGCGGCGGCGCGCCCGCCGGCCCGGAAGATATCAATGGCGTGAGGCTGATGGCGCGCATCGCCGACGGCGTCGGGGGCAAGGACCTCCGCGCCCTCGTGGATGAGGCCAAGGCGCAGATCGGCTCCGGCATCGTCGCCTTTGTCGGTATCGCGGACGGCAAGGCCGGCGTCGCAGTCGGCGTAACCAAGGACCTGACCGGCAAATTCTCCGCCGTGGACCTCGTCAAGGCGGCCAGCGAGGCGCTCGGCGGCAAGGGTGGCGGCGGCCGTCCCGACATGGCCATGGCCGGCGGCCCGGACGCCGACAAGGCCGATGCGGCCCTCGACGCCGTCCGCGCAATCCTGAAGGGCTAGGACTTCTCCGGTCTCCGGTTCGGCTTCCTTTCGCACGACTGCGTGTTAGTCTTCCCTCAAAAAGCGGGAAGGAAACGGGCTTGTGAGCGATCAGATGGGTGGGCCGCCGCCGCCGCTTTTCAGCGGACAGCGGCAGTACGAAGCATTTTCGAGGATTCGGGAGTTCACGCCGGTCGCCGGGATGGCAGCCTCGTCCCATCCGTTTGCATTCGGCGATGGCCCTCGGATCGACCTGCCTGAAACATATGTGCATGAGGGCGAGACAAGGTCGCTTCGTGGCCTGTTCGAAACTACGGACACATCCGCGCTTCTTGTCCTGAAGGATGGGGCAGTCCGTTTTGAGGACTACTGGCTGACCGGCGGGCGCGAGGTGCAGTGGATTTCCATGTCGGTCGCCAAGAGCTTCATCTCTGCCCTGATCGGCATTGCCCTGGAAGAAGGGCGGCTGAACAGCCTGGATGACGCGATCAGCGACTATGTCCCCGGCCTTCGGGGCAGCGGGTATGACGGTGTGTCCATCCGGCATGTCCTGCAGATGTCGTCCGGCGTGCGATGGCGGGAAGACTATGCCGATCCGGACTCAGAAATCAGCCGGATGAGCGCTGCCCTGGCGCCGGGCGGCTCGCTCGATGCGTTCATGGCGACGATGGTACGGGAATTCGAGCCCGGAACAGTGTGCCAGTACAGTTCGGCCGACACCCAGGCGCTGGGGATGTTGCTGCGCGCCGTGACCGGCGAGAGCATCGCCGCCAACATGCAGGAGAAGCTGTGCGAGCCGCTCGGCATGGAAGCACCGTCATTCTGGATCGTCGATGCTCAGGGTACGGAAATGGCGTTTGCGGGCATACTGATGACGGCCCGCGACTTCGCGAAGATCGGGGAATTGTACCGCAACGGCGGGGCCTGGCAGGGCAGGCAGATCGTCCCTGCCGCCTATGTCGCGGCCTCCACCCGGTTGAGCGCGCCGCATCTAGCGCCCGGCAAGCCGCTTGTGGGCGGCTATCCGTTCGGCCTCGGCTATGGCTACCAGTGGTGGCTGCCGGACGGGAACCGCGGCGAATTCAGCGCGATCGGTGTCTACAACCAGTATGTCTATGTGGATCCATCCCGCGGGGTGGTGATCGTCAAGCTGTCCGCCAATCCGGCCTATGGCACGTCGCACGATGATGCCGACAACAAGGATGTGGAGACGATTTCCGCATTGCAGGCGATCGGCCGGATGTTCGATGCGTGAGGGTCACGCCAGTTCGTCGAAGACGCGCTGGTATTTCGCGGTCAGGCGTTCGCGCGTCGACGCATCGCCGATATTGCCGAGACGGCCATAATTGTTGCGGCTGTCGGCCAGCTTCACGATCCGCGCCACCGGGTTTGCCTTCACGCGGGCCAGGTAGTCGGTGTTCGGTTCATGCGGTCGGTGGGTGAGTGCGTCGACTGCGCTAGCGACGATGGCGCCGAAGTCGCGGAGGATATCCTCGATGGCCGTGTCGGTGTCCTCCACCACGTCGTGCAGCAGGGCTGTCACCTGGTGGGTCTCGTCATGCCCGTCCGCGCGGACGGCCTGCCACACATCGATGACGTGCAGGATATAGGGCGCGCCGGCCTTGTCGGTCTGGCCGGCATGCTGGCGGACGGCGAGGGCGAGGGCGTGTTCGAGTTGGGTCATGGGCAGTCTCCATGCGTGCTGGCTCGCGGCCGTGCGGGCGGTGCGAGCATGATATAGGGGATTTCGGGAAGGATTCAGGCCCTCGCTTGCGCGCCGGGCATTCGCAGATTGAAATCGATGGATTTCGCTGGCGCTCAATCATTCATTGCCGAAAATCGATCCACCGGATCGATTTTTGCGCCGCAGGCGCAATGGCAATGAATGGTCGGAGTGAGAGGATTCGAACCTCCGGCCCCTGCCTCCCGAAGACAGTGCTCTACCAGGCTGAGCTACACTCCGCGCCGAAGAAGGGGGTGTTTACGCGGGTCAGCCGAATTTGCAAGGGGCAAAAGCTGGGCCGAACTGTGTCACACTGCGATTGGCAGGGCGGGCTCGGCAGCGCCAGCTTCCCAGCGCGGATATTTCGCCATGATCGCGAGGAAGCGCGGGCTTTCCGTGTGGCCGGTGAGCCAGTTGCGGATGGCCTCTGGCGCCTCGGCCGCCCAGAAAGCGGCATCGGTCGCCGCGAACTGGCGCACGAACGGGAAGACGGCGAAATCGGCAAACGTCGGGCTGGGGGCGAGCAGTTGGCCGCCATTTTCCGCGATCTGCCGGGCCAGCGGATGCAGGATGTCCATGCCCGCCGCCCGCTGGTCCAGCCGGTCGGCGGCCCCGCCGGCATGGCGGTCCGGATACTTGTATCGGTCGAGCGCGCGTTTGAATGGCTCGTCATTCTGCGCAATCAGGCGCGCTGTCTCGCCCGCATCGGCATCCAGCCAGCCATCGGGATCGTTTCGGCCAAGCGCCCAGCGCATGATGTCGAGGCTCTCGTCGATGACGCGGCCCTCCGGCAGCACCAGAACCGGCACCGTGCCCTTGGGGCTCGCCGCCAGCATCTCGGCCGGCTTGTCCCGCAGCACGACTTCTCGGACCCGTACATCCTGCCGCGCCGCAGACAGGCCGAGCCGCGCACGCATGGCATAGGGGCACCTGCGGAAGGAATAAAGGATCGGCGCGGCAGCCGTCATGCGTCTTCGCGGCGGTGCGAGACCGCCTCAGGGCCCATATGGGCCTCGCCACGGGCCTTTGCGAGGTTGATCTGCTTCTGGCGCTCGGCGAAGCGGGTCCGCTGCTCGGCAGTCATCTCGTCGATGCAGTGCGGACAGGAGACGCCGGGCACATAGGCGTTGCCCTGCTTGTCTTCCTCGGTGATCGGCCGCTTGCAGGCATGGCACATGTCATAGGTGCCGGGCGACAAATCGTGCTTCACGCTGACGCGTTCGTCGAAGACGAAACATTCGCCGTGCCACAGGCTCTGCTCTTCCGGGATCACTTCCAGGTATTTCAGGATGCCGCCCTTCAGGTGGAACACGTCGTCGATGCCCTCAGCCTTGACGAAACTCGTCGCCTTCTCGCACCGGATGCCGCCGGTGCAAAACATGGCGACCTTCGGCTTGCGCCCCTCGGCGTCCAGCTTCGCGCGGAAGTCACGGAACCAGTCGGGGAATTCGCGGAAGGATTTTGTCTCCGGGTCGATCGCGCCCTCGAACGTGCCGATGGCGAACTCGTAGTCGTTGCGTGTGTCGATCAGCACGGTGTCCGGGTCGCTGATCAGGGCGTTCCAGTCTTCCGGTTCGATATAGGTGCCAACCAGGCTGTTCGGGTCCGTGCCCGGCACGCCCATCGTGACGATCTCGCGCTTCAGCCGCACCTTGAGGCGCAGGAACGGGTTTTCCTCCGCTTCTGAGAATTTCGCTTCCAGCGTCTCGGCACCCGGCAGGGCGCGCAGCGCGGCGAGGGCGGTTTCGATGCCTTCGGGGCTGGCCGCAATCGTGCCGTTGATCCCCTCGGCGGCGAGCAGCACAGTGCCGCGCACGCCGGCGGCCTCCAGCGTCTCGGACAGGCAGGGCCGGGCCGCTTCAAAGCCCGGAAAGTCGAAGAATTTGTAGAAGGCGGCAATGCGGATCGTCATGGGCGTGCCTTATGCCAGACCGGCCCGCCGCGTTCCAGAGCCGGCAGGCACTCCAGACGGGCCAGTCGGCCGGGTCATGGATTGGCGGCCTCGAGAAGCGCCGGCAGCAGGACGTCCTTCTCGAAATTCTCCATCGGCGTCGCCAGCTGGTGCAGCATCATGCCGTTGATGATGTAGAGGATGCGCACGGCCCGGCCGCGGGCATCGTTCAGGCCGCGGGCCTGATATTCGGTCTCGAACAGGTTGAGATAGACCTCGGCCCATTCCTCGAGGGCCGGGCGCAGGGCCTCGTTGCGGGTTGCGTGCAGGAACAGCTCGTAACGCGCGATCTCGCCTTCGCGCCCGTATTCCAGCCGGTTGGAGAGATACGCCGCCGCGAGGTGCCAGATCATGTCGCCCTGGCCGGGCGGCACCTGCGAGGACAGCGCCACGGTCGCCGCGACCTGTCGTTCCATGAAACTCTTCAATGCGGCGCTCATCATGTCGTCGCTCGTCTTGAAGTAGTACCGCACCAACCCGTGGGAGGCGCCGGCCTCGCGCGCGACGGCCCTGTGGGTCACGCCCTTGGCGCCCTCCCGCGCGAGAAGGCGCACAACGGCATCGATCAGCGCCTTGCGCCGATCCTCGCTGCGGGCCTGTACAGGGGTGCGGAGATTGCGGGCCATGATGTCAGCACTGAAGAATAATCGGAAATGTGAAAAAACAAACTTCTCCATCTGGATAATTTTGCTAAACTAAGTTGAGTAGGCTGGGTGAGCCT
>Ga0116152_10000453_pt1 | contig 33182 bp, 32 predicted proteins | sample AD_UKC119_MetaG_FD_89894 | JGI IMG/M metagenome (GOLD analysis project Ga0116152, IMG submission 89894) | Active sludge microbial communities of municipal wastewater-treating anaerobic digesters from Hong Kong - AD_UKC119_MetaG | ecosystem: Engineered > Bioreactor > Anaerobic > Digestate... | reverse complement strand
GCTAGACGGCGCGCCCGTTTACCCAGGTCGCGACCACGGCGCGGTCGTCGCCCATCATGATCGCCGGGGATGGAGGCCGACCTGGTGGTGATAGACTTGGCCTCGACCCCGGCGCAAGGGCGCCGATCCGGTCCCCCAGCCCCAGCGCCCGGGCCGACCCCTGTGTCGCCAGCCACCACAGCTGCGAGGGATGCAGCGCCGCACCCCTGAGTTGCGCGATCTCGTAGGCCGCGGCCATGGTCCGGAACATCGACAGGTTCGACCCGCCGCCGATGTCGGTGGCCAGCCCGATGCGCTGCCCCTCGGCCTTGAGGCCGGCCATGTCGAACAGGCCCGAGCCGATGAAGGCGTTCGAGGTCGGGCAATGGATCAGCGCGGCGCCCACCTCGCGCAGGCGGGCCCGCTCGCGGTCGGTCAGGTGGATCGCGTGGCCATAAAGCCCCCGTTCGCCCAGCAGGCCAAAGTGCTCGTAGACTTCGAGATAGTCGCGCGCCTGCGGGAACAGCCGGGCCACCCAGGCGATTTCCTCGGGCTGTTCGCTGAGGTGGGTCTGCATCGGCACCTCGGGGTGTTCCGACCACAGCGCCCCCAGCGCGGCCAGTTGTTCGGGCGTCGAGGTGGGGGCGAAGCGCGGCGTGATGACATAGGACAGCCGGTCCACCCCGTGCCAGCGTTGCAGCAGCGCCCTGGACTGGTCATAGGCCGCCTGCGCGGTGTCGCGCAGCGTGTCGGGGGCGTTGCGGTCCATGCAGGTCTTGCCCGCCAGCACCCGCATCCCGCGGTCCCGCGCGGCGGTGAACAGCGCGTCAACGCTTTCGGGGTGGATGGTGCAGAAGCTGCACAGCGTCGTCGTGCCCTGCGCCAGCATCAGGTCGAGGCACATTCCGGCAATCGCCTGCGCGTGCGCCGGGTCGCCAAAGCGCGATTCCTCGGGAAAGGTGTAGGTGTTCAGCCAGTCGATCAGCCGCTTGCCCCAACTGGCGATGATACCGGTCTGCGGGTAGTGGACATGCGCGTCCACGAACCCGGCCGAAATCAGCGCCTGGCCGTAGTCGTGCACCCGCGCGCCGGGATGGGCGGCCCGCAATCGGTCGGCGGGGCCGGTCGCGATGATGCGCCCGGCGTCGATCACCACGCCGCCCCGGCTGTCGTGCCGCGCGGCGGCGGGGCCTTCCACGAACGGGTCGGCGGCGAAGGTCAGGGTCTGACCGATCAGCAGGTCGGGCATGGGGGCGGCCTTTTCGTGAACCGGGTAAGGTCTTTATCGCGTGGCTGTTTGCGCATAACAACCACTGGCGGGTCGGACCTGCATCGAATCACGAACGGACGCACCTCAGACCCCCGGGAGGCGAGCATGACGGAACCGGAACGCGACGATGCGCAACACGAGTCCCTTCACGCGCAACCGCAGGCCGAGATGAACGACAGCGGCGATCCGCTGGAAGGTCTGATTCCCGCCGTTCTCGAGGCGGTCGAGGCCGGCGACGGTCCTGCGGTCGAGGAAATGCTGGAACCGCTGCACCCGGCCGATATCGCGGATTTTCTGGAACAGATCAGCGGATCGCAGCGGCGTGCCTTCCTGGCTTTGGCGCCGGACGCCATCGACGGCGAGGTGCTGTCCGAACTGGACGAAAGCCTGCGCGAGGACGTGATCGACGCCCTGCCGCGCGCGGTCCTGGCCGAGGCGGTGCGCGAACTCGACACCGACGATGTCGTGGACATCATCGAGGACCTGGAAGACCACGATCAGGCCTTCATCCTGGACGCGCTGGAAAGCGAAGACCGGGCGGCGGTCGAAAGCTCGCTGGCATGGCCCGAGTATTCCGCCGGCCGCCTGATGCAGTCGGAAACGGTGACCGTGCCGCAGGACTGGACAGTGGGCCAGACCATCGACCATCTGCGGTCGGTCGATTGGCTGCCCGATCAGTTCTATCACGTCATCCTGGTGGACGAACGGCACCGGCCGACCGGCCACGCGACGCTGGGTCGCGTTCTGGCCTCGCGACGGGATACGCCCCTGCGCGAAATCGTCGAAGGCAGCTTTCTGACAGTCGAGGCCACAGAAGAGGAATCCGAAGTGGCGCTGATGTTCAATAAGTATCATCTGATCTCGATGCCCGTGGTCGATGGCGCGGGGCGTCTGGTGGGGGTCATCACCATCGACGACGCCATGAACGTGCTGGACGAGGAGCACGAGGAAGACTTTCTGCGGATGGCCGGTGTGGGCGAGGAATCGAGCCTGTCGGACGGCGTCTGGGACACGGTGCGCCAGCGGTTCCCCTGGCTGGCCGTGAATCTGCTGACCGCCAACATTGCCGCCGCGGTGATCGGCCTGTTCGAAAACACCATCGCCGTGATCGTTGCGCTGGCCGCGCTGATGCCGATCGTCGCCTCGATGGGCGGCAACGCGGGCACGCAGTCGCTGACCGTGGCGGTGCGCGCCCTGGCGACCCGCGACCTGACGGCCTCGAACGCGTCGCGGGTGGTGCGGCGCGAGATCGTGGTCGGGCTGGTGAACGGGCTGGGCTTTGCCCTCATCATGGGCTGCATCGCCTGGGTGTTCTATGGCCAGAGCGTGCTTCTGGGCGTGGTGATCGCCGGCGCGCTGGTCATCAACCTGGCCGTGGCGGCGCTGGCTGGGGTGCTGGTGCCGTTGATCCTGGACCGGATGGAGCTGGACCCCGCGCTGGCCTCGGGCACCTTTGTGACCACGGTAACGGATGTCGTCGGCTTCTTCGCGTTTCTGGGGCTGGCGACGATGGTGCTGCTATGAGCGACATGGATCAGATCAAGGCCGAGGTCCGCAAGGCGGCGTTTGCCGCGCGCAAGGCGGTGTTCGGAACCGGGCGTGACGTGGCGGCCCAGGCGGGCTTGCGCGCCGCGCTGGCCGCGTTCGGACCCGTGCCCCTGGCCGGCTATCTGCCGATCCGGACCGAGATCGACCCCGTGCCCGTCATGACCACGCATTCCGGCCCGGTCGGCGTGCCGGTGATCCCGGGCGCGGCGCAGCCGCTGGAGTTCCATCTGTGGACGCCCGAGGGCGCGCTGCTCGATGGTCCGTTCGGCGCCAAGGTTCCCGCCGACGGCGTGGCGATGGTGCCGCGCGTGCTGATCGTGCCGATGCTGGCCTTCGATGCGCGCGGTTATCGGCTGGGCTATGGTGGCGGGTATTACGACCGCACGCTGGCAAAGCTGCGCGCCGCGGGGCCGGTGACCGCGCTGGGCTTTGCCTTTGACGCGCAGGAACTGGCCGAGGTGCCTGTCGATGCCTATGACCAGCGGCTGGACGGCGTGGTCACCGAAAGCGGTCTCAGGCGGTTTTCCTAAGCGCTCAGCAGGGCCATCGCCTCGGCATGGATTTGCGGATTGACCGCGGCCAGCACCCGACCGCCCTGGTGCGCCGGGCCCCCCTGCCAGTCGGTGACGAGCCCGCCCGCGGCCTCGATCACGGCGATGGGGGCCATGATGTCGTAGCTTTGCAAGCCGGCCTCGATCACCAGATCGATCTGGCCGGCGGCGAGCAGCGCGTAGGCGTAGCAATCCATCCCGTATCGGGTGAGCTGCGCCTGGGCCGAGACCCGGTGAAAGGCTTGCGCGTCGTCGGGGGTGCCGACCTCGGGAAAGGTCGTGAACACGATGGCCCGCGACAAGGGGCGCGGCGCGCGCGTCGCCAGGGCCGCGCGGCCCTGCGGCCCCTCGACCTGGGCCACGCCCGGGCCACCGGAAAAACGTTCGCCGATATAGGGCTGGTCGATCAGGCCCAGCACCGGCCCCTGCGCATCGGCCAGCGCGACCAGGACCCCCCAGGTCGGCGTGCCCGACAGAAAGCCGCGCGTGCCGTCGATCGGGTCCAGCACCCAGGTCAGGCCGGTGGTTCCGGGTTTCGCGCCGTGTTCTTCGCCCAGGATGGCGTCGTCGGGGCGCATCCGGGCCAGCACGGCGCGCATGGCGGACTCGGCCTCGCGGTCGCCCGCGGTCACCGGGTCAAAGCCCTGCGAATCCTTGTTGTCGGCAGACAGACCGGCGGCCCGGAAATGCGCCAGGGTTGCCGGTCGCGCGGCGTCGGCCATCGCGTGGGCCGTGCGCCACAGGTCGGCGGTCAGGTCTGGGGAAAGGGGCGCGCGCGTCATCGGTGTCTCCAAGGGCTGCGCGGCCTGTCTAGTCAGGACGACGCGGCCGGGCAAGGGCGCCGGCCGCGTCGGCGGGGTCGTGTGCCTTCAGGCGGCGTCCGAGAGCACGCGCGCCAGGTCGAACAGGCGTTTGCGCTGGGCCTCGGGGATCGCATAATAGGCGCGCACCAGCTCCATCGCTTCCTTGTTGGCCAGGATGTCGGTCTCGATGGCCGAATCGCTGCTGGCCTCGTTGCCCAACCCTTCGAAGAAGAAGCCGATTTCCACCCCCAGCGTCCGGGCGATGTCCCAAAGACGCGAGGCGCTGACGCGATTCATGCCGGTTTCGTATTTCTGGATCTGCTGGAACTTGATCCCGACGGAATCCGCCAGCTGTTGCTGGGTCATGCCCACCATCCAGCGCCGATGGCGAATGCGCTTTCCGACATGCACGTCAACTGGGTGCTTCACAGGTCTACTCCTCTGTCACGATCGGCCCGAGGGTGTTTCTGGCCGTTTATGGTTCCTCACTCGCACATCAAGCAATTTTCGTGCCAACTGTAACCGGGCGGCACGAATTCCGTTCAGTTCTTTCGAGTCGAGGCCGTTTTTGCAGGTTTCGGGCCTGTTCGGTCGAGGGCCAGAGGGTCATTCGTGGCCGCCTGCCGTTGGCCTCGGCGTTCGCGCCCTGGTTGACGTGGCGGCAGCTTGGCGGGCGACTCGGCTTGCCCGTCTTGATGTAATCACCCCCGGAACTTTCCATCAAGGCGTGTTTTGCAAAATGCAATGCGTCCTGCATCAACTTTTGCGTGTATATGCAATTTGCGAAACCCCACAGGCGGCGTCGCGTCACGCTTGCCCTTGTGCGGGGCCGTCGCCATGCTGCCGCGAGCCGTGAACGCGCCCCGGTCCCCGATCGCGCGAACACGGCTTTCGAACACGACCCGACACCGACCGGAGACCCCGATGCGCGCCTTTGTCCTGGCTTCGACCGATACGCCCCCCGCCGTGACTGACCTGCCGCTGCCTGAACCGGCCCCCGGCGAGATTCGTCTGAAGATTCGCGCCTGCGGACTGAATTTCGCCGATCTCCTGATGGCGCAAGGCCAATATCAGGAACGCCCGGCGCTGCCCTTCGTGATGGGCATGGAGGTCGCAGGCGAGGTGGATGCGCTGGGCGAGGGGGTCACGGCCTTTGCCCCCGGTCAGCGGGTCGCGGCCTTTTACGGGCAGGGCGGACTGGCGGAATACGGCTGTTTCCCGGCCACCGCCTGCCTGCCGATCCCCGAGGCCATGCCCTTTGACCAGGCGGCGGGGTTCATCGTCGCCTATGGCACTTCGCACCTGGCCCTGACTCACCGCGCGCGCCTGCGCGAGGGCGAGACCTTGCTGGTTCTGGGGGCCTCGGGCGGAGTCGGCCTGACGGCGGTCGAGATCGGCGCGCGGTTGGGCGCGCGGGTTGTCGCCGTGGCGCGCGGCGCCGACAAGCTGAAGGTCGCGCAGGCGGCGGGGGCCTCGATCCTGATCGACAGCGCCGAGGCCGATCTGAAAACGGCGTTCAAGGCCCTGGGCGGCGTGGACGTGGTCTATGACGCGGTCGGCGAACCGGCGGCCTCGGCGGCGTTGCGCGCCCTCAGGCCCGAGGGGCGCTTTGTCGTCATCGGTTTTGCCGGCGGGCAGGTGCCGCAGATCCCCGCGAACATCCTGTTGGTCAAGAACATCGACGTCATCGGCCTGTATTGGGGCGGCTACAACAGCTTTGCGCCGCAGGTCCTGACGCGGTCTCTGGCGGACCTGATGGCGCTTTATGCGCAAGGCGCGCTGCACCCCCACGTCAGCCACACCCTGCCGCTGGAGCGCACGGCCGAGGCCATGGACCTGCTGCGCAGCCGGGCCTCGACCGGCAAAGTCGTGGTGACGATGTAGCGGCTACGCGGCGGCGGCGACGGACAGGCCCGCGCCGTCCCAGGCCTTGCGCAGCAGATCGGCCAGCGCCAGCACCCCCGGCGAGGCGATGCCGGGCCGGATGTAGAGGTTGACCAGGTGGCTGCCCAGGTCGGGCAGCGTGCCATTGTGTGCGATGCGTTCGGCGTGTGGCGGCTCGGTCCCGGCCAGCAGCGCGTGAATCGCCATGTCGCAACTGACGGCGGCCTCGAGCGTGCGGTCCGATTCCGATTCGACCGCCGCTTCCCACGGGATACCGGCCCGGTCCAGCGCGGCGACGATCCCGGGCCGAAATGCGCAATAGCGGCCCAAGGCCAGCCGCAGCGGGCGCTGCCGCCATGCCTGCCCGGCCGGCGCGCCGATCCAGATCAGCGGCAGTCGGGTCAACGTCTCGCCACCCGGGCCGCAGTGCTGCTCGGTGGTCAGGATCAGGTCGCAATCGCCGTTCAGATAGGCCTCTTTCGCCTTGCGCGTGTTGCGCGCCTGAAGCTGCACCTGCATGCGCGGGAACATGGCCTGGAAATGCCGCAGCACGTGGGGGATATGGGGGTAGACGATGTCATGGGGCACGATGATGACGATCTCCCCCTCGAAATCGCTGTCGGTCAGGCGTTCGACGGCCTCGTCGTTCAGGGCCAGGATGCGCCGGCCATAGGCCAGCAACTGCTCGCCCTCGCCAGTCAGCGACACGCCGCGCCCGCTGCGATCCAGCACTGACAGGCCCAGCGATTCCTCCAGCCGCTTGATCTGCATCGAAACGGCCGATTGCGTCAGGTTCAGCACATGCGCCGCGCGCGTCACCCCGCCGAAATCCGCGATGGCAGCGAGGGCGCGCAGGGCGGCGAGATCGAGGTTGCGGCGCATATCAAGACCTTTGATGCAAGATATCAAGAACATTCGTTTTCATGATACGCCAGTTTCGCCTATCGGATCAACATCCGTCATGAGCCGCGCGCGACTCATTCGAATTGCAGAAGGACCCTACCGATGACCCGCACCCTTGCCGCCCCCGTGTCCCTGGCCGCGCCGCTGTCTGCCCCAGCCGGGCGCCGTTCGGTTCTGGGTGTTCTGCGTCTGGCACCGGCCCTTTTGCGCCAGCGCCGCGCCCTGGCCGAACTGGACGACGCGCGCCTGCGCGATCTGGGTCTGACCCGCGCCCAGGCCCGGTCCGAGGCCGACCGTCCGTTCTGGGACGCCCCCGCGCATTGGCGCTGATGCGGAATGCCTTGAAACCGTGACAGGTAATCCCGATATTGGAGGCATCTGCGGGGCCGTCGGTTTCCGCACAACGCTTGGTTCCAACGGAGGGTTTCATGGCCAACTACCAGTCGGTGCGCACGTCCGACACCGGCGCGCTCGGCGCACGGATTGATGCGGGCCTGCGCGCGCACATGAACAAGGTCTACGGCACGATGGCCGTGGGCATGCTGATCACCGCGCTGGCGGCCTGGGCGCTGGCCGGGCTGGCGGTGACGGCGGACATGGCCGGCGCGGCGCACAATGCGCAGGGTCAGGTCTATGCGCTGGGGCAGGGGGATTACCTGACCTCGTTCGGCGCGCTTCTGTATACCTCGCCGCTGAAATGGGTGGTGATGCTGGCGCCGCTGGGCATGGTGATGTTCTTTGGCGCCGCCATGAACCGCATGTCGGCGGCCGGCGCGCAGATCTATTTCTGGGTCTATGCCGGGCTGATGGGCGCCTCGCTCAGCTCCATCTTCCTGGTGTTCACCGGGTTCTCGATCATGCAGGTGTTCTTGATCACCGCGATCGCCTTCGCCGGGCTCAGCCTGTATGGCTACACCACGAAGCGCGATCTGTCGGGCATGGGAACCTTCCTGATGATGGGAGTCATCGGGCTGCTGGTGGCGATGATCGTCAACTGGTTCCTTCAGTCCTCGGCGATGGAATTCGCGATCTCGGCGATCGGCGTGCTGCTGTTCGCCGGCCTGACCGCCTATGACACGCAGAGCATCAAGTCGACCTATGTGGCCCATGCGCACAATGGCGACACCGAGTGGCTGGGCAAGTCGGCGATCATGGGTGCGTTGCAGCTCTATCTCGACTTCATCAACATGTTCATGTTCCTGCTGCAACTTTTCGGCGACCGCCGCTGAGCGCAGGCAATCGCCTCGCAAACGACGGGCCGGTCCTTTGGACCGGCCCGTTTTCGTTTGACCCGGTCTCGGCCGTCGCCGGGGGGCCATCCCTGTGCCGGATTTATCCCCTGGGGGATCCAGAGGCGTGGAAAACCCCATTGGCCAAAGGGCGCCAGGGGGGCGCCTGGTCCGCAGCATCGCCGTCCGCAGCCTTGCCGGACGGCCCGCGCAAACGAAAAGAGCCGCCCCGAAGGGCGGCCCAAGTCCACAGCGGAGGGCAGATCTTACTTGATCTTGCCTTCCTTGTATTCCACGTGCTGACGCGCGACCGGGTCGAATTTGCGGATGGTCATCTTCTCGGTCATCGTGCGGGCGTTCTTTTTGGTCACATAGAAGTGGCCCGTGCCCGCCGAAGAGTTCAGACGGATCTTGATCGTCGTCGGTTTCGCCATGATAGTCTCCTAGCGCGCGGTAGCGCCCTGGCCACCGGTGTAATCCTTTGAAGTCCGCCTTTTACGCAACTCGGGGGCAGAGTCAACGCCTCCTCGCCGTCAGTAGGCGTTTTTCGTGGTGACCAGGCTCCAGGGGGTCATCAGCATGATCTTCAGGTCCAGCCACAGCGACCAGTGCTCGATGTAATAGAGGTCGTGCTCGACCCGTTTAATGATCTTCTCGGACGAGTTTATCTCGCCGCGCCAACCGTTGATCTGCGCCCAGCCGGTGATGCCGGGCTTGACCTTGTGGCGGGCGGAATAGGCGTCGGCGATCTGGTCATAAACGATGTCGCCAGTGCGCGCCGAGGTTGCGTGCGGGCGCGGGCCGACCAGCGACAGCGAGCCCATCAGCACGTTGAAGAACTGCGGCAATTCGTCGATCGAGGCCCGGCGGATGAACCGCCCGACCCGCGTGACCCGCGCGTCGCCGCGGCGGACGGCCTTGACCGCGGTCGGGTCGCATTGTTCGACATACATCGAGCGGAACTTCAGCACCGCGATGGGCTTGTTGTTGTAGCCGTGGCGCATCTGCCGAAACAGCACCGGCCCGCGCGAGTCGAGCTTGATCGCCAGCGCGATCACCGCCATCACCGGGGCGAACACCACGATGGCAAACGACGCAAAGACGACATCGAACACGCGCTTGCGGAACGCGGCGAAGCCGCCCAGCGGGGGCTTGTAGATTTCGATCAGGCGGAACGGCCCGATCTGCGAGCGCCGCTGGCGCGAGAATTCCGGGATCTCGGCGCCTTCGAGCACGCGAATGTCCACCGGCAGCACAAAGAGACGCGCCAGCAATTCGCGGATGCGCTGCTGCGAGGCGTTGGGGATGGTGATGATGACGGTGTGAATCTTGGCAAGTCGGGCGAATTCGACCAGATCATCCACGTCGCCGGTTTTGTGATGCCCGGCCACGACCGAGGGCGAGCGGGCGTCCATGCGCTCGTCGAAGAAGCCGCAGAAGCGGCCGCCGCGGCGGCGTTCCTTGTTGATTTCGGTGAGCAGGGGCACGATGTCCTCGCCGCCGCCGACCAGCACGATCCGGTGCTCCAGCCGCCCCGTGCGCACGAGGTCCATGATCCGCAAGTGCATCGCCACCCGGGCCGCCAGGATCAGCCCCAGTGCGGTCGCGAACCACAGGACGAGCCAGGGCTCGATGGCCCGCGAGCGCACGCCGGCGGCGATCAGCAACGCGTAGACCGTGGTCAGGCCCAGCGCCAGCGCCACCGTCGCGCCCAGCAGCGCGCGCGGCGCGCTGCGCATCTGGCGAAAGCCGTAGCCGCCCAGCAGGCGCGCGAACATCGCCACCGCCAGCGCCCCCAGCACGACCCCGCCATTGCGGGCCTCCTCGGGCAGGGTGGCGTCGGGCAGCAACAGGTGGCAGATCAGCCCGGCCAGCGTTACCAGCCCCACATCGACCAGAAAAAGGATGAAACCCAGCAGCGCGGGATTGATCGGCGTCCGGCTGAGACGCTGGGCCTGGGCCTGGGCCTGACCACCAAGCAGCCGTGGACGCGCGCCGCCGGTCCAGGGTCGGCGGCGATGGGTCTCCGTGAACAGGCGTTTTCGACTCAGGGATTCGGACATACGCATACCGGGTTCGGCGGATCATCGGACAACAGGCGGGGCCCCATCGGAATGGGGGGCGATGATCGACGCTAACGCCGGGATGCGGCACAATTGTGGCGGCAGGCGCGCGCGGATGGCCTGTAAGCCGGATTCTGTGCCGGGTTGCCCCGGCGGCGACCATTCATCTGCTCCGTCCGTTACCGGCGGAGTCGAGCTGCCAACCCGGGCCTCTGGGCTGAGACGTCCCTGCGGCGATATCGACCGAGGCCGATCATGCCCGCGCGAGGCCCCTATTCGGCATTGCTCCCGGTGGGGCTTGCCGTGCCGGTCCGGTTGCCCGTCCCGCGGTGGGCTCTTACCCCACCGTTTCACCCTGACCTTTGCGAACAAAGGCGGTCTGTTCTCTGTGGCGCTTTCCCTCGGGTTGCCCCGGCCGGGCGTTACCCGGCACCGTTGCCTCATGGAGTCCGGACTTTCCTCGGGTCCTGGGACCCGCGGCCGCCCGGCCATCCGCGCCCGCCCCTCCTACGCCTGTGCTTCCTGGGCGTCAATGCGCCCGCGCAAAGGGCCCTGTCGCGCCTGTCTCTTGTCTTTCTTTCGTCAGACGGTAGTGTTCGCGATTGATGAACAATCCTGAGAACAAACGCCGGATCGGTGCCGACGGTCCTACAATCCCCGCGTTCTGCCTGGGCACCATGACCTGGGGGCGGCAGACCGAGCCTGCGCAGGCCCATCGCCAGATCGATCTGGCACTGGAACACGGGTTGAATTTCCTCGACACCGCCGAGATGTATCCGACGAATCCCGTGTCGGCCGATACCCGCGGTCTGAGTGAAACGGTGATCGGCGACTGGATCGCGGCGCGTGGTGGCCGCGACCGGCTGGTGATCGCCACCAAGGTCACCGGCGAGGGCAGCGCGGTCATCGCGGGCGGCACGCCCCGGATCGGCGCGGCCCGCCTGCGCGCGGCGGTCGAGGGCTCTCTGGCGCGGCTGCGCACCGAGCACATCGACCTGTTCCAGTTGCATTGGCCCAATCGCGGCTCGTATCACTTTCGGCGCAACTGGGGCTTTCGCCCGGCGACCGACGCGGCCGGCTTTCGGGCCCATATCCACGAGATTCTGACCGAGGCCGGTCGGCTGATCGCCGAGGGAAAGATTGGCGCGCTGGGCCTTTCGAACGAAAGCGCCTGGGGGTTGGCGCAGTGGCTGGCCGGGGCAGGGGGATGCCTGCCGCGCATCGCCAGCGTGCAGAACGAGTATTCGTTGTTGTGTCGCTTGCCAGACACCGACATGGCCGAGGCCTGCGCGATGGAGGACCTGCCGCTGCTGGCCTTTTCGCCGCTGGGGGCGGGGTTGTTGACGGGGAAATACGCGGGCGACGTGACGCCCGAGGGGTCGCGCCGGTCCGCGGTGCCCGACCTGGGGGGCCGCATCACGCCGCGCGTGTTCGAGACGGTCTCGGCCTATCTGGGGCTGGCCCGCGAGCGGGGGCTCGATCCCGTGCATATGGCGCTGCTCTGGCTGCGCGCCCGGCCTTTCCCGGTGATCCCGATCCTGGGGGCGACCACCGTCGCGCAACTGGCGCACCAGTTGCCCGCGCTTTCCCTGTCCCTGATGCCCGACACGCTTGAGGCGATCGACGCGCTTCATCGTGCCCATCCCATGCCGTATTGAGGAGGAAACCATGCGTCGGACCCCGACCCTTCTTGCGACCGTTCTGGCCGCTGCCGTGCTGCTGTCCGCCTGTGTGCCGACCACGGCGCCGACCTTGACGGGGGCGCCCGAAACCGTCCAGCCGCAGCGCGCCACGCCTGAGCCGCGGGTGGTGGACGAGCCCGTGGTTCCCGGCCCGGCGATCGCGGCCGAACCCGAGGTTCAGGTCATCACCACCGCGCCCCAGGATGACCTGCCACCGCCCGATCCGCCCATGTTGGCCCAGCAGCGCGCCGCCTGCGAGCGCGACGGGGGGCGGATGACACCGCGCGCGCAGGGGGTGTTCGCCTGCGTCCGACCCACCCGCGACGCCTATCACCACTGCGAATCGAACGCCGATTGCGAGGGGGTTTGCCTGGCGCGCTCGGGCACCTGCGCGCCGCTGCAACCGCTGTATGGATGCCAGGATGTGCTGACCCTGCCCGGACGGCGCGAGACGCTGTGCATCGACTGATCCGGCCCCGGGGTGCCGGGCGTTCGGCTGCCCGCCCGACCACGCAAAAGGCCCCGCGATGCGGGGCCTTTCAGCATTCCGGGGTGCCGGATCAGAAGTTCGGCACGTTCGGGTTCAGCCCCACGTGGGTGCCCATCGCGACCATGTCGGACAGCAGATGGGCGGCATCGTCCACGACCGTGTGATGCGCTTCCTTGTGGGCCTTGTGGGCCTCGGCAACCCATTCGTCCAGGACGGTCTGGGTCACTTCGCCCTTGGGCAGCGAGCGTTCGGCGAGAACCGAAACGCCCTCGGGCGTGATCTCGGCAAAGCCGCCGGTCACGGCGAATTCGGTCACTTGACCATTCGCCGTCACCTTCAGGATTCCCGGGCGCAGGGTGGTGATCAGCGGCGAATGCCCGGGCATAGCCGTCAGCTCACCCTCGGCGCCGGGGATCTGCACCTCGGTTGCCTGGGCGGACATCAGCTTCCGCTCAGGCGAGACCAGGTCGAACTGCATCGTGTCGGCCATGACAGGCCCTCCTTGGCGTCAGATCAGGCGGCGGCGGCCAGGCGCTGCGCCTTGGCGATCGCTTCGTCGATGTCGCCGACCATGTAGAAGGCGGCTTCCGGCAGGTGGTCGTATTCACCGGCAACAACCGCCTTGAACGAGGCGATGGTCTTTTCCAGCGGAACCTGGACGCCGTCCGACCCCGTGAACACCTTGGCCACGTCGAAGGGCTGCGACAGGAAGCGTTCCAGCTTGCGGGCGCGGGCCACGGTCAGCTTGTCCTCTTCCGACAGTTCGTCCATGCCCAGAATGGCGATGATGTCTTGCAGCGACTTGTAGCGCTGAAGCACCTGCTGAACGTCGGTCGCGACCTTGTAGTGCTCTTCGCCGATGATCATCGGGTCCAGCAGGCGCGAGGTCGAACCCAGCGGGTCCACGGCCGGGTAGATCCCCTTTTCCGAGATCGCACGGTCCAGAACGGTCGTGGCGTCGAGGTGCGCGAACGAGGTGGCCGGCGCGGGGTCGGTCAAGTCGTCGGCGGGAACGTAGACGGCCTGCACCGAGGTGATCGAGCCGTTCTTGGTCGAGGTGATGCGTTCCTGCATCGCGCCCATGTCGGTGGCCAGCGTCGGCTGGTAACCCACGGCAGAGGGGATGCGGCCCAGCAGCGCCGACACTTCCGAACCGGCCTGCGTGAAGCGGAAGATGTTGTCCACGAAGAACAGCACGTCCGAACCGGTGTCATCGCGGAACTGCTCGGCCAGCGTCAGGCCCGACAGCGCGATCCGCATCCGGGCGCCCGGGGGCTCGTTCATCTGGCCGTAGACCAGGGCGATCTTCGACTCTTCGAGGTTGTCGATGTTGATGACGCCCGATTCGATCATCTCGTGATACAGGTCGTTGCCTTCACGGGTCCGTTCGCCGACGCCCGCGAACACCGACACGCCCGAGTGCACCTTGGCGATGTTGTTGATCAGTTCCATGATGAGAACCGTCTTGCCCACGCCGGCGCCGCCGAACAGGCCGATCTTGCCGCCCTTGGTGTAGGGGGCCAGCAGGTCGATGACCTTGATCCCGGTGACCAGGATTTCCGACGCGGTCGACTGGTTCTCGAACGAGGGGGCCGGCTGGTGGATGGCGCGGGTCGCGGTGGCGTTGACCGGGCCCTTTTCGTCCACCGGCTCGCCGACGACGTTCAGGATGCGGCCGAGCGTCGCGGTGCCCACGGGCACTTCGATCGGCGAACCCGTGTCCGCCACCGGCTGGCCGCGCACGAGGCCCTCGGTCGCGTCCATGGCGATGGCGCGCACGGTGTTCTCGCCCAGGTGCTGGGCGACTTCCAGAATCAGGGTCTTGCCGTTGTTCTCGGTCGTCAGGGCGTTCAGAATCGCGGGCAGGGTTCCGTCGAACTGCACGTCGACGACGGCGCCGATCACCTGGGTGATCTTGCCGGTGGCTTTGTCAGTGGCCATTGTGTGTTTCTCCGGTTCCTCAGAGCGCCTCGGCGCCCGAAATGATTTCGATCAGCTCGTTGGTGATGACGGCCTGACGCGAGCGGTTGAACTCGATCGTCAGCTTGTCGATCATGTCGCCCGCGTTGCGCGTCGCGTTGTCCATCGCGGACATTTGCGCGCCGTTGAACGAGGCGTTGTTTTCCAGCAGCGCGGTGAAGATCTGCGTCGCGACCGAGCGCGGCAGCAGGTCCGCAAGGATCGCGTCCTCGGACGGCTCGTAGTCATAGACGGCCGAACTGTCCGTGGCCTCGCCCACCGGGGCGGGGATGATCTGTTGCGCGGTCGGAATCTGGGTCATCACCGACTGGAAGCGGTTGAAGAAGAGCGTCGCGACGTCGAATTCGCCGCCGTCGAACCGCGACAGGATGTCCTGGGCGATCGCACGGGCGTTGTCATAGCCGATGCGGCGCACTTCGGACAGGTCAACGTGACCGACGAACAGATGGCCCATGTCGCGCTTCAGCTGATCGCGGCCCTTCTTGCCGACGGTCAGGATCTTCACCGTCTTGCCCAGCGCCAGCAGGTCGTTCGCCCGCGCCCGCGCCAGTTTGACGATCGACGAGTTGAAACCCCCGCAGAGGCCCCGCTCGCCGGTCATCACCACCAGCAGGTGCACCTTGTCGGCGCCGGTGCCGGCCAGCAGGCGCGGCGCGCTGCCCGATCCGGCGACCGAGCTGGCCAGGCCGTTGACGACGGCTTCCATCCGCGCGGCATAGGGCCGCGCGGCTTCGGCGGCTTCCTGGGCGCGGCGGAGCTTCGCCGCCGCGACCATCTGCATCGCCTTCGTGATCTTGCGAGTGTTCTTGACACTCGCGATCCGGTTTTTCAGGTCCTTGAGGCTTGGCATCTACCTGTCCTCTTGTCCCGCCCTCAGGCGAAGTCTTTCGCGAATTCGTCCAGAGCCGACTTGATCTTGTCCTCGAGCTCGCCCTTCACCTTGCGGTCGTTGTTGGTGATGTCGTCGAGCAACGCCGCATGCTTGCCGCGCAGATGCCCCAGCAGGCCCTTTTCGAAGCGGCCGACGTCCTTCACCGGGATACCGTCCAGGTAGCCGTTGGTGCCGGCATAGATCACGCAGACGATCTCGGCGTTGGTCAGCGGCGAATACTGCGGCTGCTTCATCAGCTCGGTCAGGCGGGCGCCGCGGTTCAGCAGCTTCTGCGTGGCGGCGTCGAGGTCGGAGCCGAACTGCGCGAAGGCGGCCATCTCGCGATACTGCGCGAGTTCCAGCTTCACCGGGCCGGCGACCGATTTCATCGCGTTGGTCTGGGCCGACGAACCGACGCGCGACACCGACAGACCGGTGTTCACGGCCGGGCGGATGCCCTGGTAGAACAGTTCGGTTTCCAGGAAGATCTGGCCGTCGGTGATCGAGATCACGTTGGTCGGAATGAAGGCCGACACGTCGCCGCCCTGGGTTTCGATGATCGGCAGCGCCGTCAGCGAGCCCGAGCCGTTGTCCGCGTTCAGCTTGGCCGAACGTTCCAGCAGGCGCGAGTGCAGGTAGAACACGTCGCCCGGGTAGGCTTCGCGCCCCGGCGGGCGGCGCAGCAGCAGCGACATCTGGCGATAGGCGACGGCCTGCTTGGACAGGTCATCGTAGATGATCAGCGCGTGGCGACCGTTGTCGCGGAAATACTCGGCCATCGCGGTCGCGGCATAGGGCGCCAGGAATTGCAGCGGGGCCGGGTCCGAGGCGGTCGCGGCGACGACGATCGAATAGTCCATCGCGCCGTTTTCTTCCAGCTTCTTCACCAGCTGCGCCACGGTGGACCGCTTCTGGCCGACCGCGACATAGATGCAGTAGAGCTTCTTCGACTCGTCCGAACCGGCGGCCGCGTTATACGACTTCTGGTTCAGGATCGCGTCGAGCGCCACGGCGGTCTTGCCGGTCTGGCGGTCGCCGATGATGAGTTCGCGCTGGCCGCGGCCGATCGGGATCATCGCGTCCACCGACTTGAGGCCGGTCGCCATCGGTTCGTGCACCGATTTCCGCGGAATGATGCCCGGGGCCTTGACGTCGGCCACGCGGCGTTCCGAGGCGACGATCGGGCCCTTGCCGTCGATCGGGTTGCCCAGGCCGTCCACGACACGACCCAGCAGGCCTTCGCCGGCGGGCACGTCCACGATCGACTTGGTGCGCTTGACGGTGTCGCCTTCCTTGATGGCGCGGTCGTCACCGAAGATCACGATACCGACGTTGTCGGCTTCCAGGTTCAGCGCCATGCCGCGGATGCCGCCGGGGAATTCCACCATCTCGCCGGCCTGGACGTTGTCCAGACCGTGGACGCGCGCGATCCCGTCGCCGACCGACAGAACGCGGCCGACTTCGGCCACCTCGACCTCCTGGCCGAAGTTCTTGATCTGCTCCTTGAGGATCGCAGAGATCTCGCTTGCTTGGATACCCATTATCCGACCTCTTTCATGCTGTTCTGGAGGGCCGCGAGCTTGGAACGGATCGAGGTGTCGATCATCTTCGAGCCCACTTTGACGATAAGACCACCGATGAGATCCTCATCGACGGCGACATTCAGTTTCACGGTCTTGCCGATGCGCGCCTTCAGCGTCGCGGCCAGCTGGTCGGCCTGCGCCTTGGTCAGCACGGTGGCCGAGGTCACGTCCGCGGTGACTTCGCCCTTTTCGTCGGCGATCATCGCGCGCAACGCACCCAGCAGTTGGGGCAGGGCAAACAGGCGGCGATTGCGCGCCATCATGCCCAGCGTGCCGTGCATGATGGCAGAAAGGCCCAGCTTGTCGGCCAGGGCGGTGATCGCCTTGCCCATGTCGTCACGGCTGTAGACCGGCGAGGACAGCATCGCACGCAGGTCGGCGCTGTCGTTGACGGCGGTTTCCAGCGTGTCGATGTCGGTCTCGAGCGCGGCCAGGGCCTTGCTCTCTTTCGCCAGGTCGAAGACGGCGGTGGCATAGCGCGCGGCGATGCCTGTTGAGATCGAAGCAGGTTCGGACACGTCCACCCTTTCGAGTTTGTGCTCCCTCCGACCTCGCGCAAGGCCCGGGCAATGGTCAGGGTGCTGTCTGTGGCGCGGCACCCGAAATCGGCGCGGGTGTAGCAGAGCAAACCCCGTCCCGCAACCATCAACGACTCGTGATAGCGCCCGTTGTTAGCGCTTAGTTTGCCACCCGTCCGGCAGATTTCGGTGCGGGCCCTTCTTTGCCGTGGAAAGACGTCGCGGCAGCGCAGAAAAGTGCCTGCAAATCCGGCGTTAGCGGCCGTTCCCGCGCGCGCAGAATCGTTCACCTGTGCAGATTCGCCGGGTCCTCGACCGGGGGCCGGGTTCCCGTCCTCCAGGCCGGTTGCGCGCCGCTGATCGGCACCCCTTCGAGCACCCTGAGGGGGCGCCGGGCGGTTTGCGGCAGGCCGCGCGGCGCGGCGGTGTCGCGGCGCATGGCCTCGACCATCAGCACCCCGGCGAAGCGTTGCAGCCGCCAGCGATGCCCCATCTTTTCGATCCCGCGCGCCGAGCGCAGCCAGAAGCGCCGGTCGGACGGGGGGAAGAACAGCGCCGAGGTCGCGCCCGAGCAGATGAAGCCGCTTTCATTCAGCAGCCGTTCCAGTTGCCCCCGCGAATAGGGCCGGCCGAACCCGAACGGGGTCGCGTCCGAGCGCGCCCACAGGCCGCCGCGACTGGGCACCACCATCAACGCCCGCCCGCGCGGCGCCAGGACGCGGTGCACCTCGTCCAGCAGGGCCATCGGATGGTCGCTGGTTTCCAGCCCGTGCATCAGCACCAGGCGGTCCACGCTGTCGTTGGCCAAAGGCCAGCGCGCTTCGTCGCACAGAACCGAATGGTTGGGGCCGTCGGCGGGCCAGTGCATGACGCCTTGCGGGCCCGGCATCAGGCCGATGATCCGCTCTGCCTTGCCCAGAAACGGGCGCAGCAACGGCACCGCGAACCCATAGCCCGCCAGCGTCAGCCCCTGCGTGTTGCCCCAGCGCGCGACCACCTGATCGCGCACGCCTTTCTGGGCCGCCCGCCCCAGCTGGCTGCGATAGTAGAAGTCTCGCAATTGGCGCACGTCGAGATGCATTGAACCTCGGGACCCGCTGGGACAGACTGCACCCTGCCCCATCCGGGGGGCTTTGCAAAGACCGCGTTTGCCGCAGGAGCGCCCATGCCGATCGAGATCATCCGCTGCCTTGAGGACAATTATGCCTATCTGCTGCATGACGAGGCCACCGGTGAAACCACGCTGATCGACGCCCCCGAGGCCGCGCCGATCCTGGCCGTGCTGCGCGACAAGGGTTGGACCCTGACCCGCGTTCTGATCACCCACCACCATTGGGACCATGTCGAAGGGCTGTCGGCCATCCTGAACGCGGCCCCGGCGCCGGTTTTCGGTGCCCGGGCCGACGCGCACCGGCTGCCGCCGCTCGATCACGCCTTCGCGCCCGGTGACCGGCTGCCGGGCGGGGCCGAGGTTCTGGACGCGCCCGGGCACACGCTGGGCCATGTCGCGTTCCATTTTCCGGCGTTGCGCGCGGTGTTCACCGCGGACAGTCTGATGACCCACGGATGCGGCCGCCTGTTCGAGGGGACCGCCGACCAGATGTTCGACACCCTGGCCCGGCTGGACGCGCTGCCTGCCGACACGCGCATCTATTCGGGCCACGATTACGCGCGCGCGAACCTGGCCTTTGCCGCGCGCTTTGCCCCGGATCCGGCGGCGTTGGCCGCGCGGCAGGCGGAACTGCCCGTGCTGGCCGAACAGGGCCGGCCCACCACCGGCACCACGCTGGCCAGCGAGCGGCTGCTCAATCCCTATCTGCGCTGCGATCTGCCGCAGGTCGCCGCCGCCGCCGGTCTGCCCGGGGCGGACGCGCGCGCCGTGCTGGCCGAGATCCGCCGCCAGAAGGACGCCGCATGAGCGCGGCCGGCGCAAGTGCCGCCTGTTCAGTCGCCCGAAAAGGTGGCAAACTGAAACGTGAGGCAATTCCCGGGCAGTTAACCCTTGAAGCAGCGCCCGGAAAACCAAAGTTTAATCTCATGGCCCCACCCTGTGGTGGAGCGGACCGCGCCGGCGACGATGGCGTCGGTCCGACCCTTGCGGCATCCGCCGCGCAACTGAAGGAGCAAGGACGTGCCCTCGTTTTCTGCGACCCTTGAACAGGCGATCCACGGCGCGCTGGCCTTGGCCAACACCCGCCGGCACGAGCTTGCCACGCTGGAGCATCTGCTTCTGGCGTTGATCGACGAACCCGACGCCGCGCGTGTCATGCAGGCATGCAACGTCGATCTCGACGACCTCAGAAAGACGCTCGAGGAATTCATCGACGACGACCTGTCAACACTCATCACCACGGTCGAAGGGTCGGAGGCGGTGCCCACCGCGGCCTTTCAGCGCGTGATCCAGCGCGCGGCGATCCATGTGCAAAGCTCGGGCCGCAATGAGGTCACGGGCGCCAACGTGCTGGTCGCGATCTTTGCCGAACGCGAATCCAATGCCGCCTATTTCCTGCAAGAACAGGACATGACGCGGTATGATGCGGTGAATTTCATCGCCCATGGCGTGGCCAAGAACCCCGGCTTTTCCGAACCGCGCCCCGTCACCGGCGCCGAGGAAGGCGCGCAGGGCGAGGCGCAGCCGGCCAAGACCGACCCCAAGGATTCCGCCCTGGCCAAATATTGCGTCGATCTCAACGCGAAATCGCGCAAGGGCGATGTGGACCCGCTGATCGGCCGCGCGGCCGAGGTTGAGCGCTGCATCCAGGTGCTGTGCCGTCGGCGCAAGAACAACCCGCTGCTGGTGGGCGACCCCGGCGTCGGCAAGACCGCCATCGCCGAAGGCCTGGCCAAGAAGATCGTCGATGGCGAGACGCCGGACATCCTGGCCGGATCGACCATCTATTCGCTCGACATGGGGGCGCTGCTGGCCGGCACGCGCTATCGCGGCGACTTCGAGGAACGTCTGAAGGCGGTGATGAAGGAGCTCGAGGATCACGAGGACGCGGTGCTGTTCATCGACGAGATCCACACCGTGATCGGCGCGGGGGCGACCTCGGGCGGGGCGATGGATGCGTCGAACCTGTTGAAACCCGCGTTGCAGGGCGGAAAGCTGCGGTGCATGGGCTCGACCACCTACAAGGAGTTCCGCCAGCATTTCGAAAAGGACCGCGCACTCAGCCGCCGGTTCCAGAAGATCGACGTGAACGAACCCACGGTCGAGGATTCGGTCAAGATCCTGATGGGGTTGAAGCCCTATTTCGAAAAGCACCACGATCTGCGCTATACCAATGACGCGATCCGCACCGCGGTGGAACTGGCGGCGCGCTACATCAACGACCGCAAGCTGCCGGACAAGGCGATCGACGTGATCGACGAGGCCGGCGCGGCGCAGCATCTGGTGGCGGCCAACAAGCGGCGCAAGACCATCACGCCCAAGGAAATCGAGGCTGTGGTGGCCAAGATCGCCCGCATTCCGCCCAAGAGCGTGTCCAAGAACGACACCGAAATGTTGCGCGATCTGGAAGCGGCGCTGAAACGCGTGGTCTTTGGTCAGGAATCGGCCATCGAGTCGCTGTCCTCGGCCATCAAGCTGGCGCGCGCCGGCCTGCGCGAGCCGGAAAAGCCGATCGGCAACTATCTGTTCGCCGGGCCCACCGGCGTCGGCAAGACCGAGGTGGCCAAGCAACTGGCGGCGACGCTGGGCGTGGAGCTTTTGCGCTTCGACATGTCGGAATACATGGAGAAACACGCGGTTTCGCGGCTGATCGGCGCACCGCCCGGCTACGTCGGTTTCGACCAGGGCGGGCTTCTGACCGATGGCGTGGACCAACATCCGCATTGCGTGCTGCTGCTCGACGAGATCGAAAAGGCGCACCCCGATGTCTACAACATCCTGTTGCAGGTGATGGACCACGGCAAGCTGACCGACCACAACGGCCGGACAGTGGATTTCCGCAACGTGATCCTCATTATGACCTCGAACGCGGGGGCGGCCGAGCAGGCGAAATCCGCCATCGGCTTTGGCCGCGAACGGCGCGAAGGCGAGGACACGGCCGCCATCGAGCGCACCTTCACGCCCGAGTTCCGCAACCGTCTGGACGCGGTCATCAGCTTCAGCCCGCTGGGCAAGGCGACGATCATGAAGGTGGTCGAAAAGTTCGTGCTGCAACTGGAAGCGCAGCTCATGGACCGCAACGTGACCTTCGAACTCAGCGATGCCGCGGCCGCCTGGCTGGGCGACAAGGGTTATGACGACAAGATGGGCGCGCGACCGCTGGCCCGGGTGATCCAGGAGAACGTCAAGAAGCCCCTGGCCGAGGAACTGCTCTTTGGCCGTCTGACCAAGGGCGGTCTGGTTCGGGTTGTGCTGCGCGACGACCAGATCGCGCTGGAGATCGAGGAAACCGACAAGCCGCGCATCGCGGGGTCGAAACCGCCGCTTCTGACCGCAGACTGACGACAATAGGCCGGATCGCAGGATCCGGCCTTTTCCATGGTGCGCCTAGCGGCTGATCCGTGGCTCGGTTCCGGCCAGCAGCCGCTCGATGTTGGCGCGGTGACGCAGCCAGACCAGCCCCGCCAGCGCCAGCGCCAGAACGATCATGCTGCGCGGCCCCAGGCCCCACAGGAACGGCGTGGCCGCCAGCGACGCCACCAGCGCCGAGGCCGAGGAAATGCGCGTCACCCGCGCGATGACCAGCCAAGTCGCGCAGCACAGCAGGCCAACCGGCCAGGCCAGCGCCAGCATCGTGCCCAAGAAGGTCGCGACGCCCTTGCCGCCCTTGAAACCCAGCCAGACCGGGAACAGGTGCCCCAGGAACGACGCGAGCGCCGCCAGCTGCGCCGCGTCCTCGCCGGCGATGGCGCGCGCGATCAGCACGGCGACAGCGCCCTTGCCCGCGTCCAGCAGCAACGTCGCCGCCGCCGCGCCCTTGTTGCCGGTTCGCAGCACGTTGGTCGCGCCGATGTTGCCCGAGCCGATCTTGCGCACGTCGCCCAGGCCCAACGCCCGGGTGATCACGACGCCAAAGGGGATCGAGCCCAGCAGATAGGCGCCCAGGCCGATGGCGACCAGCAGCAGGGGTTGGGTGGTGATCTCGGGCAGCACGGTCATCAGGCGGCCTCGCGGGTAAAGACGGGGGTTCCGGCGACGTAAGTGGCCAGAACCTTACCTTGCAGGCGGGCGCCGTCAAACGGCGAGTTTCGGGATTTGGACCGCAGCGTGGAGCGGTCCAGCACGAAGGGGGCGTCCGGGTCGAACAGCACCAGGTCCGCCGGCGCGCCCGGGCTGAGACGTCCGCATGTCAGCCCCAGGCGGTTCGCGGGGTTCAGCGCCATGGCCCGCCAGAGCTGCGGCAGCGTCAGGTGCCCTGCGTGATACAGGCGCAACGCCGCCGGCAGCAGGGTTTCCAGCCCGACGGCGCCGGGTGCGGCTTCCTCGAACGGCAGGCGTTTCGATTCCTCGTCCTGCGGGGTGTGCATGGAGCCGATCACGTCGATCAGGCCATCGGCCACGGCCGCGACCACCGCCAGCCGGTCGTCCTCGGATCGCAGGGGCGGCGTCAGCTTGAAGAAGGTGCGGTAGTCGCCCACGTCGAATTCGTTCAGCGTGAGGTGGTGGATCGACACGCCCGCCGTGACATCGAGCCCGTTCTTCTTGGCGCGTTCCAGCGCGGGAAGGGTGCGTGCGCAGGTGATCTGATCGGCGTGATAGCGCGCCCCGGTCATCTCGATCAGGGCCATGTCGCGGTCAAAGGCCATGCGTTCGGCCATCGGCGAGACCCCGGGCAGGCCACGCAACGAGGCGAATTTGCCCGAGGTCACCGCGGCGCCTGCGCTGAGCCCGGGGTCCTGTGGATGGCCCACGACCAGGGCACCCAGGCTGCGGGCATAGGTCAGGCAACGGGCCAGGATGCGGGTGTCCCGGGTGACGCGATCGCCATCGCTGAAGGCGACCGCACCGGCGTCCAGAAGAAAGCCGATCTCGGCCATCTCGCGCCCCTCGCGGCCGCGGGTCAGGGTAGCCATGTGCCGGGTGTTCACGCGCGATTCGGCCCCGGCGCGGCGGCGCAGGAAATCCAGGGCCTCGGGCGTGTCGGTCGGGGGCGTGGTGTCGGGTCGGGTGATGAACGTCGTGACCCCGCCCGCCGCCGCCGCCAGCCCGGCCGAACGGTAGCTTTCCTTGTGCCGGGCCCCCGGTTCGCCGACATGCACGCCCCAGTCCACCAGGCCGGGAGCCAGACATTTGCCGCCCGCGTCGATCGTCGTGGCGCCGGCGGGTTGCGGTCCGTCGATCGCCACGATGCGCCCCTGCGCGACCGTCAGACTGCCGCGGGTGTCGGTGCCGGCCTCGGGGTCGATCAGCCGAGCGTTGGTGAAATGAAGGGTCATGCGCCGCCTCGAGAGCTGGGTCTGGCGGGCTTATAGCCCGCGGCGCGTGGCGGCGCTACCGCGGATGCGGCGGGGCGCGGGCCAGCGGGCAGAGTGCGGCGAGACCCCGCGCCAGGTTCGGGGCATCGCGCAAGCCGCACAGATGCAGCGCCTGTCGATCCGGCCCGTCAAGGCCGAGGAACAGCGGTCCGACCGCGATGCGGCGCAGGTCGGAAAGCCACAAGGTGGCACCTTGGCGTGTCACGATGCGCCGGTTCGTCACGCACCAGCCCCGCGCCGATTCGTCCCGCGCCAGCGCCGCACCAGCCAGACCGACGGGCACCAGGGCCAGCGACAGAGCGGCCGGGTCCGCGCCGGTGAGAAGCCGCAGCAGCACTGCGGCCGACACCAGCAGCACCGCCGCCAGCCCCGCCAGCATTGCCAGGATCGCGGGGTCGGGCCGCACCACGGCCAGCACCCGTTCCCCCGGGACCAGCGACGGGCGCGGCGCGCGCCGGTCAAGGGTAACCAGCGCGACGGACACCCCTGGCGCGGTGGCGACGAGGATCATCACGAGCGGCGTCAGCAAACGCGGGTCGAAGGGCAGGGTGGGTTGCATCGTGTCTCTCGGCAAGGCGGGGGACACTTTGGGGGCGAATCGGTTCCCCTCGGGTTAACGCGGCTGTCAGTCGCGCCGTTTTGCGCGCCGGTCGCGGGCCTCGAGGATGCGGCTGACCACACCGTCGGCATTGGGCAGATGCTTCATCAGATGCTTGTCGCCGGACCGCGTGACGAGTTGCACATCGCCCAGCAGCGGGCGCGCGGTCTGCAATTCCAGCAGCATGATGGACCGCTGTCCGCCCGGCAGGATCACCCGCCGGTCGGTCAGCACCCAGCGCAGGGCGAGGGTCTCAGGGGCGAGATAGAGCGCGCGCACGGCCACCGCCAGGATCGCGCCCAAGGACCCGATGGCGGGATAGGGCGACCCGATCGCCCACAACCCGCCCCCGGCCAGCGCCATCAGGCCCACCGCCATGATGCCGTGATCGCGCCAGTAGCGGCCCTTGTCGGGGCGGTAGTCCTGAAGCCGCTTCTCGCCGGGTTCGAGGAGGGCGTGGTCGATCTCGGCGGGCATGGTGGGGCTCCTGCGGAACGAGACGCGCCCCCGGACAAATCCGGGGGCGCGCAAGAGATCAGTTGCTGGCGGGCGTGTCCGCGGGCCGGGGCGTCGCGGGGTCTGTCACGGTCATGGCCGCCGGCATCCCGCCCGGGTCGATCGCGTTCAGATAGCGGAAGAAATCGCTGTCCGGGCTCAGCACCATCGAGGAATTCGCGCCGGTTAGCGCGCGCTCATAGGACATGAGCGACCGGCTGAAGGCGAAGAATTCGGGATCGCGGCCAAAGGCTTCGGCGTAGATCCGGTTGCGCTGCGCGTCGGCTTCACCGCGGACGATGTCGCCATCGCGACGGGCCGAGGACACCAGTTCCGTCACCGTCCGGTCGGCCTGAGCGCGCACCCGTTGCGCGGCTTCGTTGCCGCGTGCGATCTCGTCCGCGGCCTCGCGCTCGCGCTCGGCGCGCATCCTCGCATAGGTCGCGGCGAGGTTCTGTTCGGGCAGGTCGGTGCGGGTCAGGCGCACGTCGATGACATCCACCCCCAGCGAGCGCGCCTCGCGGCGGGCAATGTCGCGGATCTGGTTCATCAGCCCGGTGCGGTCTTCGGACAGCACGGCATTCGACGGGACCGAACCCAGAACCTCGCGGATGGCGGCGTTCAGGATCTGTTCGATCCGGCCCTGAGCGGCACTGATGCCGACCGCGCCGACCGCCTGACGGAACCGCTGCACATCGTCGATGCGCCAGCGCAGGAACGCGTCCACCACAAGGCGCCGGTCGTCGGCGGGCGTCACCTCGAGCGGTTGCGATTGCAGGCCGAGGATGCGCGAATCGTAGCGCACGACCTCCTGAATGAAGGGGATGCGGAAATAGAGCCCGGGCAAGGTGCGCACCTGCTTGACCTGCCCGAATTGCAGGACAAGCGCGTTTTCACGCTCATCGACGATGAACATTGACGACAGGCCCACCGCGCCGGCGATGATGATGGCGGGGATCACAAAGGACAGACGTTTCATCAATTGCTCCCCGTGTTCGCGGCGCTGTCGCGCGTCACGGCGCCGGCCGCCGGGGCCGGTGTGCCGCGCAGGCTTTCCAGCGGCAGGTAGGGCACGACGCCCTGTCCGCCGCCCTGACCGCTGACCCCGTCCAGAATCGTCAGGTTCATGCCACCCAGCACGCGTTCCATCGTTTCCAGATACATCCGCTCGCGCGTCACGCCGGGCGCGTTGCGGTATTCTTCCCAGACCGAGACGAAGCGGCTGGCCTCGCCCTCGGCGGTGTTGACCACCTCGGCGCGATAGGCTTCGGCCTGTTCGCGGATCTGCGCGGCCTCGCCGCGGGCGCCGGCCAACACGCGGTTGGCGTAGGCGTCGGCCTGGCGTTCCAGCCGGTCGCGTTCCTGGCGGGCGGCCTGCACCTCGCGGAAGCTGTCGATCACTTCGCGCGGCGGATCGGCCCGGTCGAAGTTGATGCGGATGACGTAGATGCCGGATTCGTAGCTGTCCAGGACCTCTTGCACGGCGGCGCGCAACTCGGCGGCGATGGTGCCGCGGTCCCGGTTCAGGATCGGCGACAGTTCCGAGCGGGCAATGATGTCGCGCATCGCCGATTCCGCGGCCGCGCGCACGGTGTTCGTGGGGTCGGCCAGGTTGAACAGGAATTTGCTGGGGTCCGAGATGTTCCAGACCACCTGGAATTCGATGTCCACCACGGCCTCGTCGCGGGTCAGCATCAGGCCCGAGTCGAGCTGCGAGCGCCCGGTGCCGACCTCGGTCACCCGTTCGGTCGTGGTCTGCACGACCTCGGCGCGGACAAAGGGCCAGGGGGCCAGGTGCGGGCCGTCATCCACGGTGCGGTAATATTTTCCGAACAGCAGTTCCACGCCACGTTCTTCGGGCTGCACCTGATAGAACGAGGCCCAAAGCCAGCCGGCGGCCAGAACCGCCGCGCCGATCAGGATGCCACGACCGGTCAGCCCGGGACCCGACGGGCCGCGCCCGCCGCCAGACCCGCTGCCATTGCCGCCACCCTGGCCACCCATCAGGACCTTCAGCTTCTGCTGGCCCTTTTTCACCAGATCGTCGATTTCCGGGATCTGGGGGCGTTCGGGGCCATTGCCGCCGCCCGGGGGGCGGTTCCCGTCGCCCGAGCCGCCGCGGTTTCCACCGCCGCCCCAGGGGCCTCCACTGTTGCCTGACATGGCCTCTCCTTGGTTCAGGTCTGTCAATTCGGTGTCCTCTGCCTGAATTGGGCACCCGGGCCCGGGATTCAAGGCAAAACGCCGCAGATAAGAGGCAAAGGGGCTCAGCGCGTCGGTTTGCGCAGCAGCACCAGTTCCTCGCTCATGGTCGGGTGGACCGCGACGGTGCGGTCGAAATCCTCTTTCGTGGCGCCCATCTTGACCGCGACGGCGGCAATCTGGATCAATTCGCCGGCGCCGGGTGCGACGATATGGCACCCCAGGACCCGGCGGGTTTCGGCGCAAACGACCAGCTTGAACAGGGCCTTGGTCTCGGCGTTGATGAAGGCCGATTGCATGGGCCGGAAGCTGGCCATGTAGATCTCGACCGGGCCCAGGGCGCGCGCCTCGTCCTCGGTCAGGCCGACCGTTCCGGCCTCGGGGCGGGTGAAGACGGCGCTGGCGACATTCGTGTGATCGACCTGGACCTGTCGGCCCCCGAATACCGTGTCGGCAAAGGCGTGCCCCTCGCGGATGGCGACCGGGGTCAACTGGATGCGGCCGGTCACATCCCCCACCGCATAGATCGAGGGCACGTTGGTCTGCGACCACGCATCGACCACCACGGCGCCACTTGCGTCCAGCGCGACCCCGGCCCGTTCAAGGCCCAGCCCGGCGGTGTTCGCCACCCGGCCGGTGGCAAAAAGAACGGCCTCGAAGTCGCGCGTGCGGCCCTGGGTGTCGGTGGTGCGGAACCGGCCGGCCTCGAGACGGTCGAGCGCGGTGAGGTCGGTGTTAACCTCGAGCTTGATGCCCTGTTGCACCAGTGCCGCCGCGACGTGGTCCTGCACGTCCCGGTCAAAGCCGCGCAGGATCTGGGCGCCGCGATACATCTGCGTGACCTGCACCCCCAACCCCTGCAACAGGCTGGCCATCTCGCAGGCGATGAAGCCGCCGCCCAGCACCAGAAGGTTCGCGGGCATCCGGTCCATCAGGAAGATGTCGTTCGAGGTCCAGGCGCCGAGGTCGCGATAGGGTTCGGGGATGAAGGGCGTGCCGCCGGTGGCGATCAGGATGTGCTTTGCCGTCACCTGCCGCCCGTCCGCCAGCCGCAGCGTGTGCGGATCGGTCACGGTCGCGCGCATCGGGTAGATGGTGACACCCGCGCTTTCGGCGTTGCGGGTATAGATCCCCTCGAGCCGGTTCAGTTCCGCGTGCAACCGCGCGCGAAAGACCGGCCAGTCGAAGCGACCCTTTTCCCCCTGCCAGCCATAGGCCGCGCCCTCGTCCATCGCGGCGCCGTGGCCGGCGGCGAAGACCATCAGCTTCTTGGGCACGCAGCCGCGGATCACGCAGGTGCCGCCCATGCGGTATTCTTCGGCCATGGCGACCTTGGCGCCGTGTTCGCTGGCCGCGATGCGCGCCGCCCTGACGCCGCCCGAGCCGCCGCCGATGACGAAGAGGTCATAGTCGAACTGGGTGGTCATGGCGCGCTCCGTGCATTCCGTCGGTCTGGGCCTTTACCTAAGCCGTCGGCACAGGAAACCCAAGGGGTCAGGTGACCCGCAGGGCGGGCCCGTCGCCGGCCGCGGTGACGCGGCCGATGCAGGCGGCGGCGTAGCCTGCCTGGGAAAGCCGCGACAGCAGATCGGCCACCGCGTCGTGGGGCACCGCGGCCATAAGACCGCCGGCCGTCTGCGGATCGAACAGCAGGGCGGCGCGGGCGGTCTGCGGCGCGGCGATGCGACCGAGCAGCGCGGCCCGGTTCGCCGGCGCGATGGTCGAGGCGATGCCCGCCGCCGCCAGGGCCTCGGCCCCCGAAAAGACGGGCACGGAGGCGAGGTCGATCTCGGCCCCGACCGAGCCCGCGCGCAGCATCTCGTCGAGATGCCCGGCCAGGCCAAAGCCGGTCACGTCCGTCATCGCCCGTGCCACGGGCGCCAGAATCGCCGAGGCCGCGCCCTGTGGCTGCGTGAGCCAGGGCCACAGCGCCGCGATATCGCGCCCGTCGGCCTGTTTCTGCATCTCGGCCGCCAGCAGGGTTCCCGAGCCGATGGGCTTGGTCATAAGCAGCGCGTCCCCGGGCTGCGCGCCGCCCTTGGTCAGCACCCGGTCACCGGCCAGACCCGTCACCGTCAGGCCGATGGTCAGTTCCGCGCCCTGCGTGGTGTGGCCGCCGGCGATGCCCGCGCCGGCGCCGGCCAACACATCGGCGATGCCGGACATGATCTCGGACAGGGTGCGGCCTTGCAAATCCTCGGACAGGCGCGGCAGGATCAGTTGCACCAGCGCCGCCTGTGGCGTGGCGCCCATGGCCCAGATGTCGCCCAGGGCGTGAACGGTCGCGATGCGCGCCATCAGCCAGGGGTCGTCGGTCACGGCGCGCAGATGATCCGTTGCGATCACCTGCCGCGCGCCGCCCACCGCCAGCACCGCGGCGTCATCGCCCGCGCCCAGCTCTACCGCGCCCGACGTCGCAAGGCCCCTGAGCGCGCCGCGCAGCGCGTCGGGTCCCACCTTGGCGCCGCAGCCGCCACACATCGGCTTGTCGCCCAGGACCTCGGCCAGGCCCAGCGCATGGGGGCGGGGCAGCGGGGGCTGCGGCATCCGGGGCAGGGTCTGGCACATGCGCATGAACTTGCGGTCGATGCGATCCTTGACGCGCCACAGCCAGCGGCCGGACAGCGGCAGGCCCCATTTGTCGGCCAGCGCCTCTTGCCCGCCCAACGAGATCAGCTTCAGGTAGTCGCGCTGCGGATGATAGGGCCGCAGCGCGTCGCCGGACAGCGCCGCGCGCAAGTTGTGCAGCAACACCGGCGCCTGACGGACCGCATAGACCCCGGCCTTGGCGCGGGGGCTTTCGGCCATATGCGCGCAATCGCCGGCGGCAAAGACATCGGGATGCGAGATCGAGCGCAGCATCGGGTCCACCGTGACGAAACCCTGCGTCAGGTGCAGCCCGGTCGCGGTCAGCCAGTCCTGCGGCCGGCTGCCCGCCGCGCCCAGAACGAAGCCGGCGTCGAGGCGTCGGCCATCGCCCAGCGTGACCCCCGCCGCATCGACCGAGACGGCCGCGCCCTGGCAAAGCACGATGCCGCGCCTGTCCAGCAGCGACAGCAGTTTCGTCCGCGCCGCCCGACCCAGATGCGGCAAGGGGCGGTCGCGCTCGACCAGCGTGATCGGTGCGCCCGGCAGGCGGTGCTGCATCGCCAGCGCCAGCTCCACCCCGCCCACGCCCGCGCCCAGGATGACGATCGGCGGCCGGGTTTCGCCCGCCTCGGCCACGAAATGCGCCCAGCGTTCGGAATAGCCGCCCAGCGGTTTCGCGGCGACAGCGTGGTCCATGAACCCCGGCAGGTCCGGCAAGGTCGAGGTGATGCCGATGTCGATCGAGGCCACGTCATAGGCGACCGGCGGGCGTCCCGGAACCTGAACCTGGCGCGCCACGGGATCCAGGCCGACCGCCCGCCCCAGGATCAGCCGCGCCCCGGCATTCCGGGCCAGGGCGACCAGGTTCATCTCCAACTCGGCGCGGGAGTAATGGCCGGCGATATGGCCGGGCAGCATGCCGGTATAGGGCGCGGTCGGATTCGGGTCGATCACCGTCAGGCGGGCGCCGGGCAAAGGGTCCATCGCCCATTTCAGCAACACCAGCGCATGGGCATGGCCGCCGCCGACAAGAACGAGATCACGGGTCTGGGGCAAGGTTTGCATGGCGCCTCCGTTTCGCCCCGACAGCTATCGCTTTGTCCGCCCCGAGGCGAGCGGACAAAGCGCCGCTGTGGTGGGTGATTTCCCTCTTGACGCCATCGGGGCGGTGGCCTAGGAAGCCGCCACTCCGGGGCGGAGTAGCTCAGTTGGTTAGAGCAGCGGAATCATAATCCGCGTGTCGGGGGTTCAAGTCCCTCCTCCGCTACCATCATTCCCCCGAAAAATCAGCGTGTTGACAGCCGCCGGCCGTGTTCTGTGGTCAGGGCAGGGCGTCGAAATCCGCGCGCTGCCATCGGGCGGTCATGGCGCGCAGCCCCTCGGGTTCCAGGACCTCGACCTTGTCGCCCCATTGGTAGAGGTGCCAGGACATTTCCAGCCAGCCGCTGGCGGCGAAGCGGACGGTCAGCGCGCCGTCGGGTTCGCGCGTCATGACCTGCCGGGGGTGAAACAGGAAATCGCGCGCGACATCCGCCACTTCGGCGGCAAAACGCCAGACCACGGGGCCGAACTCGGCCTCGGAGTGATACGAGCCAAAGGCCCGGGCGCTGTGCTCGGTCAGGTCGAAATCCTCGCGCCGGACAAACAGATCGGGCAGCAGGCGCGCGGTCGTCATGCGGTCCAGCCGGAAATGGCGGGGCGCTTCGTCCTTCTCCGGCTCGAACGCCACGAGATACCGGCGCACGCCCAGGATCAGCCCGTGCGGATCGACCACCCGCTCGCGTGGGGTGGCGTCGGTTGGTCCGCGATAGCCGATCAGCAGGCGGAACGGTCCCTTGAGGGCCTCGACGATGGTGTCGAGAAGCCGCGGTTCGACCGGGATCCGCGGACCGGGCCGCGAGGCATAGCCATAGGCCTCGAGCACCGCGTCGGCGTCCACCTCGGCACGACGGGCGTGCGGGCGGGGCAGGGTCGCCAGCAAGCGGTCGCGCAACGACTCCAGCGCGCGCACCTCATTGTCGGCGCCCTCGCGCCTGGCGCGGCGGATCGACAGGTCGAGCGCCACCAACTCGCTGTCGCGCAGCCCCTGCAACCGCAACAGGCGCGTGTCGCGCAGGCGCCAATGCTTGCGACGGGCCTCGTCGGTGAACACCTCGACGGTGTCGAAGGTATCCTCGAGCGCGCGGGTCATCCGTTGCGCGGTGCGGTGGTCGGCCGCGAAGGTCTCGGCGATTTCGGACAGCGTGACCCCCGCATGACGCGACGCGGCCATCTCGGCCAGACGCAACAGATCCCGGGCTTTGGTGATCGACATGGTGGCTCCATGACAGGAATTGACGTGCAGCGACATTATAAGAGGAGTCAGCCCCGGACAACTGCGCAACGGGGTGCAAGGCAGAAACGAAAAAAGGCGATAAAAAATGTCGATGATTGGCCACCTGGAAAAGGAAACCCTCTTGCGACGATCGAACCGGATCGGTGAGGAAACGGAATGCTGGCCCGGGGTCGATACCGATCCCGGGTTTTTGTCGCGAACGCTTGCCATCGACCTGGCCTTTGAACGCGCGGTCAGCCGCAACCGCAACCTCGCGCTGTTTCAGCGCAATTGCGCGACCTGGGAATTGCTTTTGGTGTTGTGCGCCGCGCCGGAAACCGACAAGCCCGGGGTTTATGAACTGATCGAAGGCCTGCGGTCCAAAGGCCTGGGGCAGTCGGCCTTGTTGCGCTTTGTGCGGGACCGGCGCGATGATGGCTTGCTGGTCTTTGACCGTCACGCCCGAAAGAAAAGCAAGATGCACATCCGGCTCAGCCCGGCGGTGGAAAGCGCCCTGACCGCCCTGCTGATGGACCGGGCTGAAGCAATGCGGACGCAATCGGCGCGGGCGACTTAGTCCGCCCTTTGGTCAGAGCCGGCGGCAGGTCGGCTCTGGCATCGGACGCGGGAAAGGCGTGCGACAGAACGACAGATCCGGTCGCAAACGCGAGTCCGGTCAGGACAGCCGGGACAAATCCCGGCCTTCCGCTCGCGCGAGCAATCGGTTCAGTTCCCTGATTCGCGCCTTGAGCCGCTCATTTTCAATCACCAGACTTTGCAGCCGGGCATTCCCCGGGTCCGACGCCAAAAGGCGCGCCGGTCCTTTGGGCGGCGGATCGACAGATCCGAACATGCTGTCCGCATCCATTCCGGTAAAATCGGTCATCGATGTTTTCCAAAAAGGGTGAAACGGATCATGAATTGCCCGCGACGCCGGGATATTTCGACGCCCTATTCATCGTTTCCTTAATCGCGGATTGGGACAAGCCAAAAGAAAGGCTTCATTAATTGCCTGCCGGAAAGGTCGATAAATGGCGGCCTTGGCATTCCGGAAGAGGGTGGGCAATCGGAACGCGGCGAGCGGGGCGGGTGCCTTGGTGGCGCCGATCCTAGCGGGCGGTCGGGGCGAGCCGCGTGGCCCAGGCGTGCGCGGCATCACGCAACAGCAGATAGGCCGCCTGGTGGAACTCGCGGGATCGTTGGT
>Ga0116152_10000451_pt1 | contig 33315 bp, 41 predicted proteins | sample AD_UKC119_MetaG_FD_89894 | JGI IMG/M metagenome (GOLD analysis project Ga0116152, IMG submission 89894) | Active sludge microbial communities of municipal wastewater-treating anaerobic digesters from Hong Kong - AD_UKC119_MetaG | ecosystem: Engineered > Bioreactor > Anaerobic > Digestate... | reverse complement strand
CGTCTTCTCAACGCGAAAGACCGCCATAAGTTCACCTCCTCCCAGAAATAGAAAAAGCGCGTCTATCCAGCCTGAATCTCAGGCAAAAACAGACGCGCTATGTAATCACTATTCGATTTTGAGCAAAAAAGAAACGGGTCAAAAACCCGCAAACCCGCATGATACCTATGTTTTTAAGCTGTTAGTCCATAATTACCAGCAGGATTTGCCATAACGAAATCAACTTTGAGGTCCTTGTGTAAGTCGCTGCCGAAGCTGTCCGCATTGCGCTCTCCAAGGTCACAGCTAATTCCACGAATGGCAAGATTCATTTTTGCGAGACGATAGGTATCCGGCTTTGACTCCTGGCCATAGACGGAGATATTAAGTTTATTTCCATGATGAGCCTCCACGAATTTTACGGATTGTACAAACATTCCTCCGCTTCCACAGCAGGGATCGTATATTTTTCCGGAGTACGGCTCAATCAGTGCGGCGATAAGGTCAACGATACTTTTCGGTGTATAGAATTCACCCTTTTCGGCGCGGGCATCGATGGCAAAGTTCTGCATGAAATATTCGTAAACGCGACCGATAAGGTCAGCGTCATGATAGCGTTCCTCTGAAATTTGGTTAATGGTATCGATGAGAGACTTAATTGTTTTTGTTTCCACACGCATATTGGCATAGAACCGCTGCGGTAGAGCGCCCTGCAAGGGCTTGTTTTCTTTCTCAATGTCCGCCATTGCCTGATCGAGAATATTGGCAATGTTGTTATCCCCGGCGTGCTGAACAATATAAGTCCAACGGCACGTTTCACTTAAGTAAAAAACATTATCTGCAAGATAAAATGATGGCTTGTCCAGAAATATCGGAATATCACCGTATTGTTCTGTCAATGCCTTGCGGCGCTTTCCGAACTTATCCCCAGCAAATTTGAGAAATACAAGGCCCATGACCGCATCGCGGTTGGCCGAAGATTCAACTTTGCCACGCAGCACATTGCGGCAATCAAAGAGAATGTCCTCCAATTTTTTTTCTTTAGCTTGTTTTGCAGTTCTTGCCATATATTTTCCTCGTTTCTGCACCAATGAATGGGTACGGGTTCCTGTACGGTTTCGGATAGGATGATAATATACACCTTTTGTCCCCATATGGTATCCGTAATATTTTTTCTGTTGTATTATATAAGTTGCTGCTTTATATCGAATGGACGATTTTTCAATTGTCCTCTTTCATTATCTCGGCTAGATCAGCATTTAATTTTTGCACTTCTTGAATCCCCTCCGCTTCAAGATCTTTCAGCTTCTGTATTTCTTCTTCTGATAACGGATCATTATGTTCCAAATATAGCGGCTCCTCATACATCATCAGGACACTCATATATACATTGGCACAAGGCTGGTTGAAAAGATTCGATGCTTTTAAATAGTTTTCGAATTCCTCTCCGCCAAAACTTTTTCTGTTATAATTACATCTTATAGTTGTGAAATACCAATTCCAGCCATGGCAATAATAAAAATTCGATATTCTAATGCCGCATTTCAATATGTGAAACATAAAGCGCTCATATGGGGTCAGAAGGTTAAGTTGCTTTTCTATTTCATCTAATGCGTCAACATCCCATGCTTCTTCCCTCACAACAGAAAAAACAGACGGCAACATTGGCTCTTTATCCGCAAACGCAGCAATGTAATTTTGGTAGAATTTTGATCCTTTGATTTTGGGAATAATATCATTTAATCCGAGGAACTCCTCAAAGTAGTCTGTATCAATCGGTTCCGTTAATAGGTTGTAATTCAGTTTGGGAGATACCTCTTCATCTGCCAACGCAAGAGATATTGGTTCTAAAATAATAAATACAATTAAAAGGACACCAATCGTATATTTAAGTGTTTCTTCAAATTGTTTAATTTCTTCTTCTTGTGAAAAGTTATATTCATCCGGAAAAGTGGTGCGGAGCCGATAAAACGTATCAAAGCCCTGTTTATGTATGACTTTATTGGACTTTTTTATCAGATCATCATGCTTATCAAAATACTCTGGAATCAAAGTCTTAATTTCTTTGTAGCTCTCCGATAACTTTTCAAGATGGGATCTAATCCTATTATCCATCGGGAACCATTCTTTTGTGGACCAATCAGTTAGAGTAGATCGTTCATTATTTGAGAGATACAACATATTATTTATTAGTTCACTGCTTTGCCGGATGGAGTAAAATGCACAGTCAAAATAACCGTCTTCATAAAGAAAAATTGAATTGATTAATAGCCGCGCTGCTTCATCCAAAAAAGTATTGCAATATATGATATCCAGCCGTCCTGTAAATAAAGATAAATTATTCAGGAACATCAATAATTTCTTGCGATCGGGTAATAAAATTTTTGATTGGGTGTCAATGTGCATAGATTCTATTATTGTTTGCTCAAAGTCCAAAGCACAACACTTCTCTCAAATATTTAAGCCTTGTATCACATATTATTGGAAAAATTATACTACCAATATGTTCAAAAATCTATATATTTGTCAAATAATGAAATATTTGAATCATAGCTAATTTCTTTTTATTACGATTCATCCGATGACACAGCCGGATATCTTCCGTCACCCAGTAGATAAAATAAAAGGGGCCCCCGGACAGATAGCCGAGGGGGTTTTTCATTGACGAGCATGCTCCATGCCGCAAAAGGCACCTGCCTTACCCATACCCAATTTGTTTTTTCTCATTTTCGAAACACAATACCCCTAGGCATCCCATTTTTTACTGGGTGCTATGGGAAAGATTCACAAAGCTTCGCTGGGTTTAGTAAACATCAGTAACACAATCAGTGGTGAAGTGGTAGGAGGAGAAATACCGTACACTCCCGACTGTAGTATGCACCAAGGGCCAGTTGGCAATATGCTGCCGCCCGGAACAGTCTAACGATGCCTCGATCAATCGAAGGAATAGTTAAAAAGGCTACTGATATGATATCTTTTGGTACGTTTTTCGCGACTTTTCGCCCGAAAAAGTCATAATTTAAGCACCTCTTTTTCAATCGAAAAGGAGGTGCTTTTTACGTGCGTAATATTTCGATATTTTCCCATTGTTGAGCATGTTTAAGCGTTATAGAAGCAGCCTCAAATAAAGCCTCCTTCTGGCCCATTTTCGGCCTAAATTTCCTCGCGCGCGCGAGGAACCGGTTTTGTCGTCCCTTACTGCCCGTTCTCCCCATGCCCTGCCGCTTTTCAATTTTTTCGACCGGGGGTATCATTTTCACGTGGTTTTGCTCCGGAATATACCCGCAACAGATCCGTAATGATAGCTTCCGCGGAGCACCGCGGAACTGCTCTTCGTCCTCGAAGGCCGGTCCCTTCTCCGGCTACCGGCATCAGGCCAAAGATGCTGCAGCCGCTAGTAGGTTCCGCCGCCCGTACCATTAAAAAGGCCATCGATTTGTCGACGGCCTTTTGCGTTTATTGTTCGGGATTTTGCAATCGCATCCCAACTTGATTTTTGCACTTTGGTGAAGAAAAGATTGCCAGCGGCGAGTTTTGCCAAGATCCCTTATCTTACAGGAGTAAAATCGGCAAGTATATACCTTCTTTTTACATTCAAGTTGAAATTACTTCCATTTTCAGGTATAATCAATTAACGGCGGGCTTGCGCTTGTAGTCCACAGCATAAGTCCGGCCTCGCGAGTTTTGCGCGGCCGTTTTATACAAAGACAATTGTTTTTTCATTCTGCGCGAAAATTACAAGCCATAATATGAAGTCATCACTGAGGAGGATACTGCTTTGAAAAACATGGCCGGAGAAACTGACACCAACCCAAAAACAGGGGGCGGATTTGCGAGCAATATCGAAAAATTGGTTGCAGATGCTTCTGCAAAAGCAAAAGATGCCGCAGCAAAAACTCAGAGATCAATTGTAACTACTGTCGATAAAAATGAAAATGGTAAAATAGATATTGAGGACTTTGGTATTGAAAAGACGGACATCATAGAAGCCAAAGAAAAAGTCCAGGACATTGCGGCGAAGGTTGTTGCGGATGTAAAAAAGGGCGGCGTGCAAGTCAGTCAGGCGCTTGAAGAAGCCAAGCTTGAAATGGAAAGGAAAAATCTTAGGCCGGTTTTCCCTGCTGATTTGAATGCGAGCACAATTTCTTCAGCGCCGAACCCAAGCATGGTCCGCATTGTTGAGAGAGATAAGAAGCGCAGCGAAAAAGAAGTATGCAAGGGAGAGGCGGGCTACCTAACAAAAGTAAAAGGCATGGAGATTCTCAATATATATGAAGACTGTGCCCGGCACATCGGAATACAGTTCTATCCCAATATCAGTAAAACGATATATTATATTGATCCATTTCAACCAAACTATTATGTCAGCTTGGATGAATATTTTGTCTATCTCAAGAACGCCCGCGTCAGCGAGCTTGCAATGATTGCTAAGGATTTGGGTGCCAAGAAAGTTATAATCTCATTGAAGGAACATAAAAAAACTTTTGTGGCCAATGATGTTAAAGTTGATGCGAAAGTTAAAAAGGGCGGTGCTTCCGGCTCTGCTTCCGGCACATACGACAGGACAGATAGTGATATTTCAAGTGTCGCAATCGCCGATGAAGAAGAATTTAGCGGCCACGATACGCCTGTAAAACCAAGAGTGGTATACTTTAGGAATGAGAGTGATATCGTAAAATTAATTGAAATGCGAATGGACACTAAGAAGCAGAATAAAATTAAGTCGAAAACCTATACGCTCCAATATAGCAAATCATCTGGAATTAAAGAAAAAGAAGCTGCAGAAATTGACGCCGTATTAAGCCAGATGAAATGCGGAGGGACTGCCACAATCAGCAGCGAAGCACAAAGGGAAAGCAGGACAGATCTCGAGTATCACATCGAATTTGATGTTCTAAGTCGTTGACCTCAAAAGAGGATGGAACCACAATTTGGTCCCATCCTCTTTTGCTCCAACTGGGAATCATCCCACTCGCTCAAACGGGATCACCTTGTAGCGGCTTTCTTGCGTGGGTTCCGGGTCGGGCGGCTCCGGGACGGGTGCGGTGCCCGTGACCTCGGCCAGGAATCCACGAACCTTCTCGGCGGTGTTTTGCTACATCTGGTTTGTCGCATGGATATAAGTGTCCAGCGTGAAGCCGGCGCTGTAGTGGCCAAGCATGCAGGATGCTGCGAGTTCGAGTCCCGCCGCTCCGACCATGCGGGTTTATCGGTTTCCATTTGATCTATGTCCTATAATTACACTCGTAAGCAAAATTGAGTGACAGGATTTTTTATACCTGCTATAATTAATATGAAAAAAATTTGGTTGGGGCGGGTAATGAGATGGATTTTTTAAAAGAGGCAATTATTGCAGTAGTTGTTGCTGTAATAGGTAGTGTGGTAACCGGCCTCTATGAGCGTCATAGAGATAAGAAAAAATCTATAGAAGAAAAACGAGAAGTACAACATAAAATGCGTCCAGAATTTACAATTGTTGATATGAAGGACTCGTTTTCTCGTCCTGGAACCTATATCACTTCTCAGCCTTGTGATTTAGAAGTATTTGTGGCTCCTTTTTCGGGTGTAACAATTCAAGGCGATACTGTCAGCGCTAATTATGATGAAGGACTCCTTGACAAAAAGAATTGGGTTTGCAGGCAATACACATTTAAAAATATAGGTGGAACAGCGGCCTATACCATATCCATAATTTCAAACTATAAAAAGGGTACGTGTATAATTGATAAAGATGCCTTCACAGCACGGATGGTTTCTGATGGTTTACTCAACTATTGGGCAATGTTAGAAAAACGTGTAGGCCCAGGGGAATCCTTTACATTGAAATTATGCTACTCAAAAGATAAAATTGTAACAGGTATGTTGTCTGCAATAATGAGTCTCGTTATATGTGATGATAATAGTGTTTATTGGGAACAGCCATTCTTTTCTCCTGAGCCCAAATTATATGAGAGCAAAAAAATACTTTATAATGAATACCGAGAATCAATTTCATCTGATGCTGCAATTGAATGCTTAAAAAAGACATACCTATGATAAACTTCAGTGCAAATACTGCTTGTCGACTAACAACAAATCATTGATATCACTGGATTTATCCAAGTCCTATAATTTCACTCCGGCCAGAAATAGCGATCTTGCTTTCGGGCTCCTTCTTCGGTTTCGCCGTCGTGTGAAATCTCCCTGCTCCGCCGCCCGAAACGCTCATTTTGCACTGTTGACTGATGGAGGTCATGTCAGCGGCTTCCTCTCCTATGAGCCACTGCAAGGGTTTCTCCCCTTCAGCCCACAGGGTGGCCCGTGGTCCGTATTCGGATTACTTTCTGCATGCCACATCGGGGCCCGTCTGTGCTATCCGTCCCACAGGGCGGCCTGTGCGGGCCAAGCTCCCCCGTTTCCGCCGCGTTGATAAATTCCACGTCTTTTCTATTGAGGCGGCATTTGCGGCGAAAGCCGGGCGCAAAGGGGCTTCCATCCTGCCAGCCCTTCACTAGATCAGCCCCGTCCATTTAGTGTTGCGCTGTGGTCCTCTCTGCAACCGTTAGTATTCATTGAAGATCGTGCGGTCCTTTACAGGCGGTACTGTATGGGTACCGCCTTATTCATCCCCGTCCACGTCCTTGATCTTCTCCAGCGCCTGATAGAGCAGGCGGCGGGTCTGCATATAACTGTAATTCACCTTATCCGCGACCTTGATCAGGGGAATGCCGTCTATGTACCGGAGATTCAGGATCAACCGAAGCCTGGACTCTTCCACGCTGTTGACCATTCGAAGCAGCCTTTCCCTTACCCGGCATAGTCTTCTCACTTCATTGGCAATCCTTTTCTCGATGTCAACGAGCCTTTCAGCCGCACTTCCAATGCGGTCTTCTCCATTTCCTCCCCTCGGCATTCCGTTCAGGACCGGCGTGATCCGCGTGGCCGCGGTCATGACACGGTTGTATTCGTCCTTTTGTCTTTGGATCTCCGCCTCAATATCCCGGTACTGCTCCAGGAGTCTTTTCTTCTCGATAGTGGTCACAGTCCTGCCCTCCTTATATGTTCAATATTTTTTCTGTCTTTCTGTTCAATGCTCAAGTTAAAATGAGCACGGCCTTTTCCGCCGTCCTCAGTAATCGTCGTCGAGGCACTCGTCTGCCTCCGTGTAATATTCGCCGTCGTAGCCGCGCTCGTTCATGATCTTCTCCCAGCAGTCCGGACAGACAAGCCGATAAGGGATTCCATAACAGTCGTGCGTCATAATGGCATTCTTCCGAAGGATTGCCTTTCCGCAGACAGGGCACTCCATTGTTTCCATCGTTTCCATCCTTTTTCCCTCCATGCTTTCCTTTCCGTTCCTGCTTTTCACTTCTTGCCTCCGATCAGCATACCCTGTATACAGCATGTTGCAGGAGGTGATTCATTTGGTGACTATGCGGGCAACTGTTCTTACCGTTCAAGATGACCGCTTACTTGTATTCGATCATGCAGCGTCTCAGAGAGTAATTGTCTTTACTCCCGGCGCACTTCGCTTTTCTGTGGGAAACCATGTTCTTATCCTGTATAACGGCATCATGACCAGAAGCATTCCGCCCCAAATTACAGCGATCAGTATTTCCGTCATTCCCCGTTTCGGTCCTTTTTGGGGAATGTTCCCGTAACCATATTCATGCCATCTCTTTTGTTGGGGATGGCTTTGTTTTTTCGTCCTTCCATTCATCAAAATAGAAGATCCGCTTTCCGAGCACTGTCGCCCGGGCGTGCTCATAAATCGCCCCGCGGCTCTCCCTCCAATCTGACAGGAAGCACACCGCACTGCATTCATCCAGCATGGCCGTCGTCATACGCATGTAGGCTTCATGCGAGAATCCCTCGCCCGGCAGCATCGCCGGATCCAGAACGATGAAGCCTGCGGCCTTCAGCTTCTGATCGGCGGCATAGAATTTCGAAAAATAGCACGGATCCCCCGTGATCCTCCCGGCCAGATAGACGGTTTCCTTCTCCCCGGTTCCCTGTTCCGCCGTCCGGATGGTCTCTTGCGGCTCATCATCGTTTCTTCCGGGTTCTCCTTCCGTACCGCGAGGTTCCCAGTTCCTGCACTCCATACAAGCGGACGGATCATATTCTTTGACGCAATGTTTCTCCGTGCTTTGTGGATTAACCGCCCAGTACCATTCGCAGGTGCCGCAGCAGCGCTTCATGGTCTCCCCCGTGGAGATTCCGGTATGGCAGGTTCCCGGTTTTTCATTGGTACCCTGCTCCGCCGCCCGGATGGTTTCTTGCAGCTCCTGTGTGGCTTGTACAGCAAAGCCCCCGTCCATGGGAAGCCCGGTACAGAATTCCAGCACCTCAGCAGCTTCCGCCCGGATCCGCTCCGCCGTCCCCTTCGGCAGTTTGTATTCTTTCATGCATGTCCCTCTTTTCCTGTCTTTTGTTTTTCTCTATCAACCTGTAGACCGGAGGTTTTCCTTTTCCGCACCAGCGATATTCTACCGTCCGGTGCTCGAAACCCAGCCGGTCCACTTTTGTCTCGTCAAGGATCACCTTGTAACCAATATCGCCGAAAAGCTTCGGTGGCTTCCGGTTCATCTTCCGCAAAAAGACTTCATCCGTTGTCACCGGTTCCAGCAAACCCTTCGAACAGCTCCAGCGCCGCTGACCGCGCTTCCGGGGCCTCTTCGCGTTCTCCGCCTCGTCAGGTTCCGGATCGTCCTTCCTTGACGGCTTCTCCCCGGTGATCATGTACCATGCAAGATCAAAGTACTCCTCGCTGTCATCCAGCTTCGACCAGCAGATCCGGCTGCAGCCCGTGAGTTCCATCCAGATCTCCTCTACCGTCTCATCGTCCGCATGATTCATAATAAGGTGATGGTGCCATACGCCTTGCTTCTCCGTGACCGCTATGTACTTGAAGCCCCTGCTTCTTCTTCTCATGATCCGCAGGAACTTCCGCAGAGCTTCTTTTGCCTCCGCTTCAGTGGTCTTCGGCTTATGCGTCAGCGTGACGAAGAGATCCTTCCTCGCGTCGAAGTTACAGGCAATCTTTGCACGGAGTTTCCAGCTTGCATAAATGTCGTTCCAGTGTTCTTGCTCCGGTGTGGTTTTTCCTTTCCGCTTCGGTCTCTGATGGTTCCGGTCGTAGGCTGGTGCCGGGTACTCCCGGACGACCGCTCTGTTTCTCAGGTATTCCGTATGTCGTATCCAGATCACAGAACAGTCCTCCCTCTTCTTCCGTCCGAAAGTAAATTGAGTTTACAAGGGATAAAAAAGGGCTTGAGTCTGCCCCGTCCTGCTGCTTTTTCATGCCTGCCGGCTTTCCCCGAAACAGGCGTTTCCCTGCAAACTTTCACGGTCTTTTTTCTGCCGGCCTATGTACCGTACCGGCGGGCCTCCCACTTCTGCATCCGGTGCAAGCGGTCAAGGTTCTCCGCGGTCTTCCGAATGATATAGGCATCCCATTGCTCCCGGAACCAGCTCTCGAATTCATCCTGCTCAAGCGCATCAAGCTTGTCCGGCGTTCCGGCTCCGAGAAGCCGGACGCATTCCGCCGCCCGTTCTCTTACGGTCGAATTGCTCCAGTCAAGTGCCGGTTCCCTGTCGCTTCTTCGCTCCCGGTTGATCGGGTCTCCCTCCACGGTTTCCAGCGGCGACATATCCAGCCGCAGCCAGCGATGTAGCTTGTCCCGGCGCTTATCCTCCGCCGTCCGGTAATCCCGTTTGACCGGGTCAAGGGATCTCGCATGAAGCCAGGCGTCTTGCCTTTTGTAATGAGGCGGCATATTTCATTCCTCCTTCGCTTTTATGGTCTGCACGGTGGAGAGCCCGTCCCTCCGCTCTGCAGGGCATGAAAGCCCTAATACTCCATGTGATATTGAATCTCCAGCAGCAGGAAGCTCGCCGACGCGACCACCGCCGCCACCGGGAGATTGTCCTCAAAGATGCCCGCCGCGAATATTCCTATGAGCCCGACCTTGCCGAACGGCTCGTGCTCAATTATGTAATCCTTTATCCTTTGCACGGTTCTCACCGCCTCCCGTTCTTCTGAAGGTTCCACTTATGCAGCAGCACCGGCAGCGCTCTATGAGCAAAGTCCTCGTTTTCCTGTCGCTGGAGTTCCCGGTTATATTCCGCTTCCTTTTCGGCTTCGGCCTTCCATACGCGGTACCTTTCGCAGATCTGCCAGCAGGCCCGCCTTCGCTCCGGGCAGCCCTTGCATGGTCCTTCTTTCATGGCTTGTCCTCTTTCCGATTTACAGCGTCGTCTGCGGCGCTTCGTCGGTCATCACAACCACCTTGTTGTTCTTCAACAGATCCGTCTTGATGGACGCGATAAAAAGGGCATCTCCAATCGGATCCAGAGTTTCAATTTGCTTTACGGCAGCGTCGACTTCCGGCGTCTTCCCGGATATTGTGATTTTCATTTTGTGCTCTTCCTTTCTTCATGTTCCAAAGCGTGGGCGTTGATCCTGCGGGGCAATGTGGAAAACGACATTCCCCGCCGCCGACCTTCAAGACCTATGATTTCCCGCCGTCCGGATGGGCGGCTTTTTCTATTTCATCCTTTTCCCTTGCGGTAATGATCGCCGGACGTGCCCATAGCCTTTGGAAGCTGCTCCATTCCGGATCCACTTTCCCAGCCTCATCCCGATATAACATGGCATAAGGAACAAATCCGGCGTTGATGGTTTCATGCAGCCTCTTTTCTGCTTTTTCGAAAGTATCGCCCCGGTATCCGATCAGGACATAACAACACGGAACCCTGCTCGCGAAATCATATCCAACCTCCGCAAGCATTTTCCCCGCGGCAACAAGCGGCTCGTAATCGTCCGGCGTGTCGTATGCCATATACAGACGCGCCGTCTTGATTTCTCTCAGCTTTTCTACATGCCACGGTTTCAAGAGCTTTGCTTCAAGCACGCCGGAAAATATTGCGCGCTCTTTCTGCTTGCCGAGCATTTCGAATACGGCTTTGATATGAGACTCGCTGCATGCAAGCAAGTTATCGTCCTGTACGATATGGCCGTCTGTAATGGGAAGCTCCCGCAGCCCGCCGTCCCTTTTTGGTACGGCACAAAACCAACAGTGGTTTGGACAGCCGCGCGACGTTATGACATAGCCCTGCTTAAGGTACATTCCGGGGACGAAATCCCCTCCCGGCTCGTTGAATGCGGGCCCGCCCATTTTGACCGGGACACCGCAGACTTCCCACTGTTCGGCCAGCCATTCCGCCCGCGGAAGATCGTATGTAAACGCCACACTGACATGTACCTCATCAATCTCAGGCAGGGTAAGCAGCGGAGGGGCATCGGTGAATGCAAATTCGTCCATCGGTGTTGCATTCGTTCTTCGAGGGAACACTCTTGCGATCCTCATTTCCCGGCCCCCACGGACGACTCGTCTTGCATAAAGAATCGGATCCCCCGGTATTCCGTCAGAAACGCCTGGCTCTCATGCCAAGGGCTGTTGATCCGGTCTCCGGCATAGAAATACAGCGGCGTTCCCTCAATCGGGCGCTCGCCGTCTATGAATACTGCATCAACCGCGGCAAAGGCAGTCTCCGAGGGCTCCGGCCTCCATGACGTATACTGATATGCTTCCAGCAGCTCCGCCGGCCGCATCTCTTCCAGCTCGCATCCGTTCAGGATGCACTGGGCGATCATTTCCATGGCTGTCTCGTCTTCCCCGCCGGCCTCGGCATAGACCGCGGAGGCAACCGTCTCCCGTTCCTCCGGCGTCAGCTCCATGGCATCCGCGGTGATCCCATAGAAAAAGACATAGAGGATGAAAAATACCAGCAGCGCAAAAATCAGCGTTCCGTCATTCCGCATGGGAAGCCTCCCCGGTGCTGGCTTCCCTGCTTCCCTGTGTTTCAGCGGCGAGCCCGGCGGCAATCTTCTCCGCACAGCTTTTGCAGATAAGCCGTTCCCCGATGTGAAGCAACTCATCTGCGCTTCCGCACAGACAGCAGCCCGGCTTGTACTTATGTAAAATGATAGCGTCATCCTCGACGCTGATCTCAAAAGGGGTACCTTCCGAAATGTCGAGCGTCCTCCGCAGCTCCATGGGTAGTACCACGCGCCCGAGCTGATCCAGCTTTCTGACAATGCCTGTGGCTTTCATGTTTGTCCTCTCCTTCTTTTGCTCATTTTGAGCATGCTCAAAGTTTCCGTTTTTCCGGCTTGTACCTTTCCGTCACATAATCCATGGCATCCAGCATTTCCTGCGAATTGTGCAGACCGGAGAATTCGTCCCCCTCGCCTCGGCAGATAAAGAAATCTCCGTAGATATACTGCTGACCGTATCTGGTTGTTACCGAAGCATTCGGCGGCAGGCCGTTCATGCGGCCCTCTTCGTTGCAGACAAGGATAAGCCCGTCCTCCAGCGTCACGGTCTCTATGTATCCGCCGACCAGCTCCTGCATGGCCTCCAACGTATTGGGGATGAATTTCGGTCTCGGCGCTTCCCCTATCTGGTAGAGCAGCACGGCAATGTCGCTTCTGTTGGTTCTCATGCTTTTACACTCCTGTTTTGGATTATTCCGCGTACTCCACGAGGATGAATGAACGCCAGATCCTTCGCTCCGATCCGAACCTCATTGCATATCTGTTCAACATCCGAATACGTGAACCCGTAGCCCGAGCACTGTTCCAGCAGTTCACGGGCTATTTTTTTGATTAGCTCCCTTTTTGCTCTCCATTTCTGAGCTTCCATCTCTTTTCCCATCCCTTTTTACCGCCTCCCCTGCCGCTTAGTCGCTCAGTTGTTTGGCCAGTGCCACTACAGTAATTCCTTTCTGTGGATCAATGTCATACACCTGCTTACACCAGCGCGGATCTCGGCCTGTATAGCGCGCTACATCTACCACGCTCAGCACCCGGCGTTCGCCGAAGAACGCCAGCAGTTGTTCCAGCTCGTCGCGATAATTTTCCTTTTCTCTGCTCATCAACCATCTCTCCTTTAATAATCAAATAAATGAAGATTTCTCTTCATTGCTCCAATGAAGAATTTCCCCGAGGCGGCGTAGCTCTATGGCTGTAAAAGTCTCTGGCTTCTTTAAGCGTCTGTTATATGTACTTCTGCTTATTCCTATTTTTATCGGCAGGTTATCAGCCTTTATATGGTAGAGCGTGCTATTGGCGGCAATCAGCGCAAGCAACTTGTCGTTTTGATCCGGCTTCATGCTCTTACATCCTCCTTTATGGCATTTTTGAAAGTGATCTCATGAGAAAGAAGATAATCAACGGAACAGCCGAAATAGTCCGCCATGTCTTCAATCTTGTTTTGCGGAATCTTCCCGCTCACAATCCAGTTGTAAAGGGTTTTTCGAGTAACTCCGAGTCTTTCCGCCATACTTTCATAGGAAAGATTTCTGCGGGCCCTTTCTGCTTCAATATTCGGATACTTCATTTCTTTCGCCTCCATAACTACCCGTTTTGAGTATGTTTCGATTATATACCCGTATCGGGTAATTGTAAAGCAAAAAAATACACAAATTGAGCAACATAATTTGTGTTTCTTGCCCAACTTGTGTATTTTCCGTTGACTTTTTACCCAAACTGTGTAAAATATTAGGAGATAAAGAAAGGGGTGATATCATGAACCGAATTAAAGAGCTGCGTAAGGAAAAGATGCTTTCAATGAGGGAAGTGGCACGTCAGCTAAATATCCCTTATACAACCTATGTGAATTATGAAAAAGGATATAGGGAACCAAACTCTGAAACATTAATTGCGATTGCCGATTTTTATCATACATCACTTGATTATCTTCTTGGCAAAGACCCCTCTCCTCAAATTGCAAGGAATATTATCCCTGTGCCTGATATGGTTCTGATTCCGTTGCTCGGTACGATTGCCTGCGGAGAGCCGATTCTCGCGGAGGAAAATATTGATGGGTATGTCAAGTCTCCGGCGTATGCGGAGGCATCTTTTGCGCTGACATGCAAGGGCGATTCTATGATCGATGCGCGGATCCTCGATGGAGATATCGTCTTGATCCGGCAGCAATCGGACGTCGATAACGGAGATATTGCCGCCGTCCTGATTGAGAATGAGGCGACGCTCAAGCGGGTTTATAAAGACAAAGACGGTATCACGTTGGTTGCCGCAAATCAAAAATATGCCCCATGGCGTATCACGGGACCAGAACTTGAAGAAGTGCGTATCCTTGGAAAAGCCGTCTACTTTATTTCCTCGGTAAAATAATAAGCCCAATTTGGAAAAATTCTTTATAGGAGGTGACTCTTATGGCAACTGCAAGGGTCCTGCCCTCAGGGAATTATCGGGTACGGGTTCATTACGAAGGCGGCTATAAGAGTTTTACGCGGCCGACGAAACGCGAGGCCGAGCGAGCCGCCGCCCTATGGCTTTCGGGCGTGCAGGAAGAGCTCAGCCAGGACCCCACTCTTCAGGAGGCAGTGAACCGATATATAGAAAATAAGCGGTGGATTCTTTCTCCTTCCACAATCCGGGCCTATGAAAGCCTGCGTCATTATTTTTTGGAATACGATCATTTTAAGATCTCCGCGCTGTCTGCTCAAGTGATTCAGCGTTTCATTTCCGATATTGCCAAAACGCACAGCCAAAAGACCGTCCGGAATGCTTCCGGGCTCCTCACCGCCGTCATCCGATCCGTGAATCCTTCTTACGTTTCCTGTGTCACGCTTCCTCAGCGAGTCAAGCCGGAATACACGATCCCGGATGATGAGGAAGTTCGGCGTCTTCTTGATGCGGCAAAGGGTTTGGAGATCGAAAAAGCGATCCTTTTGGCCGCTTTCGGGTCTCTCCGACGCTCAGAAATAGCTGCTCTCACTCCGGAAGATTTTAATCTCAAAGAGCATACGGTCCGGGTCAGCAAGGCGCTTGTGATGGACGATGCCAATACCTTGCAGGTAAAAGGCCCCAAAACGACAGCCGGCAGCCGAACCATCACGCTTCCGGAGGCGGTGTTCGATGCCGTCAAAAGCGGCGTGCCGTTAACCCCGAACCAGATCACCAAACAGTTTGAAGCGCTCTGCCGAAAGATCGGCGTGCATTACCGTTTTCATGATCTCCGGCATTATCATGCCAGTATGCTTCACGCTTTGGGCGTACCGGATAAATATATTATGGAGCGCGGCGGATGGGGCAGCGCCACTGTGTTAAGCGGTATCTACGAACATACTTTTTCCGCAAAGCAGAAAGAGGTCGGCGATCAGGTTACGGCTCATTTTGATGCGGTGATGAATGGTAAAAGCGGGCATGAGTAAACCACTACATTTCTGCATTCACTTCCTGTAAAACAAAAAAGAGCCTGCCAATGAGCAAGCTCTTTTTATTTTTCGGGCAGTATGCCACGAAATGTGCCACAAAAAATAGGAAACCGCATTTTCATGCGATTTCCTATGGTCTGAGTGACGGGACTTGAACCCACGGCCTCTACCACCCCAAGGTAGCGCGCTACCAACTGCGCCACACCCAGATCTTTGCTTTTCAGCGGAGATCATTATAACATAATCCTTCGGGGCGTGCAAGGCCAAATCCTTTTTTTGAGGAAAAATCTTTCCTCCTGCAAAAAAGCCCTCCTATATTGGAGGGCTTTAAAAATGGAATATCCTCAGTGATTGGTGGCTCTTCTGTAATTGTAATATCCGCCGATGATGACAATGATGGCGCCGGTTCCGCTGATACCGGAAATGATATAGTTGGCGATATCCGTGGCTGTGACGAACAGCGCAACCGCAATCAGGAGAATGCAGAAGCAGTTAATCATAATCTTTCGCCCGGCGGAAGGATGATTGCGGTGGGTGATGGCATCGAGGGCGACCAGAAAACAGAGCAGGCACTGCAGGCTGAGGGAGGCTGCGCTTCCGATCAGCTGCTCCGTCGTTGCGAGTTCCAGAAAGACGGCAACCGCAAATTCCCAGGCAAAGTAGGCGTTGATCAGCGCCGAAATAATCAGAAATACGGACCCGTACAGAATCAGTCGGCTGCCCGGTGCTTTTTGAGTATCCACAAGTGGCTTTTTCATGGCAATATCCTCTCCGTTTCCGATCATTTGGCCGCGATGGCTTTTTCTGCCGCCGCCGCAATATCCGCTTCCGTCATGCCGAACCGTTCAAACAGGTACGGCAGCTTTCCCACTTCGCCGAAGACATCCTTTGTACCGACCGGGATGATCGGCACCGGCAGATTCTGGGCGGCAACTTCACAGACCGCCGAGAACAGGCCGCCGATGATATTATGATTTTCAGCCACCACCGCGCATTTCGTCTTTTTAAGGGATTTGAGCACGGTTTCGGCATCCAGAGGCTTAATCGTGTGAACGTTGACGACCTCCGCGCCGATGCTCTTTGCCTTGAGCATCTCCGCGGCGTCGAGAGATTTTTTGAGCATGATGCCGGAGGCGAAGATCGTGACATCCGCGCCGTCGGTCAGCTTGTCCGCTTTAAAAAGATCGAACTCATAATTCTCAGGGAAGATCACAGGGGCTTCCTTGCGGAACAGGCGGATGTAAACCGGTCCGTCGTGCGCAACAATCTGCGGTAACGCTTTTGCCGCCTGAATTTCATCGACCGGCTCGAAGATCACCATCGTGGGGATGCTGCGTAGAACGCCGATATCCTCGAGGCTCATATGGGTGCCGCCGTTGAGCTGCGCGGAGATGCCGGGGTCGGTTCCGACGATCTTGACATTCTGCCGCGCATAGGCGATCGAGACCGCAATCTGGTCGCAGATTCTTCTGGTCGCAAAAGGCGTGAACGTCGTAATAAACGGAATGAATCCGTAGGAGGCTATGCCTGCCGCGACGGAAGCCATATTCTGCTCCGCGATGCCGCAGTCGAAAGCGCGCTCCGGGAATTTTGTGCGGAGCTTCATGGTGCCGTTCGCCTTGCCGAGATCCGCGTCAAGAACGCAGATGCGCCCATCCTGCTCCATCATTTCGCTAAGTTTGCCAAAAAAGGCCGCTCTCATTTCCATCTCTGCCGCCCCCTCACTGAAGCTCCGCAAGCGCGGCAGCTACGTCTTCTTGGGTGACCGACATGCTGTGGCAGCCGGGCCCGGCTTTTTCGGCAAAGGAGACGCCCTTGCCTTTTACGGTATGGAGGATAATCATGGAGGGACGGCTCCTCTTCTTTTTGGCCTTATCAATGGCTTCCGAGATCGCATCACAGTCGTGGCCGTCCACTTCCTGCACGAACCAGCCGAATGCGCGCCACTTCGCGGCGAGGTTGCCGAGGCCGTTGACCTCCTCGGTATAGCCGTCGATCTGCATCATGTTGCGGTCGGTGAACGCGATGAGGTTGTTGAGCTTCTTCTGGGCTGCAAGCATGGCCGCCTCCCAGATCTGGCCCTCCTGCGACTCGCCGTCGCCGATGATGCTGTAAATCGTGGCTTTATCTTTTTTGATTTTGGAGGCGATCGCAGCCCCTACGGCGCAGGAGAAGCCCTGACCGAGCGAGCCGGCGGTCATATCCACGCCCGGGGTCTTATTCATGTCACAGTGGCTCGGGAGCCTCGTGCCGGGCTTGTTGAGCGTGTAGAGCCAGTCCTTCGGGAAGAAACCCCTCAGGGCAAGCACCGCGTAAACGGCCGGCCCCGCATGGCCCTTGGAGACGATCAGCCGGTCGCGGCCCTCCATCTTCGGGTTGGCTGGATCGACCTTCATCTTGTCGAAATAAAGAACTTTCAGGACCTCCGCAATCGAAAGGCTTCCGCCGATATGGCCGACGCCGATGCTGCCGATGCACTCCACCGTCAGCCTGCGGATCTCCCTGCAGATTTCATCCAAACTGTAACCACTCCTCCATACAAAAATCCGACGGATAAGATTCTGCCGCAGGCACAGCGCGCGGGGCAGAATTGGCCCTCACCGTAGGCGGGCCATTGAGACGGCCATATCATAGCCGCTTTGCGGTTATTATACCACAACCAAAAGAGCGACGGCAACGGTTTCGCCCGAATTCCCGTTTTTTTTAAAATTTAAATCTTTTTCCCCTGTGCAGCGGCAAAGAAACATGTTATCCTAAAAATGTCATAACGACACCGGAACTTCGGTACGCCGTTTTTGACTAAGTATCTTTTTTTTGAAGGAGGCGCTTTTTTCTGTTAGGCAGAAAAATTCTGAAGGCTGTCTGCATCCTTTTTGCCGCTGTTTTGATTCTGGCCGGCGGGCTGCTGGGATTCCTAACCGTGGTGGAATGGAAACCGGAAGCGGCGGAACCCGTCGACTTCCCGTCGGGTGGAAAAACGCTTTCCCTTGGGGACGAGCTGACCGTGCTCACCTGGAACCTCGGCTATGCGGGGCTCGGAAAGGAAAGCGAATTCATCTTCGACGGCGGTGGATTGTATGCTCCATCCGAAGAACAGGTCTCCGGATATTTTGACGGCATCCGCTCCGCAATTGCGGAAAACGAGGCCGACGTTCGTTTTCTTCAGGAGATCGACCAGGATTCGGCCCGCTCCTATCATATCGACATGATTTTGGAAATCGGAACTCTTCTTGGCACCTCTGGCGCCTATGCGCGGAATTACTACTGCGCGTTCGAGCCTGTGCCGGTCCCCACGGTCGGCAAAGTGGACAGCGGCATCGCAACCTTCTCCGGTCTTGCGACGGAGGACGCCGTGCGCATCCAGCTTCCGGTTCCGTTCGACTGGCCTTCCCGCACCGTGAATCTCAAACGGTGCCTGCTGGCGGAGCATATTTCACTGGAGGGCACCGATCGGGAACTGGTCCTCGTGAACCTCCACCTTGAGGCCTACGACGACGGCGAAGGCAAGGCGGAACAGACCGCCGTACTGATGGAATACTTAGAGGCAGAATACGAAAAAGGCAACTATGTGATCTGCGGCGGCGACTTCAACCAGACGTTCCTCGCCGTTGACGAGTATATCTGCCCCACCCTCGACGAATCCTGCTGGATGCCGGGGCTGCTGAGCGCCGACCTCCTGCCGGAGGGCTGGAGCTACGTCTACGACCCCTCGGCGCCCACCTGCCGGCTCAACAACAAGCCCTACGACGGCGACCCGGAGACGACGCAGTATTACATCATCGACGGTTTTATCGTCTCGCCGAACGTAACGGCAACATCCGTGGAGACGCTTGATTATGATTTTCAAGATTCGGATCATCAGCCGGTTATGGCGACATTCCGGCTGGAACCTCAAACCGAATAATTTTATTTTGCCCGGATGATGAAGTCCGGGCATATTTTTTTGAGAATTTTTCTCAGGAAGCATGCGGGATATGCCACACCGTAAAAATCGCAGTTCCCGCATTTTCCGTGTATGAGGCGTTTTATCCGCATCACCGAAGCAAATACAAGGTCCGAGTCGGCATCTGCGGCGGCTTGCCGCGGCAAACAGGACGGCGGCGACGGAACGTTTTTTGCGCACAAAGCGCCGGCCGGCAAAATAGGTGCCCGGCACCTTCCGATTCCGCAGCTCCTCCTTCGGAACGTCGAGCAGGCTGCGGCCAAACACGCAAAATCCGCATTCCGTTTCCCTTGAGCAGAAAAAGCGACAAAAAAACGCCCGGGCTTCATCGTCCGGGCGGCTTTTTCCATCAGTTGAACGCTTTTGCGGTAAAGTAGTTTTTGGCCGCGGCAAACAGGACGGCGGCGACGGAGCGTTTTTTGCGCACGAAGCGCCGGCCGGCAAAATAGGTGCCCAGCACCTTCAGATCCCGCAGTTCCTCCTTTGGAACGTCGAGCGGGCTGCGGTCGAGCAGCACAAAATCCGCAATCATGCCCTCCCGGAGGCTCCCGCGCCGCCCCTCGTCGAAGGAGGTCTCGGCCGCGCGGAGCGTATGGATGCGCAGCGCCTCGAGCACATCGACCGCGTACTCCGGATTCGGATGGCAGACGCAGTTCCAGATGCTCTCGATCGGATCCGGGATCGTGCAGGGCGCATCCGACCCGGCGGAGAGGACAAGTCCCTTCTCCCGCATCGGCCGGAGCGGCAACAGGCGGTCCGCCCGCTCGCCAAGGATCTGCTCAAGGTATTCTTGCGGTTCCTCCGGCCAGCGCAGAAAATCCGGCTGCAGGGCAATGTGGATGTCGTGCGCTGCCGCTCGTTCCTGCATCTCCTCCGGGATCAGATCCGCGTGGATGATGATGTGGCGGGCGTCCTTCCTCGGATAATCCGAGAGCGCGGCCTCGTAGGCGTTGAGCGCCATCTCCACCGCGGCGTCGCCGATCGCGTGCATCGCAATCTGAAGGCCGGCGCGGTTCGCCTCCTTACAGAAATCCGTCACCTGCTCCTGCGAATAAGCAAAAAATCCAAGATTATCAGGATTGTTGGAATAGGGCTCCAGAAGGCGGGCGTCCTCCGAGCCGAAACAGCCGTCCAGCGCCAGAGCGAAGCACCCGCCGATGCTTGGCAGCTTCCGCTTCGTGATCTTTGCGACGTCCATCGTCTGAAAATAGATGCGGAAGGCCGGCGCCAGCCCGTAGCGCAAAAAGCGCATCATATCGATGTCGGCATCATATTTAAACCCGACGCCCTCCGCGGTATGTACGAGGCCGATGCCCCTTTCCGCAAGCTCCTGCGCCGCCTCGTCCATCCCTTTGATGATGGAGAGCAGCGATACCTTTGAGGTGATGTAGTTGACGCCCTGATAAAAGGCATTCTGGAAAAGCCAGCCCGTCTCCGGATTGAAGCCCGGATCGCCGGTCACGTTCTCCGGGAACTGGGCGATCAGGGCGGAATTTGCCACAGCCGCGTGGCCGTCGTATTTGACGATCAGCAGAGGAAGACTGGTCATCCGGTCGAGGTCGGCCCGTTCCGGCAGGCGTTTTTCCCGGACCGTATGCGCGCTGCATCCGTAGGCCGGTAAAAACTTGATACCGCGGTGCCGTTTGATATGGCGGCGGAGCATCTCGCCCATCTCGGCAAAATCACCGGCATCACGCACATCCACCGTATTGCGGAAGAGCGCGTAGGACTCAAAATGCATATGCGTGTCGGCGAAGGCGGGAACCACGGCCGCACCTCCGAGATCGACGATCGGAATCCCGTCATACTTCGCGGGAATCTCGTCGCCAGTGTAGAGGATACGGCCTCCGTCCTCGATCAGCACTTTAAAGATGCGGTTGCGCTCCTCGCAGGAGAGAAAGGTCGCATTTACAAATGCCTGCATATCAAACACCTCCCGGAGCCATTCTATCACAAGAGCAAAGCGTACAGTGATTGAATTGGCCATCGCCGTAGGCGGGCATTAAAATAGTGGTATAATAACCGCCCTGCGGTTATTATACCACGGCCTAAGAGGCATTACAATGCGCAGCGCGGGGCTGCACGACTCAGCTCAGTCTGGTCTCCTTGCTCCATTCGCGGACGTCCTCGGCGGAGTTTGCCTTCGCATCGGACGGCGGATTCTTCTCCCTCTCCTTGGAGGAGGATTCCGTATCGCTCTGCGGAATAACTTTCGCGTTCTTTTTCGGGTTGGTCGTCTCGCTTTCCTCCGCCAGCGCGGTCGGGAAGGTGACGTTGACCGGCGTGATCGGCTCGCTCGGAACCGGCGCGGACGGCTGCTCCGGCTCCACCGGGGCCTTGGATGCCTCCGACCTCTGCGGCGGATACGGGTAATCGCTGCTTGTATCGACAATGTTTGCCGGCGTGATCTCCTCGTGCGGAGAGGCGACCGTTTCGCGTGTCTCCTGAGGGTCTCCTTTATTTTTGTTGTCTGCTCGTTTCATATTATCACCCCAGCCATAGTTTTTGCCGGAGACGTAAAAAAATACAGGGATTTTTTTACAGATTCGTGAATTGACAAAAAAGGATCTTCCGGTAAAATGAAACTCAGAGAACAAAAAAGGAGAAATTTCGTGGAACAACATGATGGAGGATATGAAAAACAGATCATAAAGCGGGCGGAACTTTCCGTCAACAAAGAGGACCGGAACCTTCTGATCCTACGCAATATTGCCGTCACCGTCACCGCGGCGGTCTTTTTTCTGGCCGTCTTCACCCATACGCTCTGGGCCGACATCAATTCCCTGCTCCGGGCAGTCGCCTATCTTTGCGGCTTTGTCGCCTACTTTCTTGAGATTCTTGTCCTCAACGACAAATTTAAAATACGGCCGCCTTTTTCCATTATGTACATGCCCTACCTGCTTGGAATATTATATGTTGTTCTCGGGATCAGCTATTTCCTGCATTGGCTCGGATGAAAATCTCGTATAAATGAAAGCACACCTCCATAGAATCCCATGGAGGTGTATCTTTATGTCCAGAAGACTTTTATCCTTTTTTTTGCCGCTGTTTTTTACGCTGGCAATCGGCGGACTCTCCTCCCTTTTGGTCGGAAACCGGTTTGCGATCTATGATACCATCCAGCCGCCGCCCTTCGCGCCGCCGGCCAGTATCTTCCCCGTCGTATGGGCCATTCTGTACGTCCTGATGGGTATCGCGGCCGGTCTTGTGCAGCTCACGGCGGGCAATGCTAAAGAAAACGCCCTGCTGCTCTATTGGTGCCAGCTTGCCGCAAATTTCATCTGGCCGATCCTGTTTTTTGTGATGGAGGCGTTTTTTATCGCCTTTCTCTGGGTTCTCCTGCTGGATGTGCTGATCGTGCTCACAACCGTGAAATTTTGGAAAGTAAAACCGATCTCCGGCATGCTCATGCTGCCTTATCTGATCTGGTCCCTGTTTGCGACCTATCTGAGCTTCGGCGTATGGGTACTCAACGGTTAAAAGATGGCGCTCTGCTCCAGATCTTTTTTGAGGCGGCGGATGATCTTTTTCTCCAGCCGTGAGATATAGGATTGGCTGATGCCGATCATATCCGCCACTTCCTTCTGTGTATGCTCGGCGCCGCCGCCGAGCCCGAAACGGAGCACCATGATCCTGCGCTCGCGTTCGTCGAGCTTCGCCACGGCGGCATGCAGCATATCGCGCTCCGCATCCCGCTCCACCCCGCGCCCGACGCAGTCCGGATCCGTACCGAGCACGTCGGAGAGCAATAGCTCGTTGCCGTCCCAGTCCACATTGAGCGGCTCGTCGATCGAAACCTCGTTCCGAAGCGGCTGCGTCTTGCGGATATACATCAGAATCTCGTTTTCGATGCAGCGGGAGGCATAGGTGGCGAGCTTGATGCCCTTGGAGGAGCGGAACGTGCCGACCGCTTTAATAAGCCCGATCGTGCCGATGGAGACGAGATCCTCCACCCCGATGCCGGTGGTCTCGAATTTCCGCGCGATATAAACCACGAGCCGCAGGTTGTGCTCGATCAGTTCCTGACGCGCAAGGGCGTCTCCGGTCTCCATGCGGAGAAAGGCGGCGTCCTCTTCCTCTTTTGTGAGCGGCGGCGGCAGGTTATCCGGTCCGTTTATGTAATACGCCGCGTTCGCCAGCAGACGCAGCACAAACAGCTTCAGTTTCTCTCCGATTTCCGCCAAGATCACCCGAACCATCCCCCTTTTTTCCGGCAGGCGGAACTTCTTTCAAAACGACGTTGCGGCCAAACAGCAGGCAATCCTCCGGTGCGCCGACGGAGAGGCCGATCAGCAGCGCCTCCGGCTCGTACCATCTTCCCTTTCGGCGGAGAGACACGCTTTCCGGCCGGAAACATAAAACCATAGAGCTGCCGGCCAGACTCTCCGCCGGGACAAGCCTGCACCCCTCCGGGATACCCGCACAGGGGTCGGCGGCGGCTTCCGTATAGTCCGGCGGCAAAATTTTCGCGAGCGTCTCCGGCCGGCAGACCGCGACCGGCGTATCGGTAAAAAGATCCGTGAGGCAGCATCCGCTGTCAAAAAAGCCTTTCACATGGGCGGATTTTCCCCGGAAAACGATCCGTGCCCCGCAGAATTCCTGCGAGGTATTCCTCTCCGTCAGCCGGTGGAGCAGCTCTGTCACCGCGAAGGCGGCGCAGGCATAGATGACGAGAATGCCCGGCGGGATTTCATAGTAGAGAATCCCGTTCTCCAATAAAAAGGAATCCGGCCGGAAAAGCAGCGCAAACGCCGTCATCGCGCCGGCAAAGATGAAACCCGCCCCATAAAACAGGGCGAGCATTTTTAAATAGCGGGAAAGGCTGCTTCTCCCCGCGACGATCAGAACCATGACTGCGGAGACGGCGAATTTGGAGACAACCATCCAGAGCGGGGATACCTCCGCCAACAAAATCAGCGCATACATGGCCCCGACCGCCGCGCCGAGGATCCCGCGCAGCCGCGAGAAGGCGTTTCCCGAGAGGCGGGCCGCGGCAAACAGAAGCAGGTAGTTGACGGCAAGATTGATTGCCAACAGGATGTCGACGTAGATCACCCGCAAAACCGCATCCCTCCCCCGCCGCAAATTCCAATATATCCTCTCCTGCGCGGAAATGCGGTCGAATCAGGGGCGGGGAAAAAATATCGCCCGGCAGGCGTCTTTCATATCATGAAACAGGGATTCTCCCAATTTGCATGAAAGAAGTCTGCTTATGAGAAAGAACTACCGCGAGAGCACCGGAGACGAGATCAGCGGGCGGGAAAGCGGCGACTATATCGACCGGGTGGACATAAGAAGAGTCATGCTTCCCGGCGACGTCAACGAAAATCTCCGGACGGAGGTTCCGGACGAGACCGATACCGACGAAAGCTGACGGCGAAACGACGAAAAACGCACGAAAAAGCCGCAAAAAGCAGGTTGGCCGGAAAGTGAGAAACTTTTCGGTCAATCTGCCGAAAAAATCCGACACGTTTTCTTTTTCCTGAAATATTGCTCAAGCCTTTTCCACCGGTTTGGTAATTCTGTTCCAATATTATACGGTTTGCCGCATCTTGCCCAAAAGCGGCTTTTTATTTTTGGACGGGCCATGCCTTTCCTTTTTTGGGATGATTTGCTATGATAGCTTTACAAATTATACCCTTCGGCGGTATATGGAGGTAAGGCAAGATATGGCCGATCTTTCTTTGCAGCACGTCTGCAAGATTTACAGCGGCGGCGTGGAGGCTGTTTCCGATTTTAACCTTGAAATCCCGGATAAGGAATTTGTGATTCTGGTCGGTCCCTCCGGCTGCGGAAAATCCACCACCCTGCGCATGATCGCCGGGCTGGAGGAGATCACAAAGGGCGATATCTACATCGGCGGCGTCCGCGTCAACGACGTCCAGCCGAAGGACCGCGACATCGCGATGGTCTTCCAGAACTACGCCCTCTATCCGCATATGACGGTCTATGAGAACATGGCGTTCGGCCTCAAACTGCGTAAGGTTCCCAAGGAGGAAATCCAGCGCAAGGTCGAAGAAGCGGCCGACATCCTCGATATCCGGCATCTGCTTGACCGGAAACCGAAGGCTCTCTCGGGCGGCCAGCGGCAGCGCGTGGCACTCGGGCGCGCGATTGTCCGCGACCCGAAGGTCTTTTTGCTCGACGAGCCGCTCTCCAACCTCGATGCCAAGCTCCGCGCCCAGATGCGGACAGAACTCTCCAAACTGCATCAGCGCCTCGGCACCACCTTTATCTATGTCACCCACGATCAGACCGAGGCCATGACGATGGGCGACCGCATCGTCGTAATGAAGGACGGCGTCATCCAGCAGATCGACAACCCGACCAACCTGTATGACCGCCCGTGCAACCTGTTTGTGGCCGGATTCATCGGTTCGCCGCAGATGAACTTCATCGACGCGAAACTCGTCAAAAAGGACAGCCGATGGTTCGTCTCCTTTGGGCAGTATGAATTCGCCATCCCGGAGGAAAAGATCGGCGGAACCGATCTTTCCGCCTACGACGACCAGGATGTCATCCTCGGTGTGCGGCCCGAAAGCCTCCGCGACGAGGAGAATTATGTCAATGCTCCGGGCGCCGATCTCATCGACTGCTTTGTGGATGTCGCCGAGCGCATGGGCTCCGAGACATTCCTTTACCTCCGCTGCGAGGGCGCCGACCTCACCGCAAGGGTCTCTCCCCGCTCCGCAGCCAAGCCGGGCGATCGGATCCGGATCGCGCTCGGCATCCTCAAGATTCACCTGTTCGACCGCGAGACCGAGACCGCGATCCTGAACTGAACCAAAAAACACATCCCGCGGGGCTTTCCTCCGCGGGATATTTTTATGCCCGGACGGGACTTGTCGTTTTTTATGAAAAGAATCCAACCCCGTATGTTTTTGTGAAAAATAGCCAATCCTCACACACCCATCTGTTTTCCACTACTTTTCACGAAAAAATGCTGCGAAATTAGGCGGAATTTACAACGCGTTAACATTTCTGTTAAATAAATATTATAAAATTTAGTAGATTGTATAAGAAAACTTGCATTTGAGACAAAAGTAATCTAAAATAACCTTAATTACTACTTGCCGACAACATGCCGCAGAAAGAAGGGTCAGATCATTATGTCCAACAGATTGTTTCAGGGCATCATCCATCAGATGAGCGACAGCATCGACCGCACCGTTGGTGTGATCGATGACAGCTCCACTATTATCTCCTGCAGCGACCCAGCCCGTGTGGGAGAGCGGAACGATTATCTGTTCTCTGATTTCAGCGACATTCCGAACTGCTTTTCCCGCGATGGTTATACCTATAAAGTATTTGGCAGCGAACAGAACCCGGAGTTTGCGGTCTTCGTTGCCGGAACGGACGAAAGCTCCGTGCGCCTGTGCAATCTGCTTGCCGTTACCTTTTCAAACGTCAAGCTCTATTACGACGAGAAATTCGACCGCTGCAACTTTATTAAAAACATCATTCTGGATAACATCCTGCCCGGCGATATTTATATTAAGGCGAGAGAGCTCCATTTCAGCACCGACGTCACCCGCGTCGTATTGCTGATCCGTGTGCTGACCGTCAACGATATCTCCGTCTACGACGTGATCCAGAATCTCTTCCCGGATAAGCAGAAAGACTTCGTGTTCAACATCAGCGAATCCGACATCGTGCTGGTCAAGGAGATCAAGGCCGGCATCGAGACCTCCGATCTTGAAAAACTGGCCCGTTCCATCGTGGATACTCTGGGCAGCGAATTCTATACCAGAGTCTGCGTCGGCATCGGTACGCCGGCCGTCGGTCTCAAGGACCTTGCCCGTTCCTTCAAGGAGACGCAGGTCGCCCTCGAGGTCGGCAAGGTGTTCGACACCGACAAATCCATCGTGAGCTACGACAGCCTTGGCATCGCCCGTCTGATCTATCAGCTCCCGACCACGCTCTGCGAGATGTTCCTCAAGGAAGTGTTCAAGAGAGGCTCCATCGACAGCCTCGATCAGGAGACGCTGTATACCATCCAGCGCTTCTTTGAAAACAACCTGAACGTCTCCGAAACCTCCCGGAAGCTGTTTGTTCACCGCAACACGCTGGTCTACCGCCTTGAAAAAATCAAGAAGCTGACCGGCCTCGATCTGCGTGAATTCGACGACGCCATCGTCTTTAAGGTCGCCCTGATGGTCAAGAAATACCTGACTTCCAACCCGGTCAAGTTCTGACATCCCGCTTCGCATCCTGTCCTGACATCCTGCAATTTCAAATAGATTCGTGTACTGTGAGGTTCACACATTGATTGAATTCAGCCAAGTCAGTAAAAAATACTCAAACGGCACGCTCGCCCTCGACAACGTTGATCTGACGATCGAGGACGGGGAATTTGTCTTTATCGTCGGCGCCTCCGGCGCCGGGAAAAGCACCCTGATTAAACTGATCCTCCGCGAGGAAAAACCGACATCCGGCAAGGTGACGGTCGGCGGCCGCAATATCGGTAAAATGAGCCACTGGAAAATTCCAAAATACCGCCGTTCCATCGGCGTTGTATTCCAGGATTTCCGGCTGATCCCGAATATGTCGGCTTACGACAACGTCGCCTTTGCTTTGCGCGTCACAGACGTATCCAGTAAAGAGATACATAGAAAAGTCCCATATATGTTGGCGCTGGTCGGGCTCGCATCCAAGGCGAAATGCAAACCGGATGAGCTTTCCGGCGGCGAGCAGCAGCGCGTCGCCTTAGCGAGAGCTTTGGTCAACTCGCCTTCCCTGATTATTGCGGACGAGCCGACCGGAAATATCGACCCCGAGCTCTCCTACGAGATCGTCGACCTGCTCAACGAGATCAACAAGCTCGGCGTCACGGTCGTCATGGTCACCCATGAGCACGACCTGGTCGCCCGCTTCAACCGCAGGGTTGTCACCATCGACAAGGGCCGCGTCATCGGCGATACGTGCAGATGGGAGGCGGCGACTTTATGAGAATCAGCAGTTTCTTTTATCTCGTCGGCCAGGGCATCCGAAACCTGTGGAAAAACAGGCTGATGTCCATCGCCTCCATCGGCGTGCTCATCTCCTGCATGCTGCTGATCGGCGCGGCGGTGCTCGCCTCAGTCAACATCAACAACATGATGGGCTACCTCGAAGATCAGAGCGAGGCCGTGGTGTTTCTTGACGACGGTCTTACCGACGATCAGATCGAGGAAGTACGCAAATCCATCCTTCAAAGCGGCAACATCGTCACCATCAATTTCGTCTCCAAAGAGGATGCTCTGAAAGAGATGATGGAATCCATCGGCGACGACGGCGTGCTGTTTGAGGCCTACTCCGAAGACAATAGCAACAACCTGCCGGATACGTTCCGCGTCACGCTGGACGACGTCTCCAAACTCTCGGAGACGGTCGTCTATCTGCAGAATCTGGAGGGTGTAAATTCCGTTTCCGCGCCGACGGAGGTCGCCAAAACGATCACCGGCCTCAAAAAGATCGTCGCGGTCGGCGGCCTTGTCGTTGTGGCGATTCTGGTTACGGTATCGCTGATGATCATCGGCAATACGATCAAGATCACCGTCTTCAGCCGCCGCAAGGAAATCAATATTATGAAATATGTCGGCGCGACGGATGCCTTTATCCGTCTGCCGTTTTTCGTGGAGGGCGTGCTGCTCGGACTGATCTCCGCGGCCGCCGCCTATGGGCTTCTGTATTTCGGCTACGACTACCTCGCCCGGTGGATTGAAAGCAACCAGAACGACTGGCTTGCCATGATTGTCACGAGCCTCGTGCCTTTCTCCACGGTCGCGATGGATCTGCTCAAGGGCTTCCTGATCGGCGGCGTGGGCATCGGCGTGGCCGGAGGAGCCCTGTTCCTGACCAAGCATCTGAAAGTCTGATCTGCCAAGCCGCAGATTTTCTATCATAATAATTACGGAGGCCACAGATGAAAAACAAGCAAGCCATCAGATTTCTGCGCCTTTTTCTTTGTCTCATCCTGTGCCTTATTCTTTCTTCTTCCCCGTTTCAAATGATTTCTTTGGCATATGCGGATAACGGAGATGGAATCGAAATCGACAACACCGGAGACGAAGAATCCGACGAAGAATCATCCGATGAAGAGACCACCGACGAGGAATCCGACGAAGAGGATTCCGACGGGGATGGAATCTCGGACGCGGAGGAAGAGGAATATAAGGATCAGCTCGACGACCTGAAAGACAAGCAGGATGAGCTTCAGGACCAACAGGACGAGCTCGACGGCCTGATTTCCAGCGCAAAATCCCAAAAAGAAGCGAAACAGCTGGTCGCCAGAAACCTCGGCACGCAGATCTCCCTGACCAGAGATCAGATCGCCCTTCTGGAAGAAAAAATCACACTGACCGGCAAATATATCCGGGAAAAGGAACAGGAGATCGCTGATAAGGAAGCCGTCATCAGCGATACCATGGACCTCTTCCGCCAGAGGATCCGCGCCGTCTACATGACCGGCGGATATTCCGACAGCGGCAGCAGCATGATTATGCTGCTCAGCTCCGACAGTATCGCGGAATTCCTGACCAACGTCGAAGTGCTGCGGCGCATTTCCGTCCACGACCAGGATATCGTTACGCAGCTGCGGGACGATCTTGCGGAACTGGAGCAGGAAAAAGCGGAACTCGATGAGGAGAAGGCCGGGCTGGAATCCGATCAGAAGAGCCTCGAAGAGCAGACCTCTTCTCTGCAGGTAAACCTTGCGGCCGCAAATGAGGCGGTTGAGGATCTGGCCGCCATGCAGGCCGAATACGAGGCGAACCGTGAAGCGATTCAGGCGCAGATGGATGCCGTTCAGGATGAAATCGCCGCCATCTACGCCGCCTACCGCTCCACCAATACGGAATATATCGGCGGCGAGATGTACTGGCCGGTCCCGGGATTCAGCAGCATCTCCAGCTACTATGGCTGGCGTTTCAACCACACCGATTTCCACACCGGCGTGGATATCACCGGCAGCGGCATCTATGGGCATGACGTCATCGCCGCAACCACCGGCACCGTCATGTACACCAACTACTGCAACAAGAACGGCTACGTCTATGGATACGGCACATATATTATTATCGACCACGGCGGCGGCATCTCCACCCTTTACGGCCACCTGAGCGATATTTACGTCGAACAAGGCGATATTGTCGCGGCAGGCGAAGCGATCGGAGCGGTCGGCTCCACCGGCTGGAGTACGGGGCCGCACCTCCATTTTGAAGTGCGTATCGACGGCGAAGACGTGAACCCTCTCCCGTACATCACCTGATTTCCCGGGCGGCAATCCCGCCCCATCCCACAAGACAACAAGGAGAACGATATGGGCAGAAAAATCTCTCTTGGCGCGGCGCTGACCATCACGATCATCGCCGCGACACTGGTGTTTTCGGTGACGATGGTTTTCTCGATCCGGAATTTCAACAATAAGGTATCGAGTATCATCGAGCGCGAAGGCATGTACGAAAAATTCACCGAGATCGACACCTACGTCCGCCAGAATTACAGCGACGACATCGACGAGACGGCGCTGATGGATGCGGTGGCGCAGGGTTACCTCGCCGGCATCAACGACAAATACGCGGATTATCTCTCCGCCGAGGAATATGCCGAATACATTAAGGCAGAGACCGGCACCGTATCCGGCGTCGGCATCTCGGTTACGATGGAAAGCAGCGGCTACATGCAGGTCACGCAGGTCTACGAAGGCTCCGCGGCCGCCGGCGCCGGAATTCAGCCCGGCGACCTGATCATCAAGATCGACGACATCGACATCACCGCCGATACGTTTGACGCAGCCTCCGAGCTCCTGACCGGCGACGCGGGCACGAAGGTCACGATGACCGTCCGCCGCGACGACGAGGATACCGAAATGGAGATCACCCGCCGCACCCTGACGATCAATACCGTCTTCTCCACAACCTTCGGCGACTTCGCCTATATCCGCATCGCCGACTTTGCCGAAAGCACGCCAGATCAGTTCGTCAAGGCGGTGGAGAGTGCCGTGGATGCCGGCGCGACGGCGCTGATCTTCGACGTCCGCTCCGTCAACACCGGGCTTGTCTCCTCCGCTGCAACGATGCTCGACCGCCTGCTTCCCTCCGGGGATCTGCTCTCCGTGACCTATTCCTCCGGAGAGACGGAAGTGCTTTATACCTCAAGCGCGAGGCAGGTCGGACTGCCGATGGTGGTTTTGGTCAACGAGGAGACTGCCGGCGCCGCGGAATTCTTTGCGGCCAGCCTCAAGGACTTCAACAAGGCCAAAATCGTCGGCGCACAGACCGTCGGCTACGGCTCCATGCAGCAGATGTTCATGCTGGAGGACGGTTCCGCCATCCGCATCACGGTCGGCAACTACACGCTGTGCAGCTCCGGCACCTCCTGGGAAGGAACCGGCATCACCCCGGATCACGTGGTTGCGCTGGATTATGTGCCCGATTTCTCTGATGTGACCCTGCTCGACAGCACGCTCGATACCCAGCTTGCGAAGGCGATTGAGGTCGCCTCCTCCACGATGAACGTGACGCCGGAGGAATCCGGTACGGAAACTTCGGCGGAAACAGAATCCGCTTCCTAAAATTTAAAAGAAATTCGGCATCAAGCAGCCCGGGTTTTTCCGGGCTGTTTTTCGTCGAAATAAGAAAGTTAATTTTAAAAAAGAACCCCGTCCATATCGCTTGACAGGGGCACCCCTTACGGCTATAATACATAATATTATGAATACGAGGTGGAAAAAAACCGTGGAAAAGAAAGTCGTTGTCACCGAAAGCGGCCTCAAAGCCCTCGAAGACGAGCTCGAAGAGCTCAAAACTGTCCGCAGAAAAGAAGTCTCCGATAAGATCCGGATCGCCCGCTCCTTCGGCGACCTCTCTGAAAACAGCGAGTATGACGAGGCCAAAAACGAACAGGCCATCGTCGAGGCCCGTATCGCGGATCTCGAGGTCATGCTGAAGAACGTCGTTATTTTGGATGAATCCGACATGGGCACCGACGCCGTTTCCCTTGGCAACACGGTCCGCGTCCTTGACCTAGATTTCGGCGACGAGTGCGAATTCCACGTTGTTGGCTCCACAGAGGCAGATCCGATGAACAACGTCATCAGCGACGAATCCCCGGTCGGCAAATCCCTTCTGGGCAAAAAGGTCGGCGAGATGGCGGAGGCGGTGCTTCCGAACGGAGACATGACGAAATTTGAGGTTCTCTCCATCAGTAAATAAAGTCCTTGTTGGGAGAAAAACGGTTTCCGGCCCTGCGGCGTGTCTGCGGGGCCTTTTTCGTGCTGAAAACCGCCGGAAGATCCTCCCTCCTGCCCCGAGAAAGCAAGTATTTGTTGTAATATGGGGCCGGATATGTTAAAATATTAAATTGTCTGGATTTTGTACGATTCCTGAAAGGATGGAGAATGGAATGGATGAAGAGCTGAATCAGGAACTGACGGAAGAGCAGCTTTCTGAGCTCCTGCAGATTCGCCGCGACAAGCTGGAGGCCCTCCGCGCCGACGGAAAGGACCCGTTCGTGCTGACGAGCTATCCGGTCGATGCCTGCGCAAAAAGCGTCCGGGAGAATTTTGTCGACGCCGAAGAGGGTGCGGAAGAAAGCGCCCCGGAGGATGCCCCTCATGTGCACCTTGCCGGAAGGATCATGAGCAAACGCGGCATGGGCAAGGCCTCTTTTGCCGATCTTCAGGATACCACGGGCCGCATCCAGCTCTATATCCGCAGGGATATGGTGGGCGACGACGCCTATGCGGATTTCAAAAAATGGGATATCGGCGACATCATCGGCGTGGAGGGCATCGTCTTCCGCACGCACGCGGGCGAGATCTCCATCCGCGCGGAAAAGATCACGCTGCTTGCAAAATCCCTGCTTCCCCTGCCGGAAAAATTCCACGGGCTGAAAGACCCTGAGCTTCGCTATCGTCAGAGATACGTCGACCTGATCGTCAACCCGGAGGTCAAGGATACCTTCATCAAACGCTCCCAGATCATTCGGGAAATCCGCGCCATGCTCGACGAAGAGGACTTCCTCGAGGTCGAGACGCCGGTGCTCAACACGATCCCGGGCGGCGCCGCGGCGAGACCGTTTATCACACATCACAACGCGCTCAACATCGACATGTATATGCGCATCGCGCTTGAGCTGCATCTGAAGCGCCTGATCATCGGCGGCTTTGACCGCGTCTATGAGAT
>Ga0116152_10000450_pt1 | contig 33334 bp, 26 predicted proteins | sample AD_UKC119_MetaG_FD_89894 | JGI IMG/M metagenome (GOLD analysis project Ga0116152, IMG submission 89894) | Active sludge microbial communities of municipal wastewater-treating anaerobic digesters from Hong Kong - AD_UKC119_MetaG | ecosystem: Engineered > Bioreactor > Anaerobic > Digestate... | reverse complement strand
CGCGCGGGTCTGCGCGCGGTGGACGGGGCCTCGTTCGTGGGGTTCTTTCTGCGCGCGTCGGTCATTGCGCGGCGCGGCTATCCCGACCCGGCGCTGTTTCTGTATGGCGATGACGCGATCTACACGATGGGCCTGACGCGGGCGGGGCACCGGCTGGGCTTTGCGCCCTCGGTCCGGTTCACGCATGACAGCACGACCTATTCCACCGCCGATCCGCGCATCCGCCCCTTGTGGAAGGTCTATTACTATCACCGCAACCTGCTGATCCTGTATCGCATGGCGACGGGCGTCTTCTTTGTGCCGGTGCTGGCCTACTATGTTCCGCGATGGCTGCTGCGGCTCAAGGCGCACGGCGGGGAACGCGGCCGGTTCCTGCGGCTGTTCGCACTTGCGCTGGCGGACGGGCTGCGGCGGCGCACCGGCCGCCCCCATGCCGAGGTCCTGGCCCGCGCCGAGGGGCGTGCGCCCGACCCGTAATCAGCGGTTGATGAGCTCGCGGTGATAGCGCCGCAGCAGGATCAGCCCCAGCAGGAACGGGATCATCGACCACAGCAACACGTAGGGGATCGACACGTATTGCGGCTGGTAGGTGGCATAGAATCCCTGCCGCATCAGCCCGGTCAGATGGATCAGCGGGTTGTAATACAGCCAGGTCTGGATGTCGGTCGGCAGGCTCTCGGGCAGCATCAGCACGCCCGAAAGGATCATCAGCGGGGCGTTCAGGATTTGCCAGATCCGCGACCAGATCTCGATCCGTTCGGTCAGGAAGCAGTTCAGCGTGCCGACGCCCAGCCCCAGAAAGGCGCTCAGCGCCATCGACAGGATCACCGCATTCCAGTCCATGATCAGGGTCACGCCCTGCACCAGCACGACGCCCACCAGAATCAGTGCCGTCACCACGATCATCACCAACGTGTTCAGGATGAACCGCGCCAGCAGCGCATCGACCCAGGTCACGCCCGGATACAGCAGCAGCGAGCGCGAATACGAGATGCTGCCGCCGACCATCGTCGCGTTCGACCGAAAGGTCTGAAAGGGCATCATCCCTGTCGCCTTGAACAGGATGAAACTGGTGCCCAGCGCGGGTGAGCGCGCCAGCAGCGAGAACGCCATGCCCAGGATGATGATCGTCGCCAGCGGTTGCAGCAGCGCCCACAGGAACCCGCCCGGGGTCCGCCCGAAGCGGGTGGTCATCTCGCGCAGGACCAGTGCGGAAATGGTGCGCGCGGTCGGGTGGCTGCGGCTCAGCGCGCCGGGGCGGATCATCTCACCGGACGGTGACAGGGTGGGGCTGGACATCGCGCGCGCGACTTCCTTTTACTGGTCTTCATCGGCCGGACTATGTAGAAAACCGACCGAAGAGGCAAACAACCTTTGGAGAGCGTCGTGGATGACGACACGCAGGACGACGCCCCGCAACAGGCGCCCAAAGGCAAGGGACAGGGCCAATGGGCCGCCCGGCAGGCCCGACAGGCAAAGCGCAGGGCCGCGGGCGGTGCCGAGGGTGCCATGCCCGAGGTCCGCCCCGTGGCCTCGCCCGCCGTGTTCAAGCCACGCCACCGCCGGATGCGCACCAGTTTCCTGGTCCTGGTGGTGGTGCCGCTGATCGCGGTGACGGTCTATCTGTTCGGCTTTGCCCGGGATCAGTATGCCTCGACCACCGGGTTCACCGTCCGCCGCGAGGAAGGGGCGGCCGCCGCCGAACTGGTCGGCGGCATCAACGCCTTCATCGGTGGCGGCGGGTCGTCGAACACCGACGTTCTCTACGCCTATATCCACAGCCAGCAACTGGTCGAACGGGTGCAGCAGCAGATCGACCTGCGCGCCCATTATTCCGAATTCTGGGCGACCGACCCGGTGTTCTCGTTGTGGCCGGACGCCTCGATCGAGGATCTGGTCTGGTTCTGGGACCGGGTGGTGATCGTGTCCTATGACAAGAATTCGGGGTTGATGGACGTGCAGGTTCGCGCCCACACCGCCGAGATGGCGCAACGCATCGCCCAGATCGTGGTGCGCGAAAGCGAAACGATGATCAACGCGCTGAACGCCCAGGCCCGGCGCGACAGCATGGCCAACGCCGAGCAGGACCTGGAGGATGCGCTGGCGCGGCTGCGCACCGCGCGCGAGGATCTGGCCAGTTTCCGTGCCCGCACCCAGATCGTCGATCCGCAGGCCGATATCGAAGGGCGCATGGGCGTCATCAACGGCCTGCAACAGCAACTGGCGCAGGCACTGGTGGACTACGACCTGCTGCTGCAAAGCACCGCCGAAACCGACCCCCGCGTGCGTCAGGCGGATCGCCGGATCGAGGTGATCCGCCAGCGCATCTCGGAGGAGCGGCGCAATTTCGCGACGCAGGATGTCACCGTCTTCGACACCGATTACCCCCGGCTCATCGCGCAGTTCGAAAGCCTGACTGTCAACCAGCACTTTGCCGAGACGACCTATACCGCCGCGCTGGCGGCGCTGGACGCCGCGCGCTCGAACGCGCAACGCCAGAGCCTGTATCTGGCGACCTACGTTCAGCCGACGCTGGCGCAAAGTGCCGAATACCCGCAACGCTATCTGCTGACCTTCATGGCGGCGCTGTTTCTGGTGCTGGGATGGGGTTCGGCGGCGCTGATCTATTACAGCCTGCGCGACCGGGGCTAGGCTGGGGGCCGCGCGATGATCCAGTTCGAGGGTCTGACAAAGGGTTTCTGGGTCAACAACCGCATTCAGGTGGTCATCGACCGGCTCAACCTGACGCTGCCGACCGGGCGGTCGCTGGCGCTGCTGGGCGGCAACGGCGCGGGCAAATCGACCCTGCTGCAACTGATCGCCGGGACGATGAAACCCGATGCCGGCCAGGTCTGGAGCGACGGGTCGATCTCGTGGCCGGTGGGGTTCAGCGGCAGCTTCAACCGCGATCTGACCGGGGCGCAGAACACCCGTTTCCTGGCCCGGGTCTATGGCGTCGATACCGACGAGCTGTCCGATTTCGTTCAGGACTTTGCCGAGATCGGTCCGCATTTCCATATGCCGTTCCGCACCTATTCCTCGGGGATGCGGTCGCGGCTGACCTTCGGGATTTCCATGGGGATCCCGTTCGACACCTATCTGGTCGATGAGGTGACGGCGGTCGGCGACCAGCGATTCCGCCGCAAGAGCCGCGCGGTGTTCCGCGACCGGATGCACCGGTCCAGCGCGATCCTGGTCAATCACAACCTTGAGGAGCTCAAGGAGTTCTGCGACGCCGCGATCTTGCTGCATCAGGGCAAGCTGACCTATTTCAATGATCTGGAAGACGCCGTGGACCGACACAAGTTCAACATGAGTTGAGCACGGGTTTCCCTTGCCGCGCCTTGTCCCCTTTCCGGCCCGATGCGGGCCTTGCCGAAATGTTCCTGCCCATGCCCTTGTTCCGTGATTTCCCCCCCGGTTGCGAACGGTGCCCGCGTTGCGTGGTGCCGCGCGGGCCCCTGGTATGAGGGTTCTGTTCTACAACTGGGCCGATCCGCAGGATGCCGAGGGGCGCGGCGGTGGCGTCAGCGTCTACCAGCGCAATCTGCTGGACGGGTTCAGCCGACTCGAGGGGATCGAAACCGCGATGCTGTCCGCCGGGCTGGGCTACGATCTGATCGGTCGCAAGCCGCGCATCGTGACCCTGGCGGCGGCGACCGCGGGCGGCGAGGGGGCGCGGTATGCTCTGATCAACTCGGGCACCATCGCGCCCGCCCACGCCGGTTTCGGAAATCCCGCGCAACTGGATCACCCCGCCACCGTGGCCGCCTTTGCCGCCTTTGTGGACCGCACCGGCCCCTGGGACGTGATCCATTTCAACAATCTCGAGGGGTTGCCGGCCGAGGTTCTGGCCTTGCGGGACCGTTGGCCCGGCACCCGCTTTGTGCTGAGCCTGCACAATTACTATCCGATCTGCCCGCAGGTGAACCTGTGGTTCGCCGAACGCGAAAGCTGCGAAAACTTCGACGCGGGCCGGGCCTGCACGCGCTGCCTGACCGCCCGCCCCGAAGAACGCGCGGTGCGCACGGTGTATGCGACCGGCCGGACGCTGGGGCGGTTTGGCATGGGCCCCGGCAGCGCGCTGTATCGCGGGGTCGCGCGGCCGGTTCTGGGGTTTGCCTGGCGCACGGTCCGGCGGGTCCTGCGCTGGCGCCACGCGCGCCGCGAAGACGACCGGACCGCCACGCCCGAACCCTCGGTGCCCAGCTTTCACGCCGAGGCCGCGCTGGCCTTTGCCCAGCGGCGCGCGCGCATGGTCGGGCTGATCAATGCGCATTGCGACGTGGTGCTGTGCGTGTCCGACCGCGTGCGGCAGATTGCACTGACGCATGGCATCCACGCCTCGCGGATGACAACGCTGCGCATCGGCTCGCGCGAGGCGGCGGAATGGCACCACACCCGCCCGCGCGCCCGGTTCCTGCAAGACGATGGCACCCTGCGGCTGGCCTATCTGGGCTACATGCGGCGCGACAAGGGGTTCTATTTCCTGATGCGCGCGCTGGCCGCGTTGCCCCCCGAGATGGCCAGCCGCCTGCGCCTGACCGTGGCCGCCGCGCAGGGCGAGGCCGACGCGATGTCCGCGATGGAGGCCCTGCGCCCCCGGTTGGCCGAGTTGCGCCATGTCGATGGCTACCGCCACGACGACCTGGCCGATCTGTTGCACGATGTCGCGCTGGGCGTGGTGCCCCCGATCTGGGAGGACAACCTGCCCCAGGTCGCGATCGAGATGCACGCCCGCCATATCCCGCTGATGACCTCGGACCGAGGCGGCGCGCAGGAGTTGGGTCATTGCCCCGATCTGGTGTTCCGCGCCGACGACCTTTCGGCGTTCCGGGCGGTTCTGGGCCGGGTTCTGGATGGCAGTCTGACGCCCGCGCACTATTGGGCCCATGCACGCCCGCCGGTCGATCTGCCTGGCCATCTGGACGCGTTGTTGACGATCTATCGGGGTGACGCATGAGGGCGGTGATCCATATCGGGATGCCCAAGACGGGCTCGTCCTCGATCCAGGAATTCCTGAAGCTCAACCGCGAGGCCCTGCTGTCGCGCGGCATCCGCTATGCGCCCCTCAACCCCGCCTTTGGCAGCCAGTTCGAGCTGGCCGCGACCGGGGTGGTCGGCGCCGGGCAGACGATCCGCGACGCCCACTCGCGGCTGATCCTGCAACTGCCCACGCCCCAGGCCGAAGCCGCCTATGTGGACCGCTACCGCCAGTTCCTGGACGACGGGCTGGCGCATTGGACCGAGGATCTGTTCATCGCCTCGAGCGAACATATCCAGCCCTGGCTGCACCAGTCGGCGATGATGCAGGCGCTGGACCGTTTTCTGACCGCGCGTTTCACCGACGTGCGCTATGTGATCTATCTGCGCGATCAGGCCGAGCTGATGATCTCGTCATGGTCCGAACGCATCCGCCGGGGCGAGACGCTGGACTTTGACACCCATCTCGACGGGCGGCTGAAGGCGCTGAACTTCAACTGGATCGTCACCAAATGGGAAGAGGCCGTCGGTGCCGACCGGCTGGATGTGCGCCTGCTGACCCGCGACGCGCTGGTTCAGGGCGACCTGATCCACGATTTCTGCGCCGTGATGGGCACGCCCCGCGCCGGTCTGGCGGAACCCGCGCGCATGAACACCGCGCTGAGCACGCAAGAGGCCGCCGTGCGCCGCCGGGTCAATCGCTGGCTGCCGGTGCGGCGCAGGAACGGGCGGTTCAGCCCGCTGCACTACGGGCTGGTGCGCGCGTTGATGTTGGTGCGCCGCGGGGTGCTTACGCCGCTGACGCTGCCGCCCGAGGCCCGCACCCGCATCGCCCAGCATTTCGCCCGGTCGAACGAACGGCTGCGCGCCCGGCGGTTTCCCGACCGCACCAGCCTGTTCTGACGCCCGCCCTAGGCCGAGACCGGCTTGCCGGCGCAGATCCGTTGCACGAATTCGCACGTTTGCCAGGGCACCGATACGGCCGGATCGTGGATGCGGTCGCGCCCCTCGGACACCAGAGCCAGATATTTGCGGTATTCCTCGGCGTTGTTGAAATGCTGGGCGCGGGCGACCTCGGCCTCGGCCTTGGCGTGAAAGGCGGCGTTGTATTTGAAATGCCCGAACAGCAGGTCGCGCTGCGCCAGCCGCGTGTCGCTGACGAAATGCAGGCCTGCGGACAGCCGCATCCAGGGCCGGTATTTCAGCAAGGCGACCTTCTGCGCCACGAACAGTTCGGCCCGCGATCCGGGGATCAGACGGTGCCTGAGGGCGCTGGTCCACACCGGCGCGTCGGAATACGGCCCGCGCGACCCCGACACCGCAAGAAACGGCGTGCGGTCCACGAACCCGGCCTGGGCAAAGGGGTCGGCCGCGCGGAAATCGGCCTCGGCCAGCGGGCCCTGGGGATACATGTCCAGCATGAAGACCCGCGCCGCGTCGGCGCCCGCGAATTCGGGCGAGCGGACCAGGTCGGGCAGCGACCCCGACAGATCGCGCGACCAGAACAGCAATTCGTCGGCATCCGCCGCCAGGGTCCAGCGCCCGGGGCGGAAGTTCGCCATGAGCGCCTGCTGCCACGCCACGCCATAGGTCGATTGGCTGTAATCGGTATCCACCGCGAACAGGGCCACATCGGGTTGGTCGGCCAGATATTCGAAACTGCCGTCGTCGGACCCGTTGTCGGCGATCAGAAAGCCCGTGACCCCCAGGGCGCGGTAATGGTCCAGGAAACGCGGCAGCAGGAAGCGTTCATTGCGCATGCAGGCGACGACCGCCACCTCGGCCTCGATCGCGCGGGCCAGCCGGTCGGGGGCGGACACCAGGTCCAGCGCGTTGGTCCACGATCCCAGCCGCGCGGGCTGGAAACTGGGCCAGACCTTGCGCGGTTGCGGCCGGGCCGCGCGCAACCCGGCGAGAACCTCGGCCATCTTGTCCACGCCATCGAGATGCGCCAGCTTCACGCCGCCGCCGGCAAAGGGCAGAAAGCCGTTTTCCCATTGCGCGACCAGCGGGCCGCCAGGCCGGGTGCGGCGCAGCACCGAGACCTGATAATCGGCGCTTTCGACGGCGATGCCCGACAGCGCCAGCAGGTCGCCGACCAGCTTGTCCTCCATGAAGGACAGGCGCGTCAGGCCCTGCCCCTCGGGGCTGTCGGCGGCGCGGCACAGGGCCTGCATCGCGGCGCGGGACAGCGCATAGCCCGACCCGCCGTCCGCATAGGTCGAGGGTTCGGGCGACTTGTCCAGTTCCAGCCGGCCGCGCGCGCTTTGCGATTTCGCCATGTGCCAGGTGCGGTCCATCTGCCCGCGCACGCGGTGCAGGCGCCGGCCATAGTAATCGTAGCGCCGGTGCGCCAGATCCCCGAACCAGGCGGCCGGGTCCAGGAAGCAGTCGTCATCGACCTTGACCATATGGCCAAAGCGGGTGTGCTCCAGCACCCAGCGGGCCAGCGCCAGGGATTTCTGCGGCAGTCCTTCGTAATCGTCGGGGGCTTGCAGGTGGACGACGTCGCCTTCGCGCCGGCCATCGCCGCCGCCCACGAAAATCAGCACCGGCACGCCCATGTCGGCCAGAAGCGGCAGCCAGGTCTGGCGCAGGACCGAAACCCGCGTGTCCAGGTTCGGCCGGCAGGAATAGAGGCACAGCAGCGTGTCCTGCACCGGGCTGGCTGCGGCGTAGAGATCGCCGGCACGGTCGTCGCCGCGGGTGTCGGCCGGGGTGGCGCCCGGGGCCTCGGGGGTAGGCGGAAGGCGATGCGCCAGCGCCTGCACCGCGCGCCGCACCCAGGCATTGTGCGGATGCGCGGTGGCCAGCGCGTGCAGGGCCTGCGCGGGCACCGAGGCCTCGGCCAGCGGGGGCCAGGCCTCGGGCGGGCCCAGGGTCGGCGATAGGCCGACCAGCCGCGACAGCAGCGTCTCGGCCTCGGCCTGGCGGGCCTGGTCCAGCAGGCCGCGCGCGGTGGACAGGCCCAGCGTCAGCCCCAGATACCGGGGCAGATCGCTCATCAATGTCGGCAGCGCGTCGGCCAGCGCCGCGACATCGCCCTTGCCCGGACCGGCCAGCACCGCATGGGCGGCGCGGTTCAGCGCGCGCGCGTGGTCGCGCAGGGGGGCGCTGTGGACCTGCGGATTGGCGCGCGCCAACCCCTCGGGCAGGGCGGGCGAGTCGATGGGCGCGTCGGACAGCGGCCAGGCCAGACGGCGCAACGCGCCCTCGCCCGGGTCCAGCCCCAGCCCCAGCCCGTGCGTGGTGTCCGAGGAGGGCAGGCCCGAGGGTGCGAACATCTCGCGTCGGAAGCGGTCCAGCCCGACCGCGCCGACGGTTTCGAACAGGTGCAGGGCAGCGTTGGCGCGGTGTTCCCAGTCGGTATCGCGGGGGCCGTCCGTCTCGATCAGGGCGCGCAGATCGGCGAACCCCTGGCGCAGCACCCGAAACCGCCAGGGCAGGCGGTCATCGGGCAGATCGGCCAGGGCCTGCCAAAAGGCGGGCGACAGCGCATAGATCGCGATGGCCCGCCATTGCACCCGCTCGCGCAGATCCAGGGGCAGCGTGCCGGACGCGCGCAGCAAGGCCACGGTCGCGGCGATCAGCATCCGGCAGGGCGTGCGTTCCCAGTAGTCCGGCGCGCGGGCGTCCAGGAAATCGAGAAACGCCACGATCCCCTCGATCCGGTGGCCGGCGGGGGGGATCCAGCCGTCATCGGCGGGGCGGGCCTGAGCGAGGGCGATCACCACGGCCGCCAGCGGCGGGGTCGAGACCCAGGCGCGACTGGCGACCGCCAGCCGGCGCAGCGACTCGACCATGGGCCAGGTCTGGCGTGCGTCCAGCAGGGCCGGCAATTGCACCGAAATCAGCCACAGGTTGCCGGGGTCCGGTGTGGGCGGCAACGGCAGCGCGAACAACCGGCGCAGCGCCATCAGATCCGCCATGCGGCCGGTCAGGCAGAACCATTCGGTGACACGCTGCATCAACGAGAGGCGGGTCTCGCTGTCCGGCAGGACGGCCAGCTCGCCCTTGAGCAACGCCACGGGATCGGACGCAGGCGCGGCCCGCATCCGGCCTGAAAACCGCTCGGCCGCGGCGGCAGGCAGGGCGTCCGGGTCCGGGCCGGGCACCCGGGGTGGCGGCTCGGGCTGGCTGCCCTCGGCCAGATAGTCGCCCAGACGAAAGCGCGCGGCGGCGTCGAACAGGGCCCGGCGCGCGGCGACCGGCAGCGCATCCAGCAAACCCGCGTGACGCACGTGTTCGATGGCCTGCAAGGCGGCGCGGTCGTCGGCCGCGAGGCCACCGGCCTGGGCCAGCGTGGCGATCCGCCGGCCCAAATCGGCCCGATCGAGGGTCATCCGGCCCAGCACCGCGCCGTCGGCGCCGGTCATGCGCAGGTCCAGCGTGGCGGTATCGCCCGCCCAGATCCGCCCGGGCAGCACGGCCAGGATCTCTTGCTCGGCGCCGCCATCGGCCAGCAGGAACGGCAGGCTGCGCCTGGTGGTGGGGATCGGCGCCTCGAGCCCGGGCACCGCCAGCACGGCGCCCCGGGCCTGCGCGGACGACAGGCCCCGCAAGGTGATCTCGATGCTGTCGGTCAGGTGCAGCCCGGTCCGGCCCGTGGCGCGGGTTTCCAGGCTGTCGAACAGCGCGCTGCCGGGTTCGAGGGTGCCATGGATGTCCAGCCAGGCGATGCGCCTGAGATCGGGGAACCCGCGTCTGAGGAACATCCGCCCCTCGCGCGAGGGGCGGGGCATGGCGTCGAACCGGCCCAGATGCTGGCCATCGACCCACAGGTCCACCGCCGCCCCGGCAAAGTGGATCTCGACGGGAATGCCGCGCGCTTCCAGGTCCAGGGGAATGCGGATTTCGCGGCGCCAGCCCTGCGCGTCCCGGCGGTTCACCACCGCCAGCCGCTCATCGCGGCGCAGGGACAGGTGAAAGGGAATTTGCGCGCGTTCGGCATCGAAAAAGTTGAGGTTCAGCACCGCGTCCGCGCGGAAATCGGCGCGACAATGGAAACGGGCGCCTTGAGCGGTTCCAAACGGGTGCATGGCCATCAAAATCGTTGCAGTTCAAGGGCGCACTATTTCGCGTTCGCCCTGATCGCGCAACCGGGGCTCAACGGATTCGTGAACACAAGCGCACGATCCGGCGCAGCCAGCGCGGGGATTCGGGATCGGGGCGCGCGCCGGGGTCGGGGCACAGCCAGCCGTTGAAAGCCGCCAGCCCCAGTGCGCCGGCCCAGGTCAGAGCGCCGCCCCGGAACCGCGCCAGGCGCAGGAACATCGTGCCGCGCCAACCCCGGGGCAGGAGCGGGCCGGCGTCGGGATGCGGCAGCGCCCGCGCCCAACGCGCCAGGGCGCGCAGCGGCGGCACCGGGCCGGGCAGATCGGCGGCGGTGGCCACCGGGACGCGCGTGTAGCCGGCGCTGCCCGCGGCCAGCGCGGCGGCCAGCACCAGCGCCTGCGACGAGGCCGCGCCGCCATCCAGCCGCAGCGCGCCCGGAAGCCGCGCCAGCAGGTCCCGCGCGACGATGCGATTGGCCAGCACGGGGTGCAGCCGCAACGCCTGCTCGGGGCCCAGCGCGACGCGCCCGCCGGAAACGGGTAGCGACGCCAGATCGGGCGCGACGGTGTTGTCGCTCCACCCGTCGTGATAGCCGCGATGCTGCCGTTCGACACCGCCAAAGGCCAGCGCCGTGCCCATGGTCTCCGCCAGCGCCACCAGGCGCATCGCGCCATCGGGCAACAGCCCCTCGCCCCGGGCCAGCATCAGCACATACCGGCCCTGCAAGCGGGCGGCCAGCGCGGCGGGCGTGGGGGCATCGGGGGCATGGACGACTTCCAGATCCGGCAGGGTCTGCGGCGCGGGCGGGTCGCCGGGTCCCAGCCGCACGATGGACAGCGGCAAGTCGCCCGCCATCAAGGGGCCCAGGCTGGGCAGGATTTCAGGGTCCCAGGCGGGGCTCCAGGTCGCGCCGAGCCGGTTGAACAGGTCCCGCATCGCCGCGAAGAACCGCGCCCGGCGCTGGGGGTCGCGCAACACCAGCGCGCGCTCATGCACCAGCCGCGAAGCCAGCCGGTCGAACCCCTCGTTTCCGTGGTCCATGGACAGCACCACCGGGTGCAGACGCTCCAGCACCGCCACCTGGTCGAACACCCGCTCGCTGTCGGTGCCGGTGATCTGCCCGTCCCGCTGGCGCCAGTGACGATAGAGCGGCGCGGGCACATAGCTCAGACGTGGCGCGCGGCGGGCCATGGCCCAGAAAACTTCGTGATCCTCGAACCAGGCGCCTTCGGGAAAGCGCAGGTCGCCGAAGGCGGCGCGGCGATAGAGCTTGTTCCAGGCCGAGGGGAACACCCCGGCCGTGACCCGCGCGTCGCCCAGATCCAGCACCCGCGCCGGACCCGCCTGTGGCTGCGCGTGCAACGCACTGTGCGCGACCGTGTGGCCGTCGGGGTAGCACAGCACAATGCCGCAAGCGGCCCAATCGGTGCCGTCGCGCTGCATCGCCTGCCAAAGCTGCCCCAGGAACGCGGGCGCATATTCGTCGTCGGCGTCCAGAAATGCCAGGGCGGTCCCGCGCGCCTGGGCAATCCCCCGGTTGCGCGCTGCCGACAGGCCCCGGTTCTCCTGCCGGATCAGCCGGAACCGCGAGTCGCCGGCAAAGGCGGCCTGGGCCATGGCGCCGGACCCGTCGGTCGATCCGTCATCGACCACGATCGCCTCGAAATCGGGCAGGTCCTGCGCCTGAAGGCTGCGGATCGCGCGCGCGACCAGATCCCCGACATTGAAGACCGGGATGACGACCGTGACGAGCGGAGGCAGATCGGCGTTCATATGCCTAGTTCCCGCCGATCCGGTTGCAAGTAAAGGGTGAAACGCGCTTCTCGCTTGTCCAGCAAAGGCGGAATCGTCTAAACCTGCCGACAAGTCTTGTCGATGAAAGGACCTGTCTTGCGATCCCCCATTACCCTGCCAAAGGATCTCGACGGTTATGTGTTCGTCGTCACCTATGGTCGATCGGGTTCGACCCTGGTGCAGAACCTTCTGAACGCGATCGACGGCTATTGCATCCGGGGTGAGAACGCGAACGCGCTGGTGCCGCTGGCGATGTCGTGGCATCTGCTGACCAGCAATCCCAACGTCACCAACGCCGTGACCCGCAAGGTGCCGACAACCTCCGAGCATCCCTGGTATGGTGCCGAGGAAATCCGCGCCTTTCAATACGGGCGCAACCTGGCGAATGCCTTTGTGCGCGAGGTTCTGGCGCCTCCGGTCGGAACCCGTGTCGCCGGGTTCAAGGAAATCCGCTGGACGAACGATCCCGCGCAATTCGCGCCGACCCTGAATTTTGCCTACAAGATGTTCCCGAACACGCGCTTTGTGTTCAACACGCGCGATCACGACGAGGTCGCCAAATCCGGCTGGTGGGCCGACATGTCGGTCGAGGCGGTCAAGGCCAAGCTGGCGCGCGCCGACGCGATGTTCGCCGAGTATCTGGAAAAGCATCCCGAACGCGGGGTGCGCATCCACTACAACGACTATACCGCCGATCTCGAGGCGCTGAAGCCCATGTATGACTTCCTCGGCGAGCCCTTCGATCGGGACCGGGTCAAGGCGGTGCTGGATACGCCCCTGACCCACCTGAAGAAGAAAGCGCCCGATGCTGATCGGGATTGAAAAGCGGTTCATCTTTGTCGCCAACACCAAGACGGCATCGACAGCCATCGAGCGGGTTCTCGATCCGTTGGCCGATTATCGCCACGGCGGCAGCCCGCAGCGCAAGCATGTCGCCCTGTCGCAGATCGAGGCCCAGGCGCCCTGGGTCTTTCGCCGGGCCGGGTGCGGGCTCGAAGGGTTCTTCAAGTTCGGTGTGATGCGCGACCCGGTGCAATGGATCTGGTCGTGGTATCGCTATCGCAAACAGCCCGAGGTCGAAAGCCCGCTGCCCGCCGACATGACCTTTGCCGAATTCTGGGCGCGGCGCGACTGGAACATCGTGCGGGCGAACGGTGCGAAGAACCTGCAATCCGAAAAGTTCCTGTCGGCGGATCGTCAGACCGTGCTGGCCGATGTGATCTTGCCGCACGAGGGGGTCGCGCAGGGCTTCGGCGCGATCTGCGCGGGGTTGGGTCTGGGCCTGCCCGATCTGCCCCCCGCCAACGTCAGCCGCCAGCGGTCGGCCCCCGACATCCCCGCCCACCTGATCGACGAGGTCCGCGCCCATTATGCCGAGGATTACGCCCTGCTCGCGCGCCTGCCCGACCTGAACGCGGCGGGCATGGCCCGTCTGCGTGCCGGCGTGACGTCGCCGGGCTGATGGAAAGGCCGGCCCGGTCGGGTGCCGCCATGGGGAAACGCACAGGGCCGTCGGTCCGGTTCCAGACGGGCAAATCATGCGGGAATCCGAGACTATCTCTGGCAAACGTTCTGAAGTATGCGGTGAACCGGCAATGGAGGTGACGCAATGACCCCGGATGAAATCCTGCGCGATTCGCACACCCGCTGGCCCATGCCGGCGGGCGAGATGGAGCGCCTGGAAAAGCGCCGCTGGGTGCTGGAACTGCTGCCCAAGGGCGGGGTCGGGGTCGAGATCGGCGTGTTCCGCGGCCATTTCAGCAACCTGATCTGCCAGATCGCGCAGCCGCGGAAACTGTATCTGGTCGATCCCTGGACCACCCTGGGCGAGACTTTTGGCTGGGGCAAGGCCTATACCAACTTCGACACGCTGCCGACCCGCGTCGCCCGCGAGGACGCCCGTGCCCATGTGCAACGCCACCCGGGCATCGATTGCGTGATCCTCGAGGCGACCTATCCCGCCTGTGCCAACCAGATCGCCGAGCCGCTGGATTTCGCGTATCTCGATGCCAGCCACAAATACGCCCCGACCCTGGCCGAGCTGCGCGCCATCCAGACGCAGCTGAAACCCGACGGCCTGCTGATCGGTGACGACTGGGACCCGCGCCCGGATTCGCCGCATCACGGTGTCTGGCGCGCGCTTCAGGATTTCATCGCCGAAAGCGACTGGCGCCTGGTCAAGGCCGGGCCCGGCCGCCAATGGGCGCTGACCCGGACCCCGTCACGGATGGCCCCCGGCCAGCCGGCATGAAAAAGGGCGCCTCGCGGGGCGCCCTTTCGCGTTGTCGGCCGTGCCGGCGTGTCAGCCCTTTTTCAGGCAACGCTGGCCCAGAACCTCGGCGATCTGCACCGCGTTCAGGGCCGCGCCCTTGCGCAGGTTGTCGCTGACGCACCACAGGTTGATCCCGTTGTCGATCGTCGAATCCTGACGGATGCGGCTGATATAGGTGGCATATTCGCCGACGCATTCGACGGGGGTGATGTAGCCGCCGGGCTCACGCTTGTCGATGACCAGGATGCCGGGGGCCTCGCGCAGGATGTCGCGGGCCTCGTGCTCGTCCAGGAAATCCTCGAACTCGATGTTGATCGCTTCCGAATGACCGACGAACACCGGCACGCGCACGCAGGTCGCGGTCAGCTTGATGTTCTTGTCCAGGATCTTCTTGGTCTCGGCGACCATCTTCCACTCTTCCTTGGTCGAGCCGTCGTCCAGGAAGACGTCGATATGGGGAATGACGTTGAAGGCGATCTGCTTGGGATAGACAGAGGGCGCGACCTCTTGCCCAGGCACGAAGATGCCTTTGGTCTGGTTCCACAATTCATCGATGGCTTCCTTGCCGGTGCCGGACACCGACTGATAGGTGCTGACGACGACGCGCTTGATGCGCGCGCGGTCATGCAGGGGCTTCAGCGCGACGACCATCTGCGCGGTCGAGCAGTTGGGGTTCGCGATGATGTTCTTCTTGGTGTAGCCGGTGATCGCGTCGGCGTTCACCTCGGGCACGATCAGCGGAACGTCGGGGTCGTAGCGATAGAGCGACGAGTTGTCGATCACCACGCAGCCCGCAGCCGCGGCCTTGGGCGCGTAGATCTTTGTCGCGTCCGAGCCGATGGCAAACAGGGCGATGTCCCAGCCTGCGAAATCGAAATGCTCGATGTCCTGGCACTTGAGCGTCTTGTCGCCAAAGCTGCATTCGGTTCCCAGGCTGCGGCGCGACGCCAGGGCGGCGATCTCGTCCACCGGGAATTCCCGTTCGGCCAGAATGTTCAGCATTTCGCGGCCCACATTTCCCGTGGCGCCGACAACGACAACTCGATAGCCCATCAGAAGCCTCCAAAACCCAGCGGACGTTCGCGCGCATACGCCGAAACGCGGCGCAGGGAAAGCCCCGGGCCCTTCATCCCGCCAAAAATCCTTGGATGCGACGCGGTGAGCGCGGGCCCGCTCAGTCGGTGCGATCGCGCGAGAACAGGTAGACCACGCAGCCCGCCAGCAGCAGCACCCCGAACATCAGGAAGATCGCCTGATAGGGGGCCTCGGGCGTGGTGGCGGGGGTTGCGCGGAACACCCGCCCCGAGACGGTCTGCAAGACGCCGACCCCGCCGATGCCAAAGAGGTTCATCAACGTCACGCCCCGGCCCAGCAGATGCGGCGGGAAAAAACTGCGGCCGTGCGCCATGATCATCGGAAAGCTCGATCCGAACAGGCCGATCCCGGCCAGAAGCGCCGTCGCCGGCCAGATGCCGACCGTTGGCCAGGCCCACAGCGCCATCATGCAGGCGCCGCCCAGCAGGTTGCCGATCAGCACCACCCATTTGCGCGTGCCGAACACCCGGTCCAGCGGCCCATAGGCGAACGAGCCCGCGACCATCGCCAGCGCCATCGCCAGCGTGACCAGGCCGATCCCCCGCGCGTCGGCGCCATAGACATCGCCCAGGAACGGGCCTGCCCAGAGCCCGCGCATCGCCGCGGCCGGCACATAGTTGACCGCCATCAGCGGCAGGATCAGCCATAGCGCCGGGATCTTCAGCAGGTCCAGAAGCGACCCCTTGCCGCCCGCAGCGGCGGTGACCGGCGGCGGGTCCTGCACAAAGCGCGCCAGTGCCAGGGCGACCAGCAGCGTGACCCCGGCCAGCGCGCCCACGGTCTGACGCCAGCCCAGGGTCTCGGCGGCAAAGGCCAGGGGCCAGGCGCCGGCCAGGTTGCCGAGCGTGCCGAAACCGATGATCGCCCCTGCCAGCGTGGCAAAGACCGCGGCCGAATAGGTGCGGCCAAAGATGTAGTAACTGGCCATCAGCACCGGCGAGCAGCCGATGCCGATCAGGATCATCGCCACATGCAGGTGCCAGGGAGCCTGCGCCAGTGCGAACATCAGCGCCCCGCCCCCGCCCGCGACCCCCAGAAGCCAGGCCGCGGTGCGCCGCGGCCCGATCGCGTCCAGCGCGGCGCCGACCGGCACCTGCATCACCGCGAAGGTCATGAACCACAGCCCCGAGGACAGCGCCAGATCCTCGGGCATGGCGCCCAGTTCGGCCCCCAGAAAGGGCGAGAGAACGGCCAGAAAGGCGCGGTAGAACTGGCTCAGCACATAGGCAATGACCAGAATGAAGATGCCGAAGCGCATGAGCCGGGTTCCTGAACCGAGGAAGCAACGCGCAGTGTGCCGAAAAACCGCGCAAGGTCCAGATCGGAAACGTGGCGCGCGCCCGTCCCGCCGCCCGTCCCGCCGCCCGTCACACCGAAAGCGCCTGCTGCATCCGGTCGGCCAGGCCGATCCCCGCCTGGGTCATGGTCAGATAGACGCAATCCGCCCCGGCCTCGGTCAGCATCGATTGCTGGTCGTGGTGCAGTGCGTGGGCGACGATCGGTCCGGTCAGTCCCCGCGCCCTGAGGTTGCGCGCGGCATTCAGCTTGGCCTCGAGGTCGTCCATCGCCAGCACCGCGGCGCGCACGCGGCCCAGGTCCACCTCGCGCCAGAAATTCACGTCCTCGGCGTCGGCGAACAGCACGTTGCGCCCCGCGGCTACATGGGCGCGGGCCTTGAACGGGTCGGCGTCCAGCCCCACCGGCACCAGGCCGTCATCGGCCAGCCGGTCGTAGGCGGCGGTGCCCGTGCGGCCCATTCCGAAAACGGCGACATCGGCGCGGCCCAGGCTGCGCGGCTCTTCATCCGGGTGCCGCGTGCGGCGCTGCCAGCGCGACAGCGCCCTCTCGAACCGTTCGAACAACGGGTGCGCGGCGCGGTTCAGCGGCGCGGCCAGCACAAAGGACATGGCCAGCGCCAGTGCCAGCCCCGCGACCTGTCCGGGCATCAGCGCCGTGCCCAGGATCAGGCCGAATTCGGAATAGGCGGACAGGCTCAGCCCGGCCAGAAAGGCACTGCGCGCGCGCAGGCCGAACCCCGCCAGCAGGGCAAAGAACAGCACGCCCTTGATCGGCAGCAACACCCCGGCCGCCAGCGCGAATCCCAGCGCGCGGGCGTCGGGCAATCCCGCCAGCCCGATTTCAAGGAAAAAGCCGACCAGGAACAGTTCCTTCAGCGCCCACAACGCCTGGCCCAGTTCCTTGGCGCGGGGATGGCCGGCCAGCATCAGCCCCGCCACCAGCGCGCCGATTTCCGACGACAGCCCCATCGCGGCAAAGCCGGCGCCGCCGACCACCAGCGCCGCCAGCATCCCGAGGATCACCAGCAACTCGTCATGGCCGGCCCAGGTCAGCGCGCGGTGCAGCGCGCGGCGCATCAGCGGCAGCGCCAGCAGCGCCAGCGCCCAGGGTGTTGGCGCCTGCCCTTCCCAGATTGCCAGCACCGCCAGCGCCAGGATGTCCTGCACCACCAGAATGCCGATCGCGGTGCGGCCGTGAAAGCTGCCCAGCTCGCGCTTGGTTTCCAGCATCTTCGCCGCCAGCACGGTCGAGGAAAACGACAGTGCCACCGCCAGCAGCAAGGCCCCGTTCGGATCCAGGCCCAGCAGCAGCGCCAGCGGCATCACCAGCCCGACGCTGAGGGCGAAATGGGCCAGTGCGGTGCCGATCACATGGGGCTGCGCGATCTGCCGCAGGTCCAGCTTCAGCCCGACCGAGAACAGAAGCAGCAGCACGCCCCAATGCGCGACCTCGTGCAGGATGGGGCCGGTCGCCGCCGGCAGGCCCAGGACGGGCCCGGCCAGATGCACGGCGAACCCGGCCGCCAGGAATCCCACCAGCGGCGGCAAGCCCAGCCGCCGCGCCGTCAGGCCAAAGACAAAGGCAAAGCCCAGGATGATGGTTTCGAACATGGGTCACCCCTGTCGATTCGCGCCAGCTCTCTTGTCGCAGGCGGGGCGGGGGCGCTCAATCCGCGCTCAGGCCAGATGCGTGCGAAAGGCGGCGACGACCTGGGTGTAGATGTCGCGCTTGAACGGCACGATGGCGTCGATCATCGTCTGGGCGTCGATCCAGCGCCATTCGCTGAACTCGGGGTGCTCTTGCGCCAGGTCGATCTGCTCGTCCCGGCCCAGGAAGCGCATCAGGAACCATTTCTGCCGCTGGCCCCGGAACTTGCCCTTCCAGACCTTGCCCAGCAGATCGGGGGGCAGGTCATAGGTCAGCCAGTCGTCGGTCTCCGCCAGCACCTGAACCAGCGCGGGCGGCACGCCGATCTCTTCCTCGAGCTCGCGCAGGGCGGCGCGGCGGGGGTCTTCGCCGTTGTCGATTCCGCCCTGGGGCATCTGCCAGGCGGGCACGGGGTTGTCCAGCCGCTGGGCGGCAAAGATCAACCCGCGCCCGTCGATCAGCATGATCCCGACATTGGGCCGATAGGGCAGCGCGGCGATCTGGTCGGGGGTCATGCGGTCAGTGCCCGTTCATCACCGACAGCCCGCGCAGGATGTCCAGCGCATAAGCCAGTTGGTAATCCTCGCCGCGCAGGCGCGAGACCTCCTCGGCGGCGCGCTCTTCTTCCTCCATCTGGCGGCGTTCGTCGTCGGTGATGGTCTCGTTGCGGAAGGCGCCGCGCAGGCCGGCCTCGGTGCGTTGCGGGCGCGCGTCCTCGGCGGGCGTCGTCTCGTCCGCGCGCGGAAGCTGGTGCACGACGATGTCGGGGGCCACGCCCAGCGCCTGGATCGAGCGCCCGGACGGCGTGTAATACAGCGCCGTCGTCAGCCGCATCGCGCCGTCGCCCCTGAGCGGGATCAGCGTCTGCACCGAGCCTTTGCCAAAGCTGCGTTCGCCCACCACCACGGCGCGGTGGTGATCCTGCAAGGCCCCTGCAACGATCTCCGAGGCCGAGGCCGACCCGCCGTTGATCAGCACGACCATCGGCCGCCCCTCGATCAGGTCGCCGGGGGTGGCGTTGTGGCGCTCGCCCTCGGTGTTGGCGCGGCCCCGGGTGGACACGATCTCGCCCTGTTCGAGGAAGGCGTCCGACACGTCGATGGCCTGGTTCAGCAGGCCGCCGGGGTTGTTGCGCAGGTCCAGCACGACGCCTTGCAGCCCGTCGATGCCGCCAAGCTGTTCGATCCCCTGCGCCAGTTCGGACGCCAGATTGTCATAGGTCTGTTCGTTGAACGTGGTGACTCGCAACACGATGATGTTGCCCTCGACCCGGCTGCGCACCGCCTGGATGCGAATCGTGTCGCGGATGATCGACAGGTCAAAGGGCTCGGCCACCCCCTCGCGCATGATGGTGACCACCACCTCGGAGCCGACCGGACCGCGCATCTGGTCGATTGCCTCGGCCATGGTCAGGCCCAGCACCGACTGGCCGTCAACATGCGTGATGACATCGCCGGGCTGAACGCCGGCCTGGGCGGCGGGGGTGTCGTCGATCGGCGTGATGACGCGGATATAGCCGTCCTGTTGCGTGACCTCGATCCCAAGGCCGCCAAAGCTGCCCCGGGTCTGCACGCGCATGTCGTCGTAATCGTCGGGCGACAGGTAGCTGGAGTGCGGGTCCAGGGAATTCAGCATCCCGTTGATCGCGGCTTCGATCAACTGGCCGGTATCGACCTCGGTGACATATTCGCTGCGGATGCGTTCCAGCACGTCGCCGAACAGGTCGAGCTGGTCATAGACCGACTGGTTCGCGTCCTGTTCCTGCGCCAGCAGCGGCCCCGCGACCTGGGTGGACAGCACGACGCCGCCCACGATTCCCGCCAGTGCCGCCACAAGGTATTTGTTCATTGTCGTGTCCCGTCTCCCAGGCTCAAGGCCGCTGACCAGTCAAATCGAACCAGTCGGCGGGGTCAATGGCCTGCCCATCCTGTCTGAGTTCCAGATACAGCGTTTCACTGCGACCCGCCACCACATCGGGACGCACGAATTCGTCACCCGTCGCCTCGCCGCCGGGCATCAGGCCCAGCGCGTCGCCCTGCGCGACGACGTCGCCGGCACGCGGATAGACCGCGTCCAGTCCGGCGATGACGATCAGCCAGCCCTCGCCGGGTTCCAGCAGCACGACATTGCCGTAATCCAGCAACGGGCCGCGGTAGCGCACCGTGCCGAACCACGGCGAGACGACCAGCGCGCCCGGTTCGGTCGCCAGCACGATGCCGGGGCGGGTTTCGCCCGCGGCATCGGGTTCCCCGGCGCGGCGCAGCACCGTTCCCACCACCGGCAGCGGCAGGCGCCCCCGGGCCGAGGCAAAGACCGGCAGGTCGGCCGACGCCCCCGAGGGGTTCGCGGCCAGGTTGACCGAGAGGTCCTCGAGCGTGCGGACCGAGTCGAGCAGCGCCAGCATCCGCGCCTCGTCGCCACCGACGCGGGGCGGCAGGTCGCGGCGATCGGCGATCGCCTGGCTGAGTTGGGCGCGCGCGTCCTGCAAGCTGGCCAGCCCCGCCGCCAGGGTCTGCACCGCCTGTTCGCGCACCTGCCTGAGGTCGGCCTGTTCGCGCGCCAGCGCGCCGATACGGTCGGCCTGGGCCTGCATCGACGCGGCGAGATCGGCGATCATCATGCCCGACCGCGCGGTCGCCAGCGGGCCCTGGGGATGCACCAGCATCACCGGCCCTTCGATGCGTTCCACCGCCATCATCGCACCCAGCATCCGGCTGACCCGCGCCTGCTGGGCCTCGAGCACGCGGTTGACGGCGGCCTCGCGCAAGGACGCCTCGCGCAGACCCTCGCGCAGGGCCGACAGGCCGGCCTCGTGCGCCTGGATCGCCTGCGTCAGGGCCGCCACCTGATCGGGCGCGCGCCGGGCCTCGGTCAGGCTGTCGATGGCATTCAGCAGCGCCGCCGCCGCCGCGCGGGCGTTGGCGGCGGTATCCGGGCCGGGCGTGTCCTGCGCGGCGCCCGGAGCGGCCCCCAGACCCGCCCACAGGCAGACCAGAACCGCGACCAGGTTTGCCAGGCGGCGCAGGCCCATGCCCTCAACCCCGCCGGATCAGGCTGCGGCCGGTCATCTCGGGGGGTTGCGGCAGGCCCATCATCTCAAGCAGGGTCGGCGCGACATCGGCCAGCCGGCCGTCCGCCAGCGTCACCCCGGGTTCGGGCCAGCCGATCAGCGCCACGGGCACCGGGTTGGTCGTGTGCGCGGTGTGGGGTCCGCCGGTGGCGTAATCGATCATCATCTCGCAATTGCCGTGGTCGGCGGTCAGCAGCATCGCGCCGCCGGCCCGTTCCAGCGCCTCGAGCACCCGGCCCAGGCCGCGGTCCACCGTTTCGACGGCCTTGACCCCGGCCGCGACCACGCCGGTATGGCCCACCATGTCGGGGTTGGCATAGTTCACCACGATCAGGTCATAGCCCTGGCCGATGGCCTGGACGAAATGGTCGGTCACCTCGGGCGCCGACATTTCGGGTTTCAGGTCATAGGTCGCCACCTTTGGGCTGGCCGCCAGGTAGCGGTCCTCGCCCGGTTCGGGGGTTTCCTTGCCGCCGTTCAGGAAAAAGGTGACGTGCGGGTATTTCTCGGTCTCGGCCGAGTGATATTGCCGCAGCCCGTGGCGGCCCACCCATTCGGCCAGCGTGTTGACGATCACCTGCTTGGGGAACATCGTGGTCATGTAGGCGTTGTGCGCCTCGGAATAGTCCACCATGCCCAGCAGCGCCGACAGCGACGGGGCCTGGCGCCGGAACCCGGAAAAACCGGGATCGCCGATCGCCGACAGGATCTCGCGCGCGCGGTCGGCACGGAAATTGACGAAGAACACGCCGTCGCCGGGTTTCATGCCGCCATAACCGTCGATGACAAAGGGTTCGATGAATTCGTCGGTCTGGTTCAGGTCGTAGCAGGTCGCGATCCCGTCGGCGGCGTCCTTCAGCGCGTCGCCCGCGCCCTCGACGATGGTGCGATAGGCCTTTTCGACCCGCTCCCAGCGATTGTCGCGGTCCATGGCGTAATAGCGCCCGCTGACGGTGGCGACCCGGGCGCCCGGGGGCAGCGACAGTTCGAAGTCGCCAACCTGTTTCCCCGCCGAGGTAGGCGCGACGTCGCGCCCGTCGGTAATCACGTGCACCGCCACCGGCAGGCCGGCCCCGGTCAGCGCCCGGGCGGCGGCCATCATGTGATCGGAATGGGCATGAACCCCGCCGTCCGAACACAGGCCGATGACATGCGCCGTGCCGCCCGCGGCCTTGACCCGGGCGGCAAAGTCCAAAAGGGCCGGGTTGCGATAGAACGACCCGTCCTCGATCGCCAGGTCGATCTGACCGAGATCCATCGCCACCACGCGCCCGGCGCCGATGTTCATGTGCCCCACCTCGGAGTTGCCCATCTGGCCGGTCGGCAGGCCCACATCGGGGCCATAGGTGACCAGCGTGGCCGAGGGGCAGGTCGCCATCACCCGGTCGAAGGTCGGCGTGTTCGCCAGGGCGACGGCGTTTCCACGGGGGTTCGGGTTGATCCCCCATCCGTCGAGGATGCACAGAACGACGGGTTTGGCGCGGGTCATGGGCAGGTCTCCGTTTCCTGCCGCCTGTCTATGCGCGCGGCCGCGCTGGGGCAATGCCCAAGCCCGTGATCCGGGGCGGATGGTCGCAGACGATTGTCGGGCGGGCCGTGAGGGAGGCGCGGCCCGCCCGGCCCCTTTTCAGGGGCAGTCCGCCGGTCGCGAGCGGAACATCAATTCCCAGCAGTGATCCTCGACATGCCGGCGCGAGAGGTAGCCGTAGCCCGCCTCGGCGGCAGCCTGCCCGGTGCCACCCAGACCGGCGGTCGCGGCAAAGCGGCGGCCCCAGGAATTGCGAAACCGGAACCAGCCGCCGCCCGGCGCGGTCCGGTCGGCGACGTAACCGACCAGACAGATCGAGTGGCCGCCGGCAATCTTGGTCTTGCGGCCCCAGGGCTCGGGCTCCATCACCATGCCCTTGTCCCAGCCGACCCCGTCGGTCCAGACCGAATAGCCGTTCTCGTCGAACAGGGGCAGCGCGATGCAGGGCGGGACGCGGTGGCGCAACAACAGGTGCAGCGCCGGGGTGAAACCGTCCAGCGGCTTGTCCTGCGCCGTGGCGAACAGGCGGGCGACGAACCGCGGTGGCCGGGGCTGATGGCCGGCGGCGTCCTGCGCGGGATCGGGGCGCAAGGGCTGGACATGGGCGGGATCGGCGGTGTCGTAAACATAGGGCAGATCCGCCTCGTTGCGGATCGGCGCGGCGTTCAGGCTGGCGGCCGCCTGCAACAGGATCGTCGCCCCGTCCGCATAGCCGGGGATCGAATCGGGGTCCTCGGGCGCATAGGCGCCGCGCATCAGGGCGTAGAGATGTTCCTCGGAATAGTCGCGCGCGCCGGGCGCGATCCCTTGCCAGACCTCGCCCAGTTCGACCGCCGCCAGCGCGGAAAACGCCACGCAGGTGCCCCGGATGCGCCCCTGGTCGCGCACCGGCCAGTCCGCGGGAAGCGGCGGCGCCAGGCTGGGCAGGGGGGCGTCGGGGGCGGGCGCCTCGACGCCGATCAACCGGGCGACGGCGGGCAGCAGGGCGCCGTCGCACAGATCAAAGGTCGAGTCGCGCAGCCGCTGCGCGCGGCCCTGAAAGAACGCGCTGCATTGGTGCGCGGGATGGCCCAGGATCGCGCCACCCAGCGCCGTGCGGTCAATCCTGCGCATCGTCCTGCCCCTCGATCGTCCAGCGGCCGGCCAGGATGTCGCGGGTGTCGATCGGCGCGCCGTTCAACCCGAAGCCCGCCAGTTCCTCGCGCGCGGCATCACGGATTGCGGCGACCTGGGGCACGGTGGCAAGCTGCGCCGCCAGCGCCCCGGCGATGTGTTGACCGGCCAGCGTGTCCGAACGGTAATGCAGGCCGGCCACCTCGCGGTTGACGGCGATGCGTTCGGCCAGCGCATCCACATAGTGCTTCAGCCCCGAATTCTCGCGGTCCAGGGCCTGCGCCAGCAGCGCGGCGACGGTGAAGGCCTGCGTCGCGTGGTTCGACGGATACGAGGCATGGGCGGGCGTCGGCAGGAAGGGCAGCAGGCCGGGATAAAGCTGCACCGGTCGCGGCCGGTTGAAGCGGGCCTTGAAATGCAGCCCGACGATGCCCGCCACCAGCACGCCCAGCGCGATCAGCCGCGCGGTCGCCGGTTTGGAATAGCCGCTGACGCTGAGCAGGTTGTGGAAATACTGATCGAAACGCCCCGATTGATCGGCGATTTCGGCCGCGCGGTCGCGCAGATGCTCATTGCGCAGGATCAGGATGTCGCGGATTTCCTGTGCCGCGTCGGAGCTGTTCACGGCCGGGTAGGGGCCCGGTTCCAGCGCGGCGAGCGACAGCGCGGGCAGGATCACCGGCAACAGCGCCGTCACCGACAGCCCCGCGTCCCATTCCTGTGGCGGAAAGCTGGCCGGCTGCATCAGCACGAAATGGTCGGGCACGGCGCCCGGCACCAGCGCGTCCGAGATCGGAATCGCCGAGGCGTTGCCCAGGCCGGGATAGGCCCCGGCGTTCATGCCGCCATGCATACCGCCGTGCATTCCCCCATGCATCCCGCCGTGCATTCCGCCATGCATCCCACCGTGCCCGGCGCCGACTCCGCTTTGACTGGGTGCCATGCCTCAACCTCTCTGTGCCGCGATTCCCCTGACGTTAGGGACGGCGCGTCAAGCGGACGTCAAAGGCCCATCACGCGGGAAGACCCGCGCGCAACAGATGGTCGGCGTAGCGTGTGCGCTGGTCGGGGTCGCGGAACGCCTGCGCCTGCATGAAGCCGCGCACGGAAAACCCCGGTTCGAGCGCCGCGTGGGCGCGCAGCATCCCGGCGTCGGTCTGCCCCTGCGCGGCCAGGGCGGCCAGCGTCATGCGCAGATTCGAGGTGTAGCGCGGCGCGCGGCGATAGCAGGCCAGGCCCAGCTCGACGGCGCGCGCGACCTCGCCCAGCGCATAATGGGCGATGCCCAGGAAATGCTGGTTGCGAAACAGCAGCGGATCGCGCGGCGACAGGCGCAGCGCCTTTTCGCCGTTCGCGACCGCGCGCGCGGCCTGCCCGACATAGGCATAGCTGGGGACGGTCCAGATCAGGGTCTCGGCATCGTTGGGCAGGGTGTCCAGCGCGCGTTGGAACAGGGCCTCGGCCTCGTCATAGCGGCGGTGCAGGATGACGCGATTGTGGCCCAGAAGCGCCAGCGCCCGCCCCTCGTTCGACGACAGGGCAGCAGCGCGGTGGGCACTGTCTTCCAGCGCGGCCTCGCTGGCGGCGCGGTCACGGGTCCAGCCCTGCCAGATGCTGAGACTGTGCCATTCGGCCATCAGCGTGTGCGCGGGCGCAAAGCCGGGGTCGCGGTCCAGCGCCATGTCCAGCAACTGGCGGGCCCGGGTCTGGCTTTCGGGCGTCAGGGCCAGGAATTGCTCGCGCGCCCTGAGATACAGGTGATAGGGCTCTTGCGCCTTGGTCGGGATGGCGCGGGTGCGGCTGAGTTCGGCGGCGTGCAGACTGGGCACGACGATCTTCACGATGTCGCGGGCGATGCGCGTCGGGCGCAGCAGCGCATCCTCGCCGGGATAGTCGAGCAGCCGCGCGGCGACGATGGTGCCGGTCGCGGCCTCGACCAGTTGCGCGGAAACGGTCGTGCTGCCGCCGGCGGCGCGCACGCTGCCGCACAGCACATAGCGCACCCCCAGATCGGCCTGCACCGTCTGCGCGCTGGGGGTGCTGCCCAGATACTGGCGGGTCGAGTTGCTGGATACCACCGGCGGCGAGGACAGACCGGCCAGGATGCAGGTCATCTCCTCGAGCAGGCCCAACGCGCCCAGGCCGTCATCGGGCCGCCCGCCCAGCCGGTCGAAGGGCAGGATCGCGACCGCGTCGGAGAGGGTGCGCTGGGCCGCCGTCGGCGCGCTGGTCTGGGGCCGCATGTCGCCGCCCAGATCCTGGGTCTTGATGCGCACCGCCAGATCCTGCGTCTGCAACGAGGGTTCGATGTCCAGGTCCTCGTCCAGGCGGGCATAGAGCGCGTCGTAGACCCGGATCGCGGCCGGCGCGCGCCCGGTTCGGACATAACCCTCCATCACGGCGCGCGCGGCCTCTTCGTCGAACTCGTCCAGGCGATAGGCATATTGGGCGGCGGTCAGCCGGTGCAGCACGCCCGCGCCCGGGTCACGGTAGATCGCGGCAAGCTGCGCCTCGATCCGGGCCCGGGTCGTGGCCCGGGCCGCACCCAGCCAGATGGCGAATTCGGCGTCGATGGTGTCGAAGTCGGGCAACAGCCGATCCAGCGCGGCGATGGCGTCGGCCGCGTCGGCGATCTGGCGCGGCGCCGCGATCTGCGTGCAGAGCCGGTCGAGATCGGTCTCGATCCGGGCCGGATCCAGGCGGATCTCGGCGCCCTGGACGACCAGCGCGGCGCCGGCGTCGGGGCCCAGGGCCTTGCGGATCTCGAACAGGGCCTGCCGCAGGGACGAACGCGCCTGCACCGGCGCCGAGCCGCTCCACAGGCGGGCGGCCAGCGTGTCGCGTGCCTGCGGCCGCCCGGGTTCCAGCACCAGGCAGGCCAGCAGCGCGCGCGCCTTGCGCGTCGGCAAGACCACCAGCGCGTCGTCCCGATACAGTGCCCAATGCCCGAGGACATGCACCCGAAGTGTCATAGCGCCTGCCCATCCCTGACCGACCGCGCAGCATGTTTTCGGGAAATGCGCCGGATGTCCAGCACTTGGCTGTCGCCGGGGCCTCAGTGCGGGGGATTGGCCGCGCGCATCCGCATGACGAAACCGCGCAGCACGGACAGGCCGCTGTCATGGTCCAGCGGATGGTCGCGCGCGGCCAGAACCGACAGGGTGACGATGCGCCCGGCCACCGGCAGGATGGCCCGCCAATAGGTCTGGTCGAAACTGTCGGGGTTGCCCTGATCGCGGATCAGCAGCCAGATCGCGCCCTCGGCAAAGGTTGCTTCCTGCACTTCGACATCGCGCGGATCGCCCGACCGGCTGAGCTGCGCGCGCCCGGGGGCGGTTTGCAGAAAGGCCGTCAGGCCGCGCAGGGTGTCGTTCGTCTCGTCCGATTGCAGGCCGGTGATCGTCGCACTGAGCACGGGCGAGGATCGCATCGTCGGCCGGCAGCGCACCAGCAGCACGAAGGCTTCGATGTCGCTTTCGGTCGTGGCCTCGACGTTGATGCAATAGCCGGCCGGCCCGGCCACCGTGACGGACCCGTTCAGCACCTGTGCCTGCGGCGGGCCCGCCGCCGGTTGCAGTCCGCGGCTGGCGGCCTGGGTCAGGGGCTCGGTTTCAAAGCAGCCGGACAGACCAAGGGTCAGAACCAGCAGCCACACCAGGGCGGAAAGGGACGAACGCGCACGCAACATCGGGTGGGCCGATCTCAACCGGGCCGGAACCGGCGCATCAGAACCGAGACGCCGGGGCACTGGCAGGCCGGACAAGGCAGCGAAGGGCAGGGGGGCATGGTCGTCATCCGCATGGGTCCTCACCGGGATAAAGCCTGCGCCCGCGTTGGGCAAGGGCGCTGAACGGGCGATTCTGCCGCAGGCCCGGGGGGTTGCGGTAATGCGCCGCTGCCTCTAGCTGCGGGGGCAGTCGCCCCGCGCAAGGAATCGCCCCATGCTGGAAGTCCTGGACCGTATGCCGCTGGCCCCCCTCGCGCTGGCCGCGCTGGCGCTGGGACTGGCGCCGTTCTTTCCCGAACCGCATCTTTGGGAGAAGCTGAAGATGCTGGTGGCCGGCACGCTGAGCCGGCCGATCGACATCTTCGACCTGGTGCTGCACGCGACGCCCGTTGTGTTGCTGGCGGCAAAGCTGATCCGTATGGCGCTGACCCGCGGCTGAGCCCGCGCCCGGGGCGTTCCGACAATCCGCTCGACAATTCCTGCGCGCCGCGCTATGGCGGCGGCATGACCGCTCTGATCGCCTCTGTTGTGCTGCGACGCCGACGCCCCAGCGTCTGATCGGTCCTGCCTGCACGCCAGGCACCCCCCCCTGAACCTGCATTGACTTGGCCCCCTGCCTTCGGCACGAATGGGCCTTCGCTTCCAAGGGTATTCCCAATGATCACCACCGTTCTGCCCACCTATTCCCGCGCGCCCCTGTCCTTTGTGAAGGGCGAAGGCTCCTGGCTGGTCGAGGCCGACGGGCGCCGATTCCTGGACATGGGCGCGGGCATCGCGGTGAACGCGCTGGGGCACGCCAACCCCGTGTTGGTGCAGACCCTGACCGACCAGGCGCAGAGCCTGTGGCATGTGTCGAACCTTTACCAGATCCCGCAACAGCAGGCGCTGGCCGACGCATTGGTGGACAGAACCTTTGCCGACACGGTGTTCTTCACCAACTCGGGCACCGAAACCGCCGAACTGGCGATCAAGATGGCGCGGAAATACTGGTATGACAAAGGCGCGCCGCGCGAAACCATCCTGACCTTCGAGGGGGCGTTCCACGGCCGCTCGACCGCCGCGATCGCCGCCGCCGGGTCGGAAAAGATGACCAAGGGCTTTGGACCGCTGATGCCCGGGTTCCGGCAACTGCCCTGGGGTGACATGGCCGCGTTCGAGGCCGCGATGGACGACACCGTTTGCGCGGTGATGGTCGAACCGGTGCAGGGCGAGGGCGGCATCCGCCCGATGCCCGAGGAGGACCTGCGCGCGATCCGCGCAGCCTGCGACCGCACCGGCGCCTTGCTGATCCTCGACGAGGTGCAATGCGGCATGGGCCGCACCGGCAAGCTGTTCGCGCATGAATGGGCCGGCGTCGTGCCCGACATCCTGATGGTCGCCAAGGGCATTGGCGGGGGCTTCCCGCTGGGCGCGGTGCTGGCGACGGAAAACGCGGCCTCGGGGATGGTTGCGGGCACGCATGGGTCCACCTATGGCGGCAACCCGCTGGGCTGCGCGGTGGGGCTGAAAGTGACCGAGATCGTGTCGGACCCCGACTTTCTGGCGGGTGTAAGCCGCAAGTCGGGTCTGCTTCGCCAAAAGCTCGAGGGGCTGGTCGCGGCGCATCCCGACACGTTCGACAGCGTGCGCGGGCTGGGGTTGATGCTGGGGCTGAAGTGCCGCAAACCCAACACCGACCTGACCGCGGCGGCGCGCGACGCGGGCTTGCTGGTGGTGCCGGCCGCCGACAACGTGCTGCGCCTGCTGCCCGCGCTGAACATTCCCGACGCCGATATCGCCGAGGCGGTTCGCCGCCTCGATACTGCCGCCTCGGCCGTCGAGGGCCAGTGATCTTCACCGTGCCGACCCTGCGCCGGGGGTGATCCGGCCACAGGCCGAGAGGGGGGCGGACCCCCCTCACCCCGTTTCCGAAAGACCTGACGATGACCCATTTTCTGGATATCCACACCACCGACGCGACCGAACTGCGGTCGATGATCGAAAACGCCAAGCGGATGAAGACCGCGCGCCATGGCCGGCCCAAGGCAGAGCCGGACGACGACCAGCCGCTGAAGGGGCGCATGGTCGCGCTGATCTTCGAGAAACCCTCGACCCGGACGCGCGTCAGCTTTGACGTGGGCGCGCGGCAGATGGGCGCGCAGACCATGGTGCTGTCGGGCAGCGAGATGCAGCTCGGCCACGGCGAGACGATCGCCGACACCGCGCGGGTGCTCAGCCGCTATGTGGATCTCATCATGATCCGCACGTTCGAGGAATCGGTGTTGCAAGAGCTGGCCGAATACGCCGACGTGCCGGTCATCAACGGCCTGACCAACCGCACCCACCCGTGCCAGATCATGGCCGACGTGCTGACCTACGAGGAACACCGCGGGTCCATCGCCGGCAAGCGCGTGGTCTGGTCGGGCGACGGCAACAATGTCTGCGCTTCGCTGTTGCAGGCGGCGGGGCAGTTCGGCTTTGACTTTACCTTTACGGGCCCGCCGACCCTGGACCCCGAGGCCGAATGGATCCGCTTTGCACGCGACAAGGGGTCGGATGTGCAGATCCAGCGCGACCCGGCGCTGGCCGTCGCCGGCGCCGACATGGTGGTCACGGACACCTGGGTGTCGATGCATGACAGCCAGTCCACCAAGGAACGCCGCCACAACCAGTTGCGCCCCTACCAGGTCAACGAACGGCTGATGGCGCAGGCCCGGTCCGACGCGTTGTTCATGCACTGCCTGCCCGCGCATCGCGAGGACGAGGTGACATCGGCGGTGATGGACGGGCCGCAATCGGTGATCTGGGACGAGGCCGAGAACCGGCTGCATGCGCAGAAGGCGGTGATGCGGTGGTGCCTGGGGGTCTGAGGCATCGGGGGGCTGCGCGCCCCCCGACCCCCCCCGCCAAAGGGGGTTTTCCACCCCCTTTGGATACCCCCGAGGATATTTCCGGCACAAAGAAGGGCGGGGCCGGATCGTGACGGGATTGGCGCTGCTCATCATCGACATGCAGCAGGAGATGCAGCTGCGGATCGACGCGGGGCGCGATTGCGTGAACCCCGGCGCGGGGGCTGCGATCGCGCGTCTGGCCGGGGTTTGCCGGGCGGCGGGTGTTCCGGTCGTGCATGTGCGCCATCGCCAGACCGATCCGTCCCGGCCGTTTCATCCCGATGCGCCGGGCCATGCCCCCATGGCCTGCGCCGCCGCGATGCCGGGCGAGGCGGTGTTCGTGAAGGAAACGTCCTCGGCCTTTGTCGCGACGGGGCTGGAGGCGCATCTGCGCGCGGGGGCGTGCGATGCGTTGATCGTCGTGGGCGCCGTCGCCGGGTTCTGCGTCAACACCACCTTGCGCGCCGCCAGTGATCTGGGGTTTCGGGTGACGGTGCCCGTGGATGCGGTTCTGGGCTTCGATCTGCCCGGGCGGATGGCGGCGCGGCCGCTCTTTGACGCGACCATGGTGCTGCTGGATGGCGATTTCGCGCGACTCTCGGACACCGATGCGCTGTGCGCGCGGATCGGCGGTTGAGAACCCCGGCGGTCTGGCCCATTTATGGGCAAACGCCCCTTGCGAGAAAGATGTGCAATGACCAACCCGCTGCTCACCGACTGGACCGGGCCCTTTGCCCTGCCACCCTTCGACGCGATCGGGGACGCGGATTTCGGCCCGGCCTTTGACGCGGCCCTGGCTGAGGGGCGCGCCGCCGTCGCCGCCATCGCGGCGAATCCCGAGGCGCCGAATTTCGCCAACACCATCGAGGCGATGGAACGGGCGGACCGCGCGCTCGACCGGGTGTCGGGGGTGTTCTACAACCTGGTCGGATCGGATTCCAATCCCGCGCGTGAAGCCTTGTCGCGGGACCTGGCGCCCAGGCTTGCGGCCTATGCCAGCGAGGTCACCTCGAACGCGGCGCTGTGGGCCAGGATTCGCACCCTTTGGGAGGCCCGCGACACCCTGGGGCTGACCGACGAGCAGGCGCGGGTGCTGATGCTCTATCACCGCATGTTCCTGCGTGCGGGCGCGGCGCTGGATGCGGAAGGTTCGGCGCGGATGGCGGCGGTGACCGCGCGGCTGGCGTCCCTGGGGACGCAGTTCACGCAGAACCTGCTGGCGGACGAGCGCGACTGGTTCATGCCGTTGACCGACCTGGCCGGGCTGCCCGACTTTGTGGTCGATACCGCGCGCGCCGCCGCCGAGGAACGCGGGCAGGCAGGCCATGTCGTGACGTTGAATCGCTCGCTGATCGTGCCGTTCTTGCAGTATTCGACCCGCCGGGACCTGCGCGAGGCCGCCTATGAGGCCTGGGTGGCGCGGGGTGCCAATGGCGGCGAGACCGACAACCGGGCCATCGCCGCCGAGACGCTGGCGCTGCGTCACGAACGCGCCACGCTGCTGGGCTATCCCGATTTCGCGGCCTACAAGCTGGAGCCCGAGATGGCCGGCACCCCGGCGCGCGTGCGCGACCTGCTGATGCGGGTCTGGGCACCCGCGCGGGCCAGCGCCGAACGCGATGCGGCGGCGATGGAGGCCTTGCTGCATGCGGACGGGTTCGCCGGCCCGCTGGAGCCCTGGGACTGGCGGTATTACGCCGAGAAACGGCGCGCGCAGTTGCACGATTTCGACGAGGCCGCGCTGAAACCCTATCTGTCGCTGGAGGCGATGATCCAGGCGGCGTTCGACGTGGCGCATCGGCTGTTCGGGCTGGAGTTCCGGCCGCTGGATGTGCCGCTCTATCACCCCGACGCCCGCGCCTGGGACGTCACCCGCGACGGCCGCCACATGGCCGTCTTCATCGGGGATTATTTCGCCCGGCCGTCGAAGCGGTCGGGGGCCTGGATGTCGAATTTCCGCAACCAGTCGAACCTGGATGGCACCGTGCGCCCGGTGGTGGTCAATGTGTGCAACTTTGCCAAGGGGGCGCCGGCGCTGCTGTCGTGGGACGATGCGCGCACGCTGTTCCACGAGTTCGGCCATGCGTTGCACGGGATGCTGACGGATGTGACCTACGGGTTCATCTCGGGCACGTCGGTGGCGCGGGATTTCGTGGAATTGCCCTCGCAACTGTTCGAACACTGGCTGGAGGTGCCCGAGGTCATCGAGACGCACGCCCGCCACTGGCAGACCGGCGCGCCGATGCCGGCCGATCTGCGCGCGAAGCTGAAGGGCGCGGCGACCTGGGACCAGGGGTTCGCGACGGTCGAGTTCATCGCCTCGGCGCTGGTCGATCTTGCGTTCCACGAAGGGAAGCCGCCCGCCGATCCGATGCAGAAACAGGCCGAGGTTCTGGAGGCGATCGGGATGCCCCATGCGATCCGGATGCGCCACGCGACGCCGCATTTCGCCCATGTCTTTGCCGGCGACGGCTATTCCAGCGGATACTACAGTTACATGTGGTCCGAGGTCATGGACGCCGACGCCTTTGAGGCGTTCGAGGAAACCGGCGATGCTTTTGACGCGGCCACGGCCGAGCGGCTGGAGCGGTTCATCCTTTCGGCGGGCGGGTCCGAGGATGCCGAGACGCTGTATCGTGCGTTCCGGGGTCAGATGCCGGGGGTCGAGGCGTTGCTCAAGGGGCGGGGGCTGGTCGAGGCCTGAGCGGGGCGCGCGCGCAGGGCCGGGCGGGGGCGGGGGTTTCGCCCTCGGCCGGCGGCCTTCCAGGCCGCAGCCCTCGGGCGACCGGGCGCGGCGCTGACGCGCCGCGCGCAGGGGGCTTTGCGCCCCCTCTGGGCTGCGCCCATTCACCCCCGCAGGATATTTGGGGCACAAAGAAGG
>Ga0116152_10000448_pt1 | contig 33414 bp, 22 predicted proteins | sample AD_UKC119_MetaG_FD_89894 | JGI IMG/M metagenome (GOLD analysis project Ga0116152, IMG submission 89894) | Active sludge microbial communities of municipal wastewater-treating anaerobic digesters from Hong Kong - AD_UKC119_MetaG | ecosystem: Engineered > Bioreactor > Anaerobic > Digestate... | reverse complement strand
TTTCCTCGTATTTCGACTGGTCGACATAGGACACAACCGCCGATTCTTTTTCTTCCTCACTAACCCAGATGCCGCGCACCCACAGCTTGATATGGGCAATTAAATCATCCATGATTTCCTGACCCGACCGGTTAGGCATGACGAAAATAGCGTTATTCTTATCGACCGAATCAAAGTCTTTGCTCATCGAAAAGGAATATGGGCCAATATCATCAAACGAATCGTTACTGATATAGTCCGAAGCAGGGATTGGGATGTCGTTAAAGCGGAATTGTCCTCCGACATTTCGATCGACATAATAACCATCTGTCGAAGACATCGGACGCATAATAGCCGTGTTCTCGACTCTCTTTTGGTTATCATTTTTGTACGTTGTAGGTACTTTTTCAGCCAAATTCTTGGTGACAATCGCACTGGTAAATGCTTCATAATCAAAGATATAAACAGGCAAGTACGTTTTCACCATCATTTCAGCGAGCTTGGTGTATTTTCCGGAAAGAAAGAACTTTTCCTTCATGGATTTTTCAAAAGCTTCCTTCGCTTCGTTCGCATCGACGTAAAATGGTACGATTTGTTGAGCCTTGGGAAAAGGGTGTTGTTTATTGTCGACCTTCGGCACTCTTTCTTTTCCGCAAACAATACAGGTCGAACGGGCGGAAGATAAATCCGTTTCCGAAAACATTATCGTCTTACATTGAGGACACTCATAAGAATAATAATCTCGCAACGCGCTGTATTCCGGGAAATAAAAACCACCGTCTACCTTTTCCACTTGATTCTCTGGCAAAAGCGGCGTATGACAAAACACGCATTCGTATTTATCGTGCGTGTTTGTAATAACATTAGCATGACATTTGGGGCATGCAAACGCAATATCCATAACAATTCACTCCTATCATTCAGACGGTAAGGATGAAAAGTCTTCGTTTGAGAATGCTCGAAAGAATGATTATCTTTCCCGTCTTATCGGTTTCTTGGCAAATGGGCTTGGTCCATTCGGATCAAACTTCGGAATATCGCTTAACGAACGACGAGCCGCCGCTTCCTCTTCAACGATTCCTTTGCGAATTGGATCCATTCCGCCATATGCTAGCGATGGGATCGGTCGTTCGCCGCCGTATCTTGGTAATCCTTCATCCTCAGGCGGTCGTGTACCCGTGGCGACCGGTTGTGCTGTTTCTTGCAAAGTTGTTCCTGTCGGATGTTCTGTCAAATTGCTCTCTTCTACTGTTCTGCTACCAGGACGCAGCATCACCGCAGCCATGTTTGTATTCTCCACATTGATGGTCGATTCTTTTACCGAAAATGCCGGCAGAACTTCTTCGTCCTGTTCGCGATTGCTTTCTTCGACGTCAGCCGTATGAATGGTCATCGGTACCGAGCGTGTATACTCAACCGGTTCTTCAACGGGCTGTTCCGCCTTTGGAGCAAATACGGGCGCATCCTCACTTGATGCTTTGAAAGCCGCTTGGACATTGGCCTGACGTGCCGCTTCTTCTAATGCGCGTCTCTCGCGATATGTGCGTGGACGATCGCTCGAGAATGTAATTGGAGAAGATTCATCCTCGGTGCCACGAACAGAAGTATTTACTGTTTCATCGAGCGTCGTATTCGGACGTAATGCTGAACCCGGACGTGTTGCGGCCGGTTCATTTGCGGAGGACGAAGAAGTCGATGGCTGTTTATCTTCGTCAATCGTTAACTCTTCCTTCTGATGTAATGGCATTTCTCCACCGCGGCTTGTTGCTGAATGATCGGCAGCAGCAAGAACACTATTGTTTCTCGGTTTTTCAACATTAATTACGATATCTTGTGGCTTTGCAAAACGAGGTTTCGTATCTTCTGGTTCAGGCAATCCCGTTGATGGTGATGCCCATGTCGGAATCGGTCGATCACTACGAATTGAACGCTCCCAAATCGGTACGGACTTCGAAGAATTCTCTTCTTGGCTTCTATGTCCACGCATGGCAGGACCACTAGTTGCTTGTGCCGCCGTCGTTGACGCTTGCGTTTCTTCCTGTGATACGCTTCTGCGCGATGCAAAAGGAGAAATCGAATCTTCCGGTCTTCCCCATGTCGGAGGCGGCGTAATTGCAGATGAAAGAGGACTACGGCTTACGGAAGACGTATCCGTTTTTGGAGTCGAAGGTGCATTGGTTGCTACCGTCGGACGGCTCGTCGTGGAATCACTACGCGTTGACGTTCCAGGACGAGAAGCTGCCCCCGGTCGCGTCGCAGCAACGGATTCACGTGATGTCGTCGGTTCTGATGCCGAAGTCGCTTGCACTGGAGCTTTATGTTGTAATGTCGAATCTTGTGATGCCGGCACAGACATATTCGGGCGTGGCGGACGCTTTATCTGTCCGTTTTGACCAACAGTTGTAGCGGACGCACTTGTTTTTTTTGCCCAGTCGGGTGTCTCTCCCGCTGGCATTTCACCCCAAATTGGTTTGCGTGGCATATGAATTGAATCATCTTCTGATGGTGTTGAAACAGAACGAGCCATTTGCGCAAGCGGAGATGGTTCACGCGGAGCAAGAGGCTTCGAAACAGGCTTCGGTGTTGGCAAGACATCTTCGTCTTTCTCAACCATAGGAAGTGGCATGTGCTTTTCTTCTTCGATAATCGAAGCCTTCTTCTCCATGAAAGAAAGTGAAAGGTGTTGCTCTTCCTTTTCAAACGTATCAGCGCCGACAGGTGTCACTTCTTCCTTCATCGGGAGTGGTTGTGATGTTGTTTTCGGTGTCGTGGCTTTCTTGGCCTGCAAAACGATATCATCCGCTTTCTCAACCGCCGATTTAGTCTTGCGTGACTTATCGGGTACGATATCATCCGCAGATTCAACGATGCCCTTCTTGGTAGTCGACTTTAATGAATCATCGGTATCATTGTCCGCACGTGATACAGTAGTCGTCGCGTTTTTCTCTTCCGTACTCGGTTGTTTCATCGCGGCTTCACGACGTTTTAGCTCTCTAAGTGCGCTGAGTGGCAAGGAATTGATTGTCTCGGCATCCAAATCAGCAAGAGTCAAGCCATCCAGATTCATCAATGGAGATGCTATTTGCGTAGACTGTACATCCGACATATTCGAAATATATGCGGACTCCCACGCTGGATGGTTTTGTTCCATAGTTTTCGACGAGGAAAGAGTCGATGCCGGAGCTTGAACGGCTTCGATTGGTTTCTCTTCTTCACCATTCACCATCGCCTTCATGCTGGATACTTTCTTTTCCGGAACATGTGCACCAAATGCGTTCACGCTTGCATCTTGCGGGCGATCCCATACCGGTACCTGTGTTTCTTTTTTCTCGATGGCAGGCTTCTTTGTTCGAACGGTACGATTGCTGTTTGGAACAGCGACCTCCGTCGGCTTCGAGTTCTTCGCCCACGCCGGTGCTTCCACTGCAGCTTTCATCTCGCCCGGATTTTCCTTGGCTGCTGCTTTAATGGCAGCTGGTCGAGTAATCGGTTCCAGTTTCTTTTTCTGAGGCATCTTCGTTAAATCGCTAATATTGGTCACAATCGGAACATCAAGAAGTGGCGCACCCTCTGGGCGATTTGCCGCTTCAGCACGACGTTTTTCCATTGCCTCAGCGCGTTTCTTCGCCTCTTCATCTGCCTTAATGTCTGCCTCCGTTGCGGTGTGAACCATCAACTGCGCATCAAAATCATCCGGCTTCTTTGGTTTTCTTGTTTTCGGCTTCTCAAAGAAGGAGTAATCAAGAATTTCGTGCGCTGGATTATATAGATCGAACTCAAAGTGTGTGTCCTTCAATGCCGTACAGCGGTCCATATTGGCATATTCGTGATATCCGGTCTTGTCATTTTGTGATGCGACCTTCGCCATCGGAATATTTGCCTCGACGACACCGTTTTGAGCATTCATGGCATAGTGGAACTCTCTTCCTAAGTATTCGCCTCGCATAGCCCAAATTGGTAAGAGGACAAGTTCTCCGATACCAAGTGGATAATCGGTCTTATCAGAATAGAAGGAAATATCGTATTGCACAGAATGTGCGTCATATATCATTTGACGGGTCCATTTCTTGATGCGCCCCATGAACTCTTGCATCATTGAAATCGCATCTTTATATGTCGCTACGACCGGAACATCACCCAATGCCGTTGTCGTAACCAGGACCATCTTAGAAAAATCATATGGTTGAATGTTGCGAACCGTATTGTCAGGTAAACATCCAGTCGCGTCAAAAGGTACGCCCATCCATGATAAAACACCACCTGTGATTCTTTCGGTCGGTAGTTCCTGCGTCTCTTTGACACCGCGAAGGCTATTATTTATCTTTTTAAAAGAAGAACGAAGCGGCATAATCAGCTCTTTTAATTGTTCCGGAGCCGCCGTGTCCAAGATTGATTGCGTAGGAATATGCTTCAACATTGCGGTGAGTCGCACGTTCGCTAATACTTCGTAGTTAAATATCCAACACGGAACATAGACCTTCTTTAGAAGGGCCTTGTTCTCATCAGTTACCAGTGCACGTCCGACAGCCGAGTTATTTCGACAGTATTCTTCAAAAACGCTTTCCGCTTTTTGTCGATTGTAGGAAAACGGAATCATTCGACGTGGCATCGCCCCTAGCGCCGGGCCCTTATCCGTAAGCTTCGAAACACCACAAAGTGGGCAATCCATCTTTTGACCATCTGCTACTCTTGCGAATACCTGACCACCGCATTCTTCACAGGTAAATGAATGATAAGCCTTTTCGTCCCATGCTTCACTAACGTAATATCCGCCTTCCAATTCAAGAACTTCATCTGCCGGTGTTAAATCGGTATGGCAAAAACAGCAACGATATTTCTTCGACTCATCAAAAATCAAATCCGCCGAGCAATTCGGACAATGAAATGCTATATCCATGTTGGGTTTATCCCTCCTGTCGCGAAAGCGTGATCGCCTTACTGAGGCCTTCGCTAACGATATCTCTACTAGAGCAATTATAGTCAAACTATAATATAAAGGGTGAACGGACTATTGTCAATTATTTTTTGTTATTTACGAGTGCTGTAAAGTGTCATTAAACAAAAATAATTGAACAAAAGAATATCATTATTGGCAACGTTATCACCATCAAAAGCATGCTTTGCACGACCGAGCGCGCCGCGAATTTCGGTGCGCAATTGTATTTTTCGGAAAAGATAACGTTCATCGAGCCACATGGCAAAGCACACATCAACACAATGACAGCGGCTGTAGTTGGCATAATCGGAACAAGGCGATACAGAATAAACATGGCAAGAAGAGCTAGTCCCGGAATGATAACCAATCGCATTAACGAAGTCACGTATGCTTTCACGTCACGTATCACCTTGAGAAATGGCAAGGTCGCGATAGACGAGCCGATGATAATCATGGAAAGTGGAATTGTCATTGCCCCAATATCGGCAACTGGGTCGGCAATGATTTCCGGCAAACGGAAAGGCGAGATGAATAGTGCAATCGCCGCGACCGATGCAATCGTCACCGGGTTTAGAATCAATTGACGAAGCTCGCCCTTCTTCCCACTGACAAGATGAATACCATAAGTGTACATAAATAAGTTATATACCATATTAAATATTACGGCGAGTAATAAGCCTCTTTCTCCGTAAAGTGCATACATCAAAGGAAATCCGACAAATCCTGTGTTCGCAAAAACCGTCATCGTCACAAAGATGCGCTTCTCGTCGTCTTCAAACGGGAGCTTCTTGCTTAATTTCCGCATGAGTACCAATGTCACGGCGTAATAACACATTGCAGCCGCACCCGTCGCCAGCATAGCCTTGACGAGCTCAATAGAATAATCATAATTTGCAGAAGAAATAATGCTGAATGGCAAGATTGCCTTTAAAAGCAATTCGGAAAGACCTTTTTGAATTCTCTCGTCAATCACGCGAAATTTGCGAAGACAAATACCAAGTGACACCATGATAGCAAGTTTAACAATCACATATAGCAAAGCGGTCATGAAAAAACTCCTTTTTCGGCTTCATTCGTCTCGGCACATACAGTCGATTATTTCGGTCGTTCCTGCCAATCGTTCTTATTGATCGGCCCACTTACCAGAACGTGCCACCGCGCGATTCCAAAGGTCGATGAGACGATTTTTCTCGGTCGCCTTCATATTCGGCACGAAAAGCTTATCACATGTCCTCAAGTGCCGCAATTCATCTGTCCCTTGCCAATATCCACAAGAAATTCCGGCCATATAGGCAGCTCCTTGAGCAGTTGTTTCACGCTCACGAGGACGATCTACGGGCACATCTAGAATATCCGCCTGAAATTGCATCAAAAACGCACTGACACTCGCGCCACCATCCACACGAAGTGAAGTAACGGCGAAGCCGGAATCTTTTTTCATAAGCTCGATGAGATCATACACTTGGTACGCAATCGCTTCAAGGCATGCACGTGCAATATGCGCTTTTCCTGTACCGCGTGTTAATCCGACAATCGTTCCGCGTGCATACATATCCCAATAAGGTGCACCAAGGCCGGAAAAGGCCGGTACCAGATACACACCAGCATTATCTTCGACCGATTCGGCAAGCGTATCACATTCCGAAGCACGCGAAATCATCTGCATTTCGTCTCTTAGCCATTGAATTGTGGAGCCACCATTAAAAACACTGCCTTCAAGAGCGTAGGTGGTTTTCCCGTTTAGTGTCCAAGCGGCTGACGTAAGAAGGCCGTTTTCGGAGGAAACGATATTCTCACCTGTATTCATGAGGCAAAAGCAACCCGTTCCATACGTGTTTTTCAGATCGCCGGGGTCAAGTGCCATTTGCCCGAAAAGCGCGGCAGGCTGATCGCCAATAACCGCGCAAATACCAACACCGGCAAGACTTTCAATGCCGATAATGCCTTCCGTTACAGTGCCAAAATCAGAAGCCGACGGCTGCGCCTCCGGAAGCATGTTCATCGGGATACCAAAAAGCGCACATAGCTCCGCATCCCACGATAATGTATGTATATTAAAGAGCATTGTACGAGAAGCATTGGAATAATCGGTTGCATGTGATTTGCCACCGGTTAATCGATATATGAGCCAGGCGTCCACGTTACCGAACATTAACTCCCCTGCATCGGCCATGAGCCGTGCCCCTGGCACTTCATCGAGAATCCATTTTATCTTTGAAGCAGAAAAATAAGCGTCCATAACCAGGCCGGTCTTGGCCTTAACCTCTGCCTCTCGCCCTTCTTTTTTGAGCGTTTCGCATAGCGATGCCGTACGACGGCACTGCCAAACAATCGCGGGATAAATTGGTTTCCCGGTTTTCGCAGACCACACAATAGTCGTTTCTCTTTGGTTTGTTATGCCAATGCCAGCCACGTCGTGTCCCGTAATTCCGGCGGCGCCAAGTGCGCGATCGATAGCGGTGATGGTCGTGACCCACAAATCGTCGGGATCATGCTCGACCCAGCCCGGCTTCGGATAATGCTGGGCAAATGACTCCTGCCCGACACCGACAGCCTCGCCTTGGTGATTGAAAATGATGCATCGTGAGCTTGTTGTTCCCTGATCAATGGCCAAAATAAACTTTTCCATGGTCACCTCGTCTCTGCTTCCGCGTCCGGATTCTTCGAGATTGTTTACTGCTGACAGCGCTTATAAATCGTATTCAATTCTTTTAACCATGCAATATTGATTTGTTTGAGTCCTTCCGTTCCAAAACGCACTCGCCAGTTACCTGTTGGTGTACCCGGTGTATTCATGCGCGTATCCGCACCGTACCCAAGTAAATCCTGCACCGGTACTACGGCAAGTGACGCGGCACTACTCCACACCGATGTAATCAACGCATGCAGGCTCAATCCTGAAGGTCCACCCTCGCCCCAATTTTTTCCGTCGAATCGGCAATATTTCAAAGCAAAGTTTCGGTCTGTTTCGGACGCTTCCCAAAGCCATCCCAGAATGGTGTTGTTATCGTGTGTCCCCGTGTAGGCCACGCAATTTTTCGGATAGTTATGTGGTAGATGTTTACTATCATCATATGGATTGAATCCAAATTGCAAGACTCGCATGGTCGCAAATCCGGTCTCTTCGAGAAAGGCTTCCAGTTCCGGTGTCATTTCACCTAAGTCTTCGGCAAAAATCGGCGCGTCCTTGAAAACTTCACCAATTTTGTTGAAAAGCTTCATACCCGGGCCTTGCTTCCATTCGCCTTCTCGTGCTGTTTTTGCATCGGCAGGAATCGAATAGTAGGATGAAAATGCGCGGAAATGATCAATTCGGAGAAGGTCGTAATGTAGGAAGTTTTGTTTCAAACGTGCAATCCACCATGAATAGCCCGTTCTCTCATGTTCATCCCAGTCATAAATCGGATTGCCCCAGAGCTGACCATCTTTGGCAAAATAATCCGGCGGTACACCGGCAACTTGCGAGAAACGACCCTTTTCGTCCGTCAGGAAAAGGGAACGATTCGCCCATACATCGCTGCTGTCTGCCGACACATATATCGGGATGTCACCGATGATTTTGATACCTATATCGTTGATTTCGCGTTTCAGCTCCGTCCATTGCGTATAAAAGACGTATTGAATGAAGCAATAGAACCAAAATAGGTCACGGTGGCGCTCTTCAAAAATTGCGAGAGCATCTTCATCGTGTGCGGAAAGAAAAGAATCGGACCAATCCCACCATGCCTTGTCACCCTCTGTGGACTTTATGGCTTGATAGAGTGCGACATCCTTTAGCCATGGATTAGCTCCGGCAAATTCGTAAACACAGATGAATTTCTTTTCATCGAGTCGAGAGTATGCCTGACGTAGCATGGTCATTCGATTTTCGCGAACAAATGCGTAATCGACCGCGTACGGCGAACCGGAATAGCGGCACGCATCCTTTTCCTCACAGGAAAGAAGACCCGCTTCGAAAAGCTGTCTCGGATCAATAAGTAAGGGGCTGCCTGCAAATGCCGAATCACTCTGATAAGGTGAATCTCCCGAGCCTGGGTTGGTGAAAGGCAATACCTGCCAGTATGTAAATCCCGCTTCTTTCAGTATTTTTGCAAATCCGACAGCTTCGTCTCCGAATCCGCCAATACCGTATTCACCAGGCAATGATGTAATGTGCATTAGGCATCCTGAACTTCTTTTCATGAAATTATTATTCCTCCCGATTTCGAACATAGACTAGTTTGATTTGTGGATTTTTATCATTTGTACGGTGCTCATATTCGACCCAGTCGAGAGATTGTACCATTTTGGACATTTTTGCGAACCCGTAGTTTCTGGAATCAAATGACGGGCTCTTCTTATTGATGAGGTTACCGACATCTCCCAAGAAGGCCCAGCCCTCTTCATCTGCCAGATCAGCGATTGAAGAAGCAATCAATTCAATCGTCGCTTCGTCAATTTTGAGAATGGAACGTTCCTCATCTTTGACGATAAAGCCTGTCGAGGATTCTCTTTCGGCGATATCGGATGTATTCTCTTTATCGTCTTTGTCCTTTTTCGTCTTGCGTGACGTCTTTAATGAGCGTTTGGTCGCTTTTACGGCATTCTTTCCCACTGTAGCTTCTGATTTAGCAGAAACAGAATCGTTCGTGGATTGCTTCACTTCAGTTTTATCAACGTCTTTGCTCTTCACGGTCTTCATCAACAGACCGAGACGTCCCGGCACAGGGCTTTTGCGCGTGTGCGTTTCCAGAATCTCAAGGAAAATGAAGCGATCACAAGCGGCAACGAAAGCCGTCGGCGTTTTCTTTTCACCAATACCATATACTATTTTTCCTGCTTCACGAAGGCGTGTCGCGAGTCGCGTGAAGTCGCTGTCGCTCGAAACAAGGCAGAAGCCATCGACCTTTTCCGTATACAATATATCCATTGCATCAATGATGAGTGTCGAGTCCGTCGCATTCTTTCCCGTCGTATAACCAAATTGCTGTACAGGCGAAATAGCGTGATCCAAAAGGACCGTTTTCCATGGGCCAAGCTGGGGTTTTGTCCAGTCTCCGTATATTCTTTTGATTGTAGGATTGCCATATCGAGCGATTTCAAGCATCATGGGTTTGATGTAATTCGCGGAGATATTGTCCGCGTCAATCAAAACTGCCAGACGCACGTCTTTTCCGGCCATAATTCCTTCCTCTCTTCTTGCCATAATCAATACTAGGCTGATATAATAGGCAAGTTGCGCGAGTATTGTTTTGCGCTACATTTAATTATAACGTAATTTAGTTTTCTTGCCCACACCGATAACGAAAGAGGCCTGACTCATGAGTGAACAAATCCATTCCGAAATCAACCGTCGCCGCACCTTTGCCATTATTTCACACCCGGATGCCGGTAAAACAACTATGACGGAGAAGCTTCTTCTCTACGGTGGTGCGATTCATATGGCTGGCTCAGTAAAGGCCCGTAAGGCCTCGAAACACGCCACATCAGACTGGATGGAGATTGAAAAGCAACGTGGTATTTCTGTGACCTCGTCGGTTATGCAATTTAACTATGACGGATATTGCATCAACATTTTGGATACACCCGGTCACCAAGATTTCTCTGAAGATACGTATCGTACGCTTTGCGCCGCCGATGCGGCCGTCATGCTTCTCGATGGCGCGAAGGGTGTCGAAGCACAAACCATTAAGCTCTTTACGGTATGCCGCAAGCGTGGCATCCCGATTTTCACCTTTATCAATAAGATGGACCGTGCTGCAAAGAATCCTTTCGATCTCATCGACGAACTCGAGAAGGTGTTAGGTATCCGCTCCACTCCGATTAACTGGCCGATTGGCACAGATGGTGATTTTCAAGGCGTCTACATGCGCGAGACTCAAGAAGTCGAACTTTTCGACAGCGAGACAAAGGATCACGGCGCATCGATGGTTAAGGCAATCAACGCCGGTGTAAATGACGAGGCCGCACTCCGAAAGATTTTGAGTGCTTCTCATTACGAAACACTGAAAAACGATATTGAATTGCTCGACATGGCAGGCGATCCTTTCGATCTGGAAAAGATTTTGCGAGGCGAATTAACCCCTGTGTTTTTTGGATCCGCCATCACGAACTTCGGCGTGGAGCCTTTTCTCAAGAAATTCCTCGCCATTGCTCCTGCCCCACAGCCGCATAATACGACAATTGGAAATATTGAGCCGACGGAAAACTTTTTCTCCGGTTTTATCTTCAAGGTGCAAGCCAATATGGACCCGAATCATCGTGACCGTATGTCATTCCTTCGCATTTGCTCAGGCAAATTCGAAAAAGGGATGACCGTGAAGCAGGTTCGTACCGGAAAAAAGGTCACTCTTGCTCAGCCACAGCAATTTATGGCACAGGATCGTACAATTGTCGACGATGCATATGCCGGTGACATTATTGGTCTATTCGACCCAGGCATCTTCCGTCTTGGCGACACGCTTTCCGCCGGGCCGAAGGATTTCACCTTTGATCCAATACCAGTCTTCCCTCCGGAAAATTTTGCGCGTGTACAGCCGAAGGATTCCATGAAGCGCAAGCAGTTCCTGAAGGGCATTGAACAGCTCTCCGAAGAAGGTGCGGTACAGCTCTATAAGCAACCAGATATTGGTACAGAAACCTATATCATGGGTGTCGTCGGTGTTCTTCAATTTGAAGTATTGGAACACCGACTGAAATCAGAATATGGTGTCGACATCATTCGCACCAATCTGAATTATCGTCATGCACGCTGGTGTAAGGCAGAAAGTCCCGACATTTCTATTGATTTTTCGAAGCTCACACTCACCTCGACCTCTATGCTCGTTCTAGATCGCGACGAAGACCCCGTGGTTCTTTTCGAATCCGACTGGGCTATTTCCTGGGCGCTTGAACGAAATAAGGGCTTGGTTTTCGAAGAAATCAACATGAAATAAGCGACGAGAGCAAAAGCCCCGCGCCGCTTAATTACCATGGCTATATTGTGTTTAGATAATCGCGTCGATTTTTCCTTCCCGAATGGCCGGAAGAATCTGCGCGATTTTTTCATCGTCAAAATCCCACCAGCGAAGCGTCTCGAGCTTTTCAATCGTGGCATCATCGAATCGTTTGCGAATCGGCTTGGCCGGAACACCACCGACGATTGTATATGGCGGAACATCCTTCGTGACAACCGCGCGTGTAGCGACGACCGCCCCGTCACCGATGGTAACACCGCTCATGATGACTGCATCGTAGCCTATCCATACATCATTTCCGATGACGATATCGCCTTTATTGTCCCATGCTGTGACGACTTCTTTACCCGGAATGCCCCACTCTTCCCAGAAAACCGGGAATGCGTAATTCGAGAGCGATTGCATCGCGTGGTTTGCCGCTGTGAAAATAAACTTCGTGCCGCATGCGATGGAAGAAAACTTTCCGATGATGAGCTTGTCATTGTTTATCGGATAATGGTAAAGTACCGCATTCTTCTCAAAATCTCGTGGATCACGAAAGAAGTCGTTATACATCGTGTAATCACCGACTTCGATATTCTTTCCACGTATAACATTTTTTAAGTAAACAATTGTTTCATCCCCTGTTCGGGGAAATACTTTCGTCTTGTCCATAGGTCACCTCTTTGTGTAAAAGAAACGCACCGTTTCTTCCGGCGCGTCCCATAACAACTAATTCTGCGCCATTTCCGGGCGATTTACGTATTTAACACTTCCAAAACGCGGTCCTTCATCTCTTCTTTTTCAATACAAAGCTGATGCAAAACCGGTTTCTTATCGATATCCTTAAGGCCTTCCGGAATAGGGAGTGAGCTTTCTTCAGAAAGCTCCCTGATGATGACCTCGTCAGAACGGCCGTTACTGTAGCCTGAACCGTTTAACGCATCCATTACGGAGGCGGCAAATTTGAACGGGCTCGCTGTCGAGACGAATACTGTTTTTGTCTCATCTCCCGAGCGGGTGTAATAACGCCCATAAATATTGAAACCAACTGCTGTATGAGTGTCGACGACATGATCACAGCGATCATACACTTCGCGAATGGTTTTCACGATACCGGCTTCGTCCGCAAAACCGCCAACAAATGTCGATTGCATGGTGCGAAGCGTATTGGGGTCAACCGTATATGCCCCGTTTTCTTTCAATTCCTGCATCCATCCGGCAGTCTTCACCGCATCCTTACCCGTGACTTCAAATAAGAGTCTCTCGAGGTTACTGCTGATGAGAATATCCATGGAAGGTGAGTTTGTCTTGTAAAATTCGCGTTTGCGATCGTAGGTGCCGCTGCGGAAAAAGTCCGAAAGCACCTTATTCTTATTCGATGCGCAAATCAGCTTACGAATCGGCACTCCCATTTTCTTCGCATACCATGCCGCGAGAATGTTTCCGAAGTTACCGGTCGGTACGACGACGTTCATCTTTTCCCCAAATTCGAACTCCTCTTTCTTTAAAAGCTCTACATAAGAAGCGACATAATAGGCGATTTGTGGAACGAGACGCCCCCAGTTGATAGAGTTCGCCGAAGAAAGAACAATGCCCTTTTCGTCAAGTAATTTGCCAAATGCTTCATCAGCGAAAATAGCCTTCACGCCGTTTTGTGCATCGTCAAAGCAGCCATTAACTGCGATAACATGGACGTTCTCTCCCTCGGTTGTGACCATCTGAAGCTTTTGAATCGCTGAAACTCCGTCAGACGGATAGAATACGATGACTTCCGTGCCAGGAAGATCTTTAAAGCCTTCGAGTGCTGCTTTGCCGGTATCTCCCGATGTTGCAGTCAAAATACAGATTTTGCGATTTTCACCTGTCTTGCGTGCCGCGGCCGTCATCAAGTGCGGCAAAAGCTGAAGTGCCATATCCTTGAAAGCGGACGTCGGGCCATGCCACAGCTCGAGAATGTATTCACGCTCGTTATACTTGTTCAATTGAACGAGCGGTGCCGGACGTTCACCAAACTTCTCTTCGGTATACGCCTGCTCGCAATAATCCAGGAGCTCTGCATGCGAATAATCTGTAAGGAAAAGGGAAATCACGGAAGCGGCAATCTGCGGGTAGGTCATCGTCGTCATCTGAAGCAAATCATCTTTACTTAGTGATGGGATGGATTCCGGAACGAACAATCCGCCATCGGGTGCGATGCCTTGCTTTATCGCTTCCGCGGCGCTGTACTTCTTTTCGTAACCTCTTGTGCTTACGTAGTTCATATCGTTCTCCTTTGCAAAATGCATGTTGCGATTATTCTCAAGCAGCGGGTTCGGGCTGCTGTGTGGACGAAGTGACCGTAGTATCTGTCGGGGTGACGGTGTCACTCGGGGCAGCACTTACATCGGTTGGTGTCGTATCAGTTGGTGCAACCATCGCAGTCGTATCTGACGGAATGGTTTCATCAATCGACGCGGATACGTCGGGCGATGATGGATCGACTTCGGATGACGGCTCACTCTCTGTCAAATCATCTGCAGCCGGGAAATAGTCATCTTCACCGTATTCTTCATGATACGCGTCTATTATACTTGAACAGGCGGGATCATTGGCATTTTCTTCTAATTGCAAAGCGACGAATTCCAGTCGCTCATCCGCATCTTTTTTGTTATTCATGACCTCAATATACGGCCACACCACATATTTTCCGACGAAAAATCCAGCGACAAGCAATGCAAAGACGCTAATGGCAATAACGGCAATACGCAAGCGCTCAGTTGGTGTTTTCGGCATATCGATTTCAATATCATCGTCAGGAATCTCACCATTAGAGGACGTCGATTGCATCAATACATCACGACGTTCCTTATCAGTCGCGAGCTTTCGCCTTGCCGGATTTCTTGGTGCCTTAATTAATATCGGAGCCTGCATGTGGACACGTTCTCTATGTTCACTATCGGTCACCATGTCCGCCGCTTCGATGCGAGAGCCTGTACTGCGAATCTTATCAAAGGGATTCTCCGGCTTTTCGGTTTCTCCGTGCTTTTGGCTTTCTAGGGCCTTTTGCGCTTCTGTCAGGCACATTTGCGCCAATTCCGTCAATTCCATAGAGTGTAAACCGGATGCCAATGCATGCTCAAAGCAAGAACATGCTCGATGAAATTCTCGTGTTTGCGCGACGCAAATGCCAAACATCAGCGATGGCTCACCCCATGTCGGATATTTCGATATGATGGTTTTTAAGGTAACGAGTGCCATGTCAGCACAATCGTTCGTCATATTCTTTAGTGCGCGGTTATAGTCACGTGCCAGAATGGCCGCATCGTCCATCGAAAGATGAAATGCCGCGAGGTCACGCGACGCGATTTCGGGAATAGCACTTCCTACCGTGTTCCAGTTCATATTACTTCATCCTTTTCTTTCGCCTTCAATGCCTCGATTAATGTGGCACGAACTTCACCTAACAAGTAAAGTGACCCGAAGACAAATACGTGGCTTCCGTTGCTTTTCGCCTCTTCCATTGTAGTTCGGGCGCCAATTCGGGCATCTTCGACGATACGAATCTTGTCGATAGCATTATACATAGGCATTTCGCGGTTGTAAAACGCAGAGCTTGCCGCATATTCCTTTTCAAAAGCCCGTTTTAACTCCTCGGGTGCCATCGCACGCTGTTGTGTCGGACGTACGAGTGTGATGTGATTCACCGGAAGTGGCCATTTTTCCATAAGTAAGTGTATCATGCGAGACACATCCTTATCTTTCATGACGCCTATCACCCACTCGGTCGGTGTTGTCTTATCCGTCCAGATTTCATTTACGGTATCGAGCAAGGATAAAATACCCTGTGGATTATGTGCACCATCAATCATAACTATGGGCTTGTCGGAAAGCTTTTCCATGCGGCCCTTCCATTTCGTATGAGCGAGCCCATAGCGAATTTCTTCATCGGTCGCAAAAAGCCTCATTGACTCGACAGCCAAGGCGGCATTTTCTTCTTGGTATCGGCCGATGAGGCGCGTAACAAAAGCATTGCCGCAATAGGAAAAGGTCTGCCCGTCAAGCGTTGTTTCGACGGTGTGAATGTCACCCTTCGAAATGATGGTCAGTGGCGCCTGTCGTTCTGATGCAATATTCATTATCGTTTCTCTGGCAAGCTGTGCTTCTTCACAAGATAAATCACCGCCTTCATTGTCCATCATGAAGATCGGACAATGCGGCTTAATTATGCCGCCCTTTTCGGCTGCAATTTTATCCATCGTGTCGCCCAAACGATCCATGTGGTCATATCCCAATGCCGTGATGATTGTGCAAAGTGGGGAGACTATGACATTCGTCGAGTCAAGGCGTCCTCCAAGGCCGGTTTCTAGTACACAGACATCGCATTTCTGGCGTTGAAACCAAAGAAAAGCAACCGCTGTCACTAGTTCGAATTCGGTCGGATGTTCGATTCCATCTTTTAATATGATGCGCACTGCCGCTTCGACCTCGTCCGATAAGGATTGCAAAGAATCATTATCAATCTCACCAGCAGAATCCGTAGTTTCCCAATCCGAGAGTCCGTCCCTCCCATTAATTACGCGAATTCTTTCGTTAAATCGTTCGAGAAAGGGGGAAGTAAAAAGACCGACCTTTTGTCCTTTTCCGGCCAGGATGGACGCACAATAGGCAGAGACAGAGCCTTTTCCGTTTGTGCCTGCGATATGAATAACCTGTAAATCCTTTTCCGGCGAATGGAGTGCCTTCAGAAGCGCTTGCATACGAACAAGCCCCAGCGAAATGCCGAAGCGATTTGCACTTTGCAAAAAAATCGGGATATTGGCATGTGTCATAATCGGCCGTCCTTATTTTTCCTCGGAAGAGGTCGATTCGTCGTCCGTTGCAATTGACGCAGATTCCTGCTTCTTACCAAGGCCCTTCTTCTTACCGTTTGAGAAGACGAAAAGTTTGCTTAAAATATAGTTGGCGATAACCACGAAGACAGACGTAAAAGCCTTCACGACGTAAAGGTAGGTCACGTTAAAAAACAATATCTTGATGAATGTCTCATCTTTTCCAATGTCGAATGCGTTTTCGAGAACCATGACGCATGCCGAGAACAGGCCGATTTCAAAGACCAAAAGCGTCGCTATGCGTGAAGCGGCAAAGGCAAGCATTTCTTTGAAATAGGGGCCCTTCGAGCGAAAAACAAATGCGCGGTTTGTTGCAAATGCGAAATACACGGAAACGACCCATGCGACCACGTTGGTCACGACAACCAATAAATCAAAATGAATCCCGAAGAGACTCACATTCCATTCCTGTGACTTAAATACGATATCGAAAATGATGAAAACGGCAAGATTCACGATTGTCGTTAATATGCCGAACACAAAATACAAAAATAATTCGCGCCCTTTACCTGTCGAAAGCGTCTCCTTCAGGCTTTTCTTGTTTTTTACCTGATCAGTATTTTTAGAATCACTCATTATACTCTCCTTGGTTTGGCGGCATGGCGGAAACGGAAACGTGCCCGATATACCAAAATCGCAATCAAAATGCCCTCTACCAGAGCGATTCCTGCGAACACAATAAACAAATACATAAAGAAGTTATTCGTGTTGTCCGATTCACGGAACGGAAAGACTTCGCCGCTCTTTTCGTCAATCTCATAAAATTGTGCTACACCGTCCTCGTTTTGTAAATAGGCGATTTTGACTTTACCGTCTTCAGACACATAACCCGGAATCTTCATAGAACGATATGTGATTTCCGTGGCTTCATAGCCTTGCGGTATTGCAACGATGGACGGCAGCTTCGCCACTGTCAATATCACCGAAGATCGAAAAATTGTACTTCCCGGCTCATATTCGCGAATGACTTGTGTGTTCGGATTATAAAGATATAGCATCGCTTCGCCGTCTTGGTTGCGGGATGCGTATACCAATACACTGGTTATCCCTTCACAGGAAAAGACAGGCACCTCTATATTATTGAGTACGCGTGTGGTTTGGTAGAAGGACGACGGAATCACGAGCGAATCCGGCAAATCTTGGAAATAGAAATGATTTCCATAATTATCGAGCAGATTCGCACCCTCCGGTACGAGATTATCATCGCGTATCACCGTAATCTGATATGTCCGCATGGACGTGCCATCTTGTGCGGTAACCAATACGGAAATTGTATTCTCTCCGATTTGCAAGCCGCTCTGCCCCGATATGGTCGTCGTCGCATTCAGATTAAACGTCTGCGCTGTAACGGCAACATCGGTCGTATTTCGTGACACCACCGCAGTGTATTGAAAAATACCCGGGTCGAATTCCGGAGTCAATGTAACGCCACCAATCGATAAATCCGAAAGCGTCGCATCCGAAGAAACCTGGGATTGCACCGTCACCTGTGCGCCAGTACCGGCCCCGGCGACCACGGTCTGCAAGCCTGTATCACGGAACCCAGAAAGATTACCAAGCCACGCTTTCGCCTCGCCCATTGCGGTATCCGTAATGCGAAAAGTAATCGTACATATGGTAATTTCATTATTTGTAGAGAAAAACGGAGAAATGCTTCGTGCTTGCTGTTCCGTCGACGTGTTTTCTCCTTCCGTCTGTTGGGTCAGCACCTGTTCCTCAGCCACTTCATTTACAGCCGAAATCGTCAATCTTCCCGCTTCCATATCGAGTAATGACTCAAAAAGAAAATCCGACGGGAGATTCGGACCGGATTCCAAAGCTACAAATTCCATAGCACTCGTATCAAACATGACTTCTATCGGGCCGAATCGAGTGATTTCCGGAAAAGAACTGAAAACGACATCAACGGAGACCACTTCACCGACTTGCGCCGAATTGGATTGACTTCTTAAATCCACGGTGACACCGCTGTCGGCGCGTAACGCACCTAAATTCCCCAACAAAGAAAAGACTCCCACGTTCATGGCAATCACCATGATCACAGTAAGAAGCAGTACACATATCGGTTTTCGATGACTCTTATTCACCCGATGTCTCCTCTTAATCAATCCGTTTCTTTGCTTTTGACATTATACAAAAAATAGTGTTCTCGCTTCAATCATTTACGGTAAAGTGCCGTATTCGTTCGGCAAATTGTCATAAATCGGAATACGGAACACAAAAGCTTCGTCAAGCATATCCTGCGATGCATATGCGTTGTAATAACGAATACCCTCATTCGCCGCCATCGCTATGTTCTGCGCATATTGATGCTGGTAAAGCCCGTCTTCGTTTGCCACAATATCGAATTTCTGTAAATAGAGTGTATTCTGGCCAATTTCCACGTAACTACTCGCAATCCAAAGTGCGCCGCCCATAATCGCGCGGTCAGGGCTCGTCCAAGGAAGCAAGAGCGCCTCTTCTTCTGGTGTAATCTCCATCTCGTCCGGCAAACGTCCATACATCGCATATTTCGCGCCGTTGATTAGCGCGCCGTTTTCTACCTCCGGATTCGGTGTCGAGCCGATGTTGTAGAAGTTGAAGTAGCCTTCATACCCTGGGAGTGTACCATTAGCCAGCATGGATTCGCCGTTTCTGCCCATTTCCTGAATAATGCGACTCGCAAGAAAGTAAGGTGAGATGTGTGCGTTTTCACCCGCCGCCAGAAGAATGGATGCGTAATCCGGATTTGTCTCTGACAGGAAAGAATTTGCAGTCATGGCGCGAATGCCCTCAATCGTATGCACCGATGCATCAAAGGATAGCTTCTCATATTGGAATATCGCAGTCGGTGTCAGGAAATTTCGCGGATCGAGATAATACGATACAACTTCTCGTTTCGCCGCACGCCACGCCGTCCCATCGTAAACCGGGCTGTCGGGCTTCACCCATTCGGGATTGTAGTTCGAGCTAATGAGACTACGGTCTGCATTGTCTTCGTTATTCAAAACCTCGTCGAAGGTCAGTCCTGTATATACCGCCTCAAACTGATAATTCGGATGCAAAGCATGCAAGAGCCAAATTCCACTTTGGTACGATGTCGGGAACTGGTTTAATACCTCTTCACAATAAAAACCTGCGTCATCGCCGTTCAAAAGATACAATGTATAGTCTCGGGTGGCACCGTCAAATGTCGTCACCATCATCGTTATTTTATTCTCCGCTGCCTTCGCTTGTATCATCCCTGCTGTGCTGAAGCTCGGCACTGGAGAATCCTCATTTTGATAAAGTGTAATGGACGCCGCATACCCTTCCTGAGAAGAAAAATCGACTGTCAGACTCGAGAGCTCCTGCCCCTCTGGAATCACTACCGCATATTCGAAAATATCCGTCGAAAATTCAGGATAGATTTCGACCTCTTCGGCAGTATTCGTGTCTATCATGGAAAAATTCGTTAAATAGCCATTTAATGGCAAAAAACTCAATTCGCTATATGCATATTCGATTTCATTGGAATTCATATCTTTACACGTAATCATCTGTGTTGCCACGCTCTCATCGACCGGCCCCGTTGGTATTGCCGTCGGTACAACACCGACATCATCCAACACAGCCAAATACGTGCCATCACTCGTTTGTGCCACTTCTTTGCTACCTATCATCGTGTATTCAATAGCACGCACCGATGGCACTGCCATTGGACTTCTTTGTACACGGACGTAAAACATGTTTTGTTCTTGCTTTTTGTAAATATCCGAAAGTGCCGTCGTATCGATTTCTTGTTTACGGCCGCGCAATAGCTCATAAGGCGTTCCGTGCAAATCATTTTCACCAATCAGATTGCCATGCATGTCATATAGAGAAACTGCGATATCATCGGTCATCTCCGTAAAATTCACATATGCGTTATCATTTCCCGCATCCAATCGATACCACGACTCGTCCGTTTCCTGCAAAATCGAACCAATCGAGACCCCATCATCTGCAATATCCATCATCTCTGGTATCGTAACCGTTCCACCGCTCACGACGCGACCGCGTCCGTCAGACGTTCGAATTAATATAACCACATCATGTGTGCCAGCGAGCTCTTCTCGCGCATCCCACTCCAGGGAAAAAGGCCGATTTGCTCCACCTGCGGGCATGAGACTGATATTTCCGGGGCGCATCAAGCCGTCCACAAAAAAATCTGTCCGCGCCTCTTCTCCCTCAATCGAAATCGTGCCGAAAACCTGTCGAATCCCGAATGCATACCCTTCTTCATCCGCAATTGCACTTTGCACATTGATTTGCGAAACACTTGTTCCCGTGGCATCTGAATATCCGTTTATCGGCGCGTATTTTTCGGACTCTTCCGTAAGAATCTTTTCGATAACGTAATTTCGCGATTGCCCATCAAGAAGGGCGGCAATCTCATCAGCGCGCGTGTTGTCATTGTAGATTGCTACAGCAAGATCTAGCGCGAATTCCTCGTCGCTTTTGTCTTGTAAAAGATAGGTCGAACCGGTAAAAACCGTGCGCATGTAATCACTCATCGAGACCTTGCCAGCGGCAATTTCACGCGCCCAAACATCGTTAGGTTCGGTTTCTAACGCCACCATGGAGGTACGATAAATCATATCTTGCATTTTTGCATCCACGGGGACCTCCCGTGCAATTGAAAAGAGCACGGAGGCGACGCCGATGATGACCACGAGGCCAACAGCGGCAACAATGGCCGTGAGGAGTAGATATCCTTTTCGTAATTCATGATTATGCATGAAAGAGTATTCTCCGTTATCTTGAATTCGAAGTAATCATTCGTATCGCGTTTTTGGCAAAACTCGATTACTTCGTGATGTCATCGAGCGTCATTCCGTACGGCTCGAGAAAATGAGCAAGGAAGTATTCCACTTCCGGCATGCACAACGCACGAATTGAGGCTTCGATGGAAACTTTGGCCGACGAGAACTCAGTGTTACCAGATCTTTCTTCCGTTACGCATTTCAATAGGGCACAAATTCGATCTGCCGCTTTGACAATCTTATGTACCTCGAGATTTTCGGCGTTAGTCAAATCCGGGAGCATTAATTCCCGATAATCCTTTCGCATTGCCTCCGGAAGCAAATCGATTAAGGTCTCACTTGCCGTGTTTTCCACTTCTTTATAGGCCTTCGTAATCTCCTGATTCCGATACTTAATCGGAGTTGGCAAATCACCGGTGATAATTTCTGTCGCATCGTGATAAAGCGCTTCACCCATAGCCGCAAGCGGATTAACCGGGCTTCTTCCGTCGAGACAAATGGTATTGCGAATGACAGCCAAAGCATGTGCGACCATCGCCACATCCATGCTATGCTCCTTGATATTTTCCGTGCGATTATTGCGCATCAAGCCCCAGCGATTGATATATTGCATCCGATCAAGCATTGCAAAAAACGGATACTGTTCCGTTGTAATTTCATTTTCCATGGATTCGTGTTTCTTTTCCATATTCATCCTCACACCCAATAAATTTTTTCGTAACAAGCCGTTGCAAAAGGATCGGTCATTCCCGCGATATAATCTGTGACGATTCTCGCGTCATTTGCACCCTTGATTGGGTACATGTCGTAATACCTCATTAATCCTTCAAAGACCTGATTTCGTGATTTTCGTGCCTTTTCCTTGTCCGCCATTGATGACATTAATGCATCGAAAAGTCCTTCAACCGTGTTCTTAACGCTCGCTTCATACCGTTTAATCTTATCCGAGCGATAAATGCGGTTCACATTCTCGGTCAAAAGCTCATACATTGCCTGCCCTGCGTCTGAGGATAGTCGAATTTCGTCGTTATTGAGACTGTTATGAATACAATCACCGACCAATGTATTGATGATTTGCGAATTCGAGCTACCGAGTCGCGTTGTAATGGCAGGTGCAATATCCTCAAAGTCGAGAATCCCGGCACGACAAGCATCCTCAATGTCACGTCCGACATAGGCAATCTTATCCGCTAATCGTACAACACAGCCTTCCAGTGTTGCCGGTAACGAATCATTGTTATCCTTCGTCAAAGTCCCGCCATTTTCGGGCGTCAAAATAGCTTCTTCCGTCTTCTTTCGATTCGGCTTCAGCTTATATTCACTGTAGGTTTCCCCACAATGGCAAACGATACCATCACGCACCTCGAAGCTTAAGTTCAGTCCGGACATGCGTCCTGTCACGCGTTCCTCGAGCAAATCTACCACGCGGAGACTCTGGTGCTCATGTTTGAAATAGAGAGCAGGATCGTATTTTTTCACACACATATCGAGTGTTCTTTCTCCGGAATGTCCGAACGGAGCATGCCCGATATCGTGACCGAGAGCAATCGCTTGAACAAGATCCAGATTGAGATTTAACGCGCGAGCTATAGTTGTCGCAATATAGTTTACGTAAATGACGTGCTCAATACGAGAGCAGATGTGATCGTTTTGCGGGTTGAAAAAAACCTGCGTCTTATGACGCAACCGGCGAAAAGCCTGCGAGTAAATGATGCGTCCCGTATCTCGCTCAAAAGGAGAGCGGATGACGCATGGCTCTTCTTCGAAAAGTCGACCCTTACTGTCTTTGCTTCGAAAAGCATAGGGAGAGAGATTCTTTTCCCTCTCGTTTCGAAGCATTGTCAATAGCTCACGATCGCGCGGATTATCAATCGCGTCCGTTTGAAAAGAGATGTCTGAAAAGGTAGCTGGATATTCTTCGAAAAGTGATAATTCTTCGTCGCTCATCTTTGCCTCCATCATTGACACATGGCCTTAACTCTACTATTGTACCACCTCGGCGATACACTCCTCAAATCGCATCGTTTTCGTATACCATATCATGCTTGCGCCACGGCAAATTCACTTTTGCAAACCGGCCTTATTCAGAAGCATGTTCTTTCTTATGCCATCAAAATCGACACAAACCAAGGCGTCACCTGCCACCTTTTCGACAGAGACTACAAGGCCTTCTCCGAATCGAGGATGGGTGACCTTCATGCCCTTGGAAATTGTATCTGGCGAAAGGTTCGTGGCCGGCGATTTTTTCTCCGCCACCGGAGCCGAAAACGTGCTTTTGAAGACGTTCTTTCGGTAATTACTGCTTGCCGCAGAATCGTCGCCATATCCGCTATTGCCTTTACCGTATGACATACCCGAATCACGATATCCGCCACTGCTTCCAAAGCTGTATCCGGACCCTTCGCCACTTCGTCTCGTGCGATAAAGTGGATTTTCGCCCGCATCGTATCCGCCTTCTCGGCTTGTACCAATCGAATTCATATACTGTGCGTCAATCTCATTGATGAATCGAGAGGGCTTCATCGCTTGTGTCTGTCCGAAAAGGATACGGCTGCGTGCTGACACGATTGTCAGGTTTTTCTTTGCGCGCGTAATGGCAACATACATGAGTCTTCTCTCTTCTTCGAGATCACTTTCCGATTCAGACGACCTTGAACTCGGGAAAATGCTTTCCTCCACACCGATTAGAAATACCGTCCCGAATTCCAGACCCTTCGCACTGTGAATTGTCATCAATCGCACAAAATCTCCGTTATTGTCCTCATTGTCGCCCTCGGAATAGAGTGCCGCGTTTTCGAGATACGCGAGCAATATTCCGCGCAGATCTGTCGAGAAACTCGTTTCAGATGCGAGATACGGGTCGTTCTTGATTTCTTCTTCGGATAACGTCGCCGCGAATTCTATCTGTGCTTTTCTTCTGTTTTCATATTCCACTGCTTCGGAAAGAAGTTCTCTTAGGTTCTCCACTCGGTCAACAGTCTCGCCCTTCTTCTCTCGTTGTTCGATGATTTCATTCATCACACCAGAGGTATCTTGCACATATTCGACAAACTCCGCAAACTTCATTTGATTCTCGTCGACTTTATCTCGATACTCATCAATCTGCTCGGCAAATTGTCCTAATTTACCAGCTACACGCGACAGCTCTGCAAAATCCTCGGCATGGCGACATACCTCCAAGCAAGGCATGTTCCTCTCATCGGAAATATGCAATACCTTCTCAACCGTCGTATCACCGATGCCTCTTTTCGGCACATTGATGATGCGCGAAAAAGCATAATTATCCGCACCGTTCATCGTCAAACGAAGATAGGCGAGAATATCCTTAATTTCTTTACGATCATAGAATCGCAGACCGCCAAATACGCGATAAGGAATCCCACGGTCTCGAAGTGCCGACTCCACCGTACGTGATAAAGCATTCATGCGATAAAGCACCGCCATATCACTGTACTTTTGCGTGCCGGACTTCACCAGCTCACGCATTTTTTCTGCGCAAAAATAGGCTTCCGCGCCGTGATTATCGGCCAACAAATAAGTAATTTTTTCGCCCTTTTCTGCCACGGTGCGTAACGTCTTTTTCTTTCTTCGTTTATTATTGGAAATGACGCCGTTTGCCGCATCAAGAATCGTCGAAGTTGAGCGATAGTTTTGCTCAAGCTTAATCACGAGAGCATCCTTGAAGTCCTTTTCGAAATTCAATATGTTCGTGATATTTGCCCCGCGGAAAGAATAAATGGATTGATCATCATCACCAACCACGCATAGATTACGGCTTCGTTTCGCAAGCATTTGAATCAAAAGATATTGTGCGTGGTTTGTATCCTGATACTCGTCAACCATAAAATAGCGAAACTTATCCTGATAGAAGGTCAACACATCCGGATGATCTTTTAGCAGACGCACCGCATAAAAAAGGATATCATCAAAGTCCATCGCGTTATTCGTGCGCAGGTGTTCATTATAACGTTCGTATATCTTGGCAATCTTCTGTCGGCGGAAATCACTGCCGGCATCCCTTGCATATGCGTCAGGTGTCACCATGTCATTCTTCGATTTACTGATTTCGGACAAAACACCACGTGGCTGAAAGATCTTGTCATTGAGCTCCATATCCTTCAAAATCTGTTTGACCACGCGAAGCTGGTCATCCGAGTCAAGAATCGCGTAACTGCTCGTATAGCCGATGAGCTCGGCATGGCGGCGCAAAATGCGTGCAAACATCGCATGGAAGGTGCCAACCCACATGCGTGTTCCTTCATCTCCGATTAGGGAAACAATACGTTCCTTCATCTCGTTTGCCGCCTTATTGGTAAATGTAATGGCCAAAATAGCTGATGGATATACATGACGCACTCTAATCAAGTATGCAATACGATAGGTAATAACACGCGTTTTTCCCGAGCCTGCACCGGCGAGAATCAAAAGTGGTCCTTCGTCATGTAAAACCGCCTTTTCCTGTTCTGGATTGAGCCCGGCAAGCAGGTCGACATCCGAAATCAAGGGTGCCGAAGCAGAAGCCGCCGTAAACGCATCCGTTGTCACGGCAGTTGTCTCTTTTAATGTAATATCCGGCACCAGCGCATTGTCGTCTCCGGGCAGTGGTGATAAAGATACAAAATCGAAAAAATCATCCATTTCGGGTGCCTCCCGTTAGTTTTTTGTCGCGGCGCTTTCGAAGCGCGAAAGAAAGAATCATGCCGATGATAATGGCAGTTATACCCTGAAGGGCATTCGGAATCAGTGAGCCACATGCCGGTGCGAATCCATATAGGAACGATTCGAAGGCCAGATACCCGCCAACCATAATGGCTTCGGCGAGCACAAAAGCGAGAATCTTCCGTAGTACGGAGGGGCTCGGTACCGATAGAATGAGACCTGCAACCAGTGCCATGACCCCTTTAATCAAGAAGCTCGCCAGCATATATTGTGGATAATCTGCCAATAAATCAGCAAGCAACGATCCGACGGCCGCCGGAAAAAAAGCGACTGGCCCAAGCAAGAACGAGAATAGAAGAATGACACCGTCACCGAGATTGACATACCCAATGCCAGTCGGTAAACGAAACTGCGTCGCAATCAAGACAAGCGCCGCCCCCACTCCCGAAATGGAGATGCGATATAGTGTGTCCTTTACTGACCGTTGATTTGCCATAGTGTCTTCTCTCCTGTTTTACTGTGCTGACAGTATACCTTTAAATGCGCTCCCGTGCCACTGTAAATGTTCGTGAAAATGCAAAGGTCAATCGAAAAGAAAATCCCCCGTATTGATTGTCCTTCGGACAAGTGAAACGAGGGATTCCCCTGATGTCATATCAATTAATCACGATATCATCGGGACAAAAGTCCCGTTTCCATATAGGAAATCATAGCGTTTATTTCGCGAGCGATTCGGTCTCCATTGCAATCGCGAGTTCTTCATTGGTCGGAACAACCAAGACCTTCACCTTTGCATCGTCCTTCGAAATGATTGCTTCGCTTCGGTTGCCGTTGTTCTTCACATCGTCAATCGAAATACCCATGAAATCTAAGCCTTCGCATGCGCCCTTACGGATGTAGTCGGTATTTTCGCCGATACCTGCTGTGAAAACAATCGCATCCACACCACCCATGGCTGCCGCATAGGAACCGATGAACTTTCTGCACTGATAAATGAACATATCAAGTGCAAGACGAGCGCGCTTATTGCCCGCTTCCGCAGCTGCCTGTAAATCACGGAAGTCTGAAGAAACACCCGAGATACCAGCCACACCAGACTTCTTGTTCATAAGATTATCAATGCCCTTCATGTCGAGGCCTTCCTTTTCCATAAGGAAAGTAACGATAGCCGGGTCAATGTCACCGCAACGCGTGCCCATGCAAATACCAGCAAGAGGAGTCAATCCCATCGAGGTATCCATGCACTTGCCACAATTCACCGCGGAAATAGAAGAACCGTTGCCCAAGTGGCATGTAATGATACGAAGCGATTCATACGGCTTATTCAAAATCTTCGCCGCACGCTTCGAAACAAAGCTATGGGACGTTCCGTGGAAACCATAACGACGAACGCGGTGGTTCTCATATACTTCGTAAGGAAGAGCATACATAAATGCCTTCGGTTCCATCGTCTGATGGAATGCGGTGTCAAATACTGCAACTTGCGGTACATTTGGCATCGCAGCCTCGCATGCTTCAATACCAATCATATTGGCTGGGTTATGTAATGGTGCCAACGGGAAGCATTCGCGAATCGCGGTCTTTACACTATCGTTGATAAGCGCAGAGGAAGCAAACTTCTCCCCGCCGTGAACTACACGGTGTCCCACTGCATCAATCTCATCCATCGAGGAAATCACGCCGTGCTCCATATCGACCAAAAGTCCGAGAAAAGCTTCTGTCGCTGCCTTGTGGTCTGGAAGATCAATGGAAATCGTGACCTTATCTGCGCCCTTTTTACCATGGACAATCAAAGCGTCATCCAGTCCGATTCTTTCTGCGCCGCCCTTTGCAAGGACATCGCCGTTTTGCGTCTCGATTAACTGGTACTTTAAGGACGAGCTGCCTGCGTTAATTACTAATACTTTCATGTATGAATCTCCAATCTTTTATGCTCAGCCGATAGCCTGAACAGCTGTAATCGCGGCAACACCGACGATATCGTCTGCAGAACATCCACGGGAAAGGTCATTGACCGGCTTGGCAATACCTTGCGTAATCGGGCCATAAGCTTCTGCCTTGGCAAGACGCTGTACGAGCTTATATCCAATATTTCCGGCATTGAGGTCTGGGAAAACAAGAACATTGGCCTTACCGGCGACAGAAGAACCCTTCGCTTTCGAAGCGCCAACAGAAGGAACAATTGCTGCGTCGAGTTGAAGCTCACCATCGAGATTAAGCTCCGGAGCCTTCTCCTTCGCAAGCTTGGTTGCCTCGATAACCTTCTCTGTCAATTCGGAATGAGCTGAACCATATGTGGAATACGAGAGCATAGCCACGTTCGGTGTCTTCTCGACCAACTGCTTGAATGTCTTAGCAGAAGAAAGTGCAATCTCAGAAAGGTCGTCAGCATTCGGGTTTTCAACCAAACCGGAATCAGCGAAAAGGAATGTGCCGTCCGCGCCGTATTCACAATCAGGAACACACATCATGAAAAATGCAGAAACCAACTTCGTGCCCGGAGCCGTCTTCAGAATCTGAAGCGATGGACGAAGTGTATCCGAGGTTGAGTGACATGCACCGGCAACCATACCGTCTGCCATGCCGAGCTTTACCATCATAACGCCGATGTACATCTCATCGCGCATGAGCTTCTTTGCCTTCTCAATTGCCTCTTCCATAGTCGGGAATTTCTTCTTGCGCATTTCAGCGAAAGTATTGACGAATTCGTCATATTGTTCGTAATTGTCCGGGTCAAGAAAAGAAGCCTTTGAGATATCCCACTGTCCTGCGGTGCTCATAAGCTTCTCTTTATTACCGATAATAATCACTTTTACTATATCACGCTCGATCAGCTTAGCCGCTGCTTCGATTGTACGCGGGTCATTTCCTTCCGGTAAAACGATAGTCTTGCCGGCTGCCTTTGCCTTAGCAATAATTGAATCAATAAATCCCATTTCGAATGCCTTCTTTCTTATCTAAAAATTTCGAAAAATGTCCGCAAATATTGTATAGCATTTAGAGGGATATGTGAAGTGTTTCAGTCTCAAAACTGCCGACGTTAACACGTGAAGTTTTTCCGCGAATCGTCGGAAACCGCGAATAATTTCCAGCCGAAGCTTCACAAAGATGCATTATTCATTGATAGACTTCAAACATCGAGAACAAAAGTGGGGAGCGAATTTTTTCGCTCCCCTATCCTTACCGGAGACCTGTTTTATTCCTTGCGATACTAGTTAACCACAATAATATTAAAGGTCGTTTTTCACCGTTCAATTAATTACGACAATATGAGCTTCGCCAGCAGATTTTCCGACGCATATACGGCGACACGGTTATCCGCGACATTGCGAAACAGGCTAAATTGCGTCTCGCTGGATTGCAAGGTCGCGATATTACGGTCCATCAGCGTAAAAGCTCGTTTGAAAAGATCGTCATCGCCGCGCATTCTCGCCAATTGCATGACATAGAGATACGCATCCGGTGCCTCGACGCCACTTGTCTTTTCACCCGTAATCACGTTATAGTGCGTGTAAAGATACCCGTCGTTATAGATTTTCGACTTAATCCATGCATAGGTGCGCTCATCCAATGCCCCAACGGCTTCCAAGTGAACCGCCGTTTTCAACGCAGAAATCAAGTCCGCCGACGCATCTTCTCCTGAATAGAGAATATAGCCGCGCTCCTCCGAATATCCTTGCGCGTAAAGTGGCAAGGCATCCGAAATCATACTATCCCGCCCAATTGCGAGCCATGCATCATATTGCTCTTGGTATTGTGGAAAAAGCACCACAGCACGACGTAACGTGTCATAGTCGAGGTCGGCAATCGGCAAAGCTTCAACAATTTCCGTTTGTTCCTCTGTATCAGTCGTCGTTCCATCCTCAGAAGCGTCTCCGGCTTCCTCGTCCACCAGAGCAATAGTCGGCGGTGTCGGCACCGCTCCTACGAGAACGAGGCTCTGCCCGGCAGCCGTATCCGCATCGAAAACTGCCGTCGCCAGAGATTCCATCAAGGAATAATCACTTTCTGTGCCCCATTTGTCATAGTAATCCATAACGGCACCTAGAAAAGCAATTGTCGCCCCAAGCGAATGCGGTGCATCAAGCCCGGCATCCCGTCTTGCCAATATGGCAGAGTTTTCAAAACGGTCATCTCCCTCGAATACCTTTTGTCCTGCAGTCGGAAGAGACAGCTCAGCAACGTTGCGATATGCAAGCATAAGCCCATCGTCACAAAGAAAATCCCGCTTTAAAGCGTTGATTAGTTTTTTTGCTTCGATTCTATTTCCGTCGCGAATGTAGGTTTCGAGCAAGAGCACCTGATATTCGGTCTCGATGTATTGTGATTGGTATCCCGGTTTTTCCCTCGTCGTGCCCGGTGCGACATACCATGATACAACATACGGGGATACGCATCGATCCTCTGACAGGAGCTTTGTCGTACGGGAATATAGATAGGCAAGCGTCAAATCCTCGTTAGCGGCAATCGTCTCCTCCATAGCAGAAGACAGCGGAAAATTTTGCGGTGCCGTGTCTTTTTTATCGTAAAATACGCCCAAAAACCAAAGGAGAAATAAAACTCCGGCAAGCACAGCCGCCGCGACGCACGGAATCAGAATTTTCAGCCATTTTTTCATTTATCTGTCGTTCTCCTTCGTTTACGTGTAAAATAGCATACAACAGTTATTTTACCACGAACCCATACAAAAGGAGACCCTCTATGCGCGTTGCCGGAATCATTGCCGAATACAACCCTTTTCACTACGGGCATCTCTACCAAATCAAAGAAATTCGTCGGCGTTTAGGTGAAGAAACACCCGTTGTCGTCTTTATGAGCGGCACATTTACGCAACGCGGCGAGCCCGCCCTCGCTTCACCGTGGCTTCGTGCCGAAGCGGCCTTGCGTCTCGGCGTTGATTTAGTCATTGAAATGCCGTTTTCTTTCTCGACTGCTTCAGCAGACCGATTCGCCGCCGGCGGTGTCGCCCTCATGGCTGCATCTTCTGTAGTAACCGATTTGTGTTGCGGCACAGAGACTGAGAATATATCACTCCTTGAAACCATTGCACGCGCCCGTTTTGACGAGCGCACTAGCTTTAACGAAGATGTCATCCGTGCGCAAAAGCAAGGGCTCTCATATGCTGCCGCCTGGACCGAAGCTGCAAAAAAATGCATCTGTGCGGACCCCTCCGTAGCGCCACATGTTGCCGAGCTCTCGGACATGTTACGTACGCCAAATAATGTTCTCGCACTATCTTACCTGAAAGCTCTTGAAAGAATTCCCGATTCCACCATTCAACCCCTTATGATTCCTCGCGCCGGACAGGGGTTCCATGATGCCCAATTATCGGCCGATTCCTTTTCCAGTGCATCGGCCATTCGTCGAACTGTTTATCAGTCACAAAATAAGGACGGCTCTATTTCGCCATCCGCCATAGCGAATGCATTATCGGGCCATGTGCCCACACAGATGCTCGCTCCGTTACTTGCCTCATGGCAAACAGCAAGGCCGCTTTTTGTCGAAGATATATGGGAAAAAGCATACTTTCTTTTGCGCACCCGTTCCGTTGACGAATTATCCGGCATCGCTCACATGGGAGAGCCGCTCGCACGTCACCTAATAAATGCGACAGCCGCCATACGTAACCCGGGAGACGCTCGGCTTGCCGACGTCATGACAGCTGCTTTCGACACGAAATGCTTCCCGAACACGCGTATTTCGCGCGCACTTTTATCGCTCGTCATCGGTCAAACACAAGAGGACATCTCAATGCTGACGTCCCCTTCCTACCTGCGCATTCTTGGATTTTCGGAGAAAGGTCGCGACCTCTTGCGTCGCATGCGAAAAGAAGCAACACTCCCTATCATTTCACGTGCCTCGGATTTCACACCATATCTTACCAAGGATTCCATGCTGGCACGTTCGTATGAAATCGATCGCGTCGCGCATGACCTGTGGTCATTTATGTCACAAGGCACATGGGACACTGATTTCCACCGAGAGGTAATAAAAATTCGACAAAAAAAGGCCCGGTAAAAACCGGGTCTTACGTTCATTCAATTGTTTTGTAATGAGAGAATCATTACTCGGCCTTGTTTGCAGCCTTTGCCAAACGAGACTTCTTTCTCGCAGCAGCATTCTTATGAATATATCCCTTAGAAGCAGCTCTGTCGAGAGCAACTTGAGCATCCTTCATGAGCTCAGCGGAATTATCAGCAGATGCGGCGACAGAAACCGTAGCCTTCTTGATAACCGTGCGAATCTCGCTCTTCTTCATTTTGTTAGCTGCAGTCTTCTTTTCTGTGACCTTCACACGTTTGCATGCGGACTTGATATTCGGCATTTCCTTCACCTCCATCGTATTGTTTCTTTTTCAGACACCAAGGTATTCTATCATGGTTTTTTCATGTATGCAAGTAGTAAAATGGCATTCTTTGACAAAGCGAAAAAGAAAATTTTCATTACGTCGCGTCGTCCTCATTCACGCCTCGAAATCGTGATTTTTCGTCGCTTCATAGAGCCCAATGCTCGCTGCAATCGGCAGATTTAAGCTGTCAATTCCGTGACCATGTTCTATGCGAACCGGCTGCCCCACACAAGCAAATTCCTTCGGCAATCCCGTCGCTTCGTTGCCAAATATCAATGAAAATGGCTCGGCAATAGTCGTCTCATGCAAGCTTTGACTGCCGTCTAACATAAACGGATATGAGTATCGTTCACCCACCATTGCAGTTTTTTTCTTATAATCATTATATGTGTCAAAGTATTCGACACGAACGCGGGACAGCGCGCCCATAGACGCACGGATAACCTTTGGGTCAAAAATATCAACCGCAGGGCGAACAATCGCAATATCGGGTATCCCAAAGCCCGTGGCACTTCGAATAATTGTTCCGATGTTTCCCGCATTCGACGGGTTAACAAGCACCACATGCGACGTATGCATGTCAATTGTATCCACATACTTTGCAATCATTGCAATCACGAAACAGTTTTCCTTTTGCGAAAGAATCGAGAAGGCTTTGTCATTTTCTTCGATTGGAATGCGGTTCTTTGCACATAAATCGTAAACCTTGTCACGCGTCTCCCCCGTAGTAAAAGCACTGTGAACATATACCTTATTCACCACAGCTGGGCGATTAAGCAAATACTCTATGCTCACAGTGATGCCTAAGCAATACGATTCCTGTTCTTCTTTTCGGTATCTTTTGATGGTGCTCATAAATAACCCTTAATTACTCTCTCATATATATGATTGTAATTATAATGCATATCGCCTTTCGCGCAACCCATAATAGCACGTCGAAACG
>Ga0116152_10000446_pt1 | contig 33470 bp, 43 predicted proteins | sample AD_UKC119_MetaG_FD_89894 | JGI IMG/M metagenome (GOLD analysis project Ga0116152, IMG submission 89894) | Active sludge microbial communities of municipal wastewater-treating anaerobic digesters from Hong Kong - AD_UKC119_MetaG | ecosystem: Engineered > Bioreactor > Anaerobic > Digestate... | reverse complement strand
TGGAACCGAGGTTTCGGTACTCGATGTATTTGGCCGCAGCGCAACAGGCAAGGCACAGTCCGACATCGGGCCTGACGATATCAGCATCCGCCGCTTCGACGACACTGGACAGCGCCTGGAGAAGCGCGACCGTGTGCTCGACCTGATGGGTGTCATTCGAACCCTGCAGCCGGCTGCCATCGAGTCAGAAGACGGCGAGTCCGGACTGTTGATCATTCCGCTGTCGGGCGAGATCGGGCCGCTGCGCCTGGTCGTGTTGGAAAAGGTACCGGTGGATCCCTGGTTGCGCGCCAAGTTGCTGCAGGTTATCGAGATATACGGCAACCTCGTCAGGCTGATGGACAGCCGCGAACGCGACGCGTTGACCGGCCTGCTCAATCGCCAGACCTTTGCCGTTTTGTTCGAGCTGGCCAGCCGGCGTGCACGCGAGCAACCGAATCATGCGTTGACCCTCGCCGTGCTGGACATCGACCATTTCAAGCGCGTCAACGACACCCTGGGGCACCTTTACGGTGACGAGGTGCTGATTCATTTCGCCCGCCTGATGGAGCGTTCGTTTCGCTACACCGACGACCTGTTCAGGTTCGGTGGCGAAGAGTTCGTGGTGTTGCTGTGTGCGGCCCGCCCGGATCGGGCAAGGATTGCCCTCGAACGCTTCCGCAACATCGTCGAGAACTATGACTTCCCCGGCGTCGGTAGCATCACCGTGAGTATCGGATATGTGGGTTGCGCTGAGAATGTGCTGCCGACCAGCCTGGTAGACCAGGCTGACCGGGCGTTGTACTTCGCCAAGGAGAACGGGCGCAACCGCAGTGTCGATTTTGCCGACATCGATGACCAGAGCACGGGCGGAAGCGGAAGCGTGGACCTGTTTTGATGTTATGCGCGGTGTTCCGTGTACAGGCGCAGCGGGATGCTAGGATGCCGGCCTTCATCTGACCGGTCTCCAACATGCTGAGCTATCGTCACGCCTTTCATGCCGGCAACCATGCCGATGTTCTGAAGCACTATGTGCTGTTCGAGATACTTTCGTACTACGGTCAAAAGGGCAAACCGTACTGGTACATCGATACGCACGCCGGGGCGGGGCAATACGATCTCAAAGGGTCGCAGGCGGCGCAGAACGCCGAGTACCTCGAAGGGGTCGGGCGTCTGTGGGAGCAGTCACAGTTGCCGCCCGCGCTGGTGGCGTTCCTGGGCGCATTGCGTGCGTTCAACAGCGGGCCAGACCTGCGGATCTATCCCGGATCGCCTTTGCTGGCCGGATCGCTGGTCCGTGACGAAGACCGGATGCTGCTGTACGAGATGCACCCGGCCGATCTGCGGGCACTGCAGGCCAGGTTCAAGGCCTCCGGCAGGCAGGTGAGGGTGCGTGGCGAGGATGGCTTCGCCGGCCTGGTCGGCATCCTTCCGCCGCCGACCAGGCGGGCGGTGATACTGATCGACCCGCCCTACGAGGTGAAGGCCGACTACCGTCGTGTCGAAGAGGCCCTGAACGCAGCGCTCAAGCGATTCGCGCAGGGCACCTACGTGCTCTGGTATCCGCTGCTGCGCCGTAATGAAGTGCAGGTGATGCGCGAGCGGTTTCGACGTCTTGGGGCGCCGGCATGGCTGCAGGTCGAGCTGCAGGTACGGCAACCGACCGACAGCGGGATGTATGGCAGCGGTGTCTACGTGATCAATCCGCCGTGGACACTGCCACGGCGGCTCGACAGCGTCCTGCCGACATTGCGCGACCGCATGGCGATGGATCCGGGGGCCCGTTACTCGCTGGAGGCCCACATCCCCTGAGCAGACTATTTCACGCCCTGCAGCATTTCGCGGTAGCTATGCTCGCGGAACATGGTGTCGGAGATGCGCACGCTCGGCATGGTGAGGCAGTTGTTCAATACCTTCGGGCCGTGCACGAAAAGAATCGACGGTTTGACGTTGACGTGCGGCATGCCGCCCTGCGCGGAGGCGAGGTCTTCGAATTCGACCATTGTCAGGTATTCGGCCGGGATGGTGTAGCCCTCCCATACCTCGGCGGTGCGCCTGAGTTTGCTGCCGGAGCTGTCCTTGAGGTCTTCCATCAGTGACTCGACGGTTGCGTGTCCACTGCCCAGCGTCGACAGGCCGACGCGTTTAAGGATCTGGTAGCCGACCACGCCGGCCGTCTCCTTGAGCATCTCCATGGTCTGTATCTCGCCATCCTCGAATTCACTCTCCTTGCCCGGCTTGATGTGGTGAGTCGCGAGCACTGTGACGCCGGCACCGGAGTCCATTGCGTAACCGCGAGTGTCGCCGTTGTTGCCGAAACCCAGTTTCATCATCTGGTTCTTCGATATCAGCTTCGGCAGGTCGCTGCTGACGATGCGGTAGATCGGCTCCTCGGGTCCGTCGAGCAACATGCCGCCGCATTTTGCGCACGACTCGACCACGACGTCCTCGAATGTCTCGTGAAAGTTCTCATGGGCCTGCCAGGAGTCCCAGTAGGTGAACTGATCGATCCAGATATGCGACAGCTCGTCCGACATGTCCGAGCTGGCCGCCCAGCGCATGCCCATCGGGCAGCTGCCGCGCTGGCGCATCAGGTCGAAGCCGCGAAATCCCGGCGTCAGTGCCGTGGCCAGGCACATCTTGCTGCTGGCTTCCTTCATCATCCGCAGCAGGTTGGGGTCGTTGCGCACCAGTACGCGGTTCACCGCGACGTACAATGGCGATTGGGGTTCGGCATCGAACAGGGCTTTGATGTCCATGGCTGCAGGCTCCTCGTTTCGGCAGATATGTTGCTTGTTGTCGTGCTGTGACCGGCCAACACCCCCCAAGGTTGCCGCAATCACCCACGAAATGCCCGTGGCCTTTGTGTGGTGGTACTGCCGCGTGGCTTGTGTTGGTCGCCACTGGCGCCGAGAATCGACCCAGACCACTCAGGAGCGCGCCGATGACGCATGCAATCAGAATCCACAGCCACGGCAATGCCGACGTTCTGCGGTGGGAGGACATCACAGTACCGGCACCGGGTCCCGGCGAGGTGAGTTTGCGGCAGACTGCATGCGGCCTCAATTTCATCGATGTATATCAGCGTGACGGGCTTTATCCGGCGGGCGACCTGCCAGCCATACTCGGCATGGAGGCCGCGGGTGTGGTGGAGGCGGTGGGTGAGGGTGTCGACCATGTTGCGATAGGCGATCGTGTTGCCTATCCGATGTGCCAGGGCGCGTACGCGGAGTCACGTGTCATCGCAGCCGAAAAACTGCTGAAGCTCCCGGAGACGATCAGCGACCGGCAGGCCGCCTCGATCATGCTCAAGGGATTGACCGCGCACTACCTGCTGTTTCGCTCCTATCCCGTGCAGCCGGGTGACAGCATCCTGGTCTATGCAGCCGCCGGCGGTGTCGGCCTGCTTTTGTGCCAGTGGGCCAGCCATCTCGGGGCACGGGTCATCGGATGCGTGGGCAGCGAGGAAAAGGCCGAGCTGGCGCGCGTCAACGGCTGCGACTACACGATCCAGTACCGTCGCGAGGACATCGCCGCCAAGGCGCGTGAATACACTGACGGTGAGGGGGTGGCTGCGGTCTACGACTCAGTTGGCAAGGACACCTTTATGGCATCGCTCGATGCGCTGCGGCCGTTCGGTGTGATGGTCAGTTATGGCAATGCCTCGGGCAAGGTCGAGCCGTTCAGCCCGGCGATCCTCGCACCCAAGGGGTCGCTGTATGTGACCCGGCCGACGCTGGCCACACACATCGCGACCCGTGCACTGCTCGAGGAGGGTGCCGAACAGCTGTTTCACGCCGTTACAGACGGCTTGCTGCACATCCAGATCAACCAGGTCTTTCCATTGTCCGAGACTGCACAGGCGCACCGTGATCTCGAGGCACGCAAGACCACCGGCTCGACGATCCTGCTCCCCTGACCGCGATGAAACTGCTAGCAATCGATACGACCGAGGATGCGTGCTCGGCGGCCCTGTTGTTCGACGGTGATACGACCGAGCGATTCGAACTTGCCCCGCGCCGCCACAGTGAGCTGATCCTGCCGATGATGGATGGTCTGCTGGTCGATGCCGGACTGCGCCTTGGCGACCTCGATGCCCTGGCATTCGCCTGCGGCCCCGGTGCCTTCACCGGCGTGCGAATAGCGACCGCGATCGTGCAGGGCGCTGCACTGGGTGCCGACCTGCCGGTGGTGCCGGTGTCCAGCTTGCAGGCGTTGGCTCAGGGCACGCTGCGCGAGCACGCGACGGCTGCTGTGCTCGCCGCCTTCGATGCGAGGATGGGCGAGGTCTACTGGGGGGCATTTAGGGTCGACGCCGGGGGCATCATGCGGGCGGCCGGCGCAGAAGGGGTGTATGCACCCCATCAGGTGGCCGTGCCGGCGGGTGACGACTGGGTCGGCAGCGGCAGCGGCTGGCAGGCCTATGCCGATCAGCTGGCGGCGCGATTGGGCGATGTGCGGCGCTGCCACGGTACCGCCATGGTGCATGCCTACGATGTCGCGCAGCTTGCCGCCGTGTTGTATGCGGAAGGCGCTGGAGTTGCTGCGTCGCAGGCGCAGCCGGTGTACCTGCGCAATCAGGTCGCCTGGGCCAAGTCATGAGCCAGACCCAATCCTTCTATTGGCACGATTACGAGACCTGGGGTGCGCAGCCGGCGGTCGATCGGCCGGCACAGTTTGCCGGCCTGCGCACCGACCTCGATTTCAATCCGATCGGCGAGCCGCTGGTGATCTATGCGCAGCCGGCCGACGATTTCCTGCCGCAGCCCGAGGCCTGCCTGATCACCGGCATCACGCCGCAGCTCGCCCGCGAGCGCGGCGCGCCGGAGGCGGATTTCTTCCGTTTCATCCACGAGGAACTGGCGCGGCCCGGGACCTGCGCCCTCGGCTACAACTCGCTGCGATTCGACGACGAGGTGACGCGATACGGCCTCTATCGAAATTTTTTTGACCCCTACGCGCGCGAGTGGAAGAACGGCAATTCGCGGTGGGACATGATCGACGTCGTGCGCCTGACCCGCGCGCTGCGCCCAGAGGGCATAGACTGGCCGGAGAAGGAACCCGGCGTGAGCAGTTTTCGCCTTGAGGACCTGACAGCAGCCAACGGCATCGAACACAGTGGTGCGCACGATGCGCTGGCCGATGTCAGGGCCACCATCTCGCTGGCGCGACTACTGCGTGAGCGCCAGCGCAGGCTATACGATTTCGCGTTGAACAACCGCGACAAGCACAAGCTGGCGGCACAGCTGAACGTGCGCGCCGGCAACCCGGTGCTGCACGTCTCGGCGCGATACCCGGCGCGCCTCGGATGCATCGCCGCAGTGGTGCCGCTGGCGATGCATCCGGGTAATCGCAATGGCGTGATTGTGTATGACCTGCGCAGCGACCCCACACCGCTGCTGCAGCTGTCGGTGGAGGAGATCCGGGCCAGGTTGTATACCGCCAGTGCCGATCTGCCCGAGGGCGTGGAACGCATACCGCTGAAGGTGGTGCACCTCAACCGCTCGCCGGTGATCGTGCCGATGGGTACGATCACCGATGCCGCACGTGAGCAATGGCAGATGGATGCCGCATCCGAGCAGCAGCATCTGGACGCATTGCGTGGCGCGCCCGGACTGGCCGAGAAGGTGGCCGGGGTGTTCGACGTGGGCGATCGGTTTCCGCCACAGACGGATCCCGATCGTGACTTGTACGGAGGCTTCCTGTCGGATGAGGACAGGAGGCGTTGCGACCTTGTGCGGCGCAGCGCACCGGAGGAACTGGGGCGGCTCAATCTGGGGTTCGAGGCGTCGAAGCTGCAGGAGCTGCTGTTTCGCTACCGTGCACGCAACTGGCCGCACACACTGGACCATGACGAACGCCTGCGCTGGGAGGAGTTCCGGCTTGAACGGCTCACCCAGCCGGCGGCCGGTGCGTCGATCGTCCTGGATGACTATCGTCGGCAGTTGTCGCGTCTGACAGTGGATCCCGCCCTGACCCCTGGGCAACGCGAGGTGGTGAACGCCTTGCTCGACTGGCCGGCCGAACTCGGCCTCTGAACAGCGCGCCGACGCAAGGTGACACCATGAATCAGGGCGACTATGCGGCCTTCAACTCACTGCGCTGGCGGATCTATTTCATCCTGGTGATTTCGTACATGCTGGTGTTCTTTCACCGCATGGCGCCTGCGGCTGTGGCCTCGGACCTGATGCAGTCGTTCCACACCACAGGTGCGGCGCTGGGCTCGCTCGCGGCGATGTATTACTACGTGTACACCGCGATGCAGGTGCCGTCCGGCATCCTCGCTGACACGCTTGGTCCAAGAGTCAGCGTGACCATCGGCTCGCTGGTGGCAGGTATCGGATCGATCCTGTTCGGCCTTGCTGACGATTTTACGATGGCATCGGTGGGACGATTCCTGGTCGGCCTCGGCGTATCGGTGGTATTCGTCGGCCTGATGCGCAGCAATGCGGTGTGGTTCAGCGACCGGCACTACGGACGCGTCAGTGGCCTCACCCTGCTGCTGGGCAACCTGGGGTCGATCATGGCGGCCGCACCGCTGGCCTGGGCGCTCGGGGTGCTTAGCTGGCGCGAGATCTTCGTGGGCATCGGCATGATGTCATTGCTGATGGCGGTTGCGACGTGGCTGGCGGTGCGAAATCAGCCACAGGAGGCGGGGTTTCCCTCGGTACGTGAAATGGAGGGACTGCCCGCCCATGCCAGGTCGCATCCGCACTGGTTAGGCGCACTCAAGGCCGTGTACGGCAACCTGGCGGCGTGGCCCGGCTTTTGGGTCAACCTCGGCGTCACCGGCAATATGTTCAGTTTCGTCGGCCTGTGGGGTGTGCCGCTGCTGCAGGACGTGCATGGCCTGTCGCGCACAGACGCGTCGCTGTATACCACCGTCAGCCTGGTCAGTTTTGCGGTCGGTTGCATGCTGATGGGCTGGTTCTCCGACCACCTGGGCCTGCGCAAGCCCGTGATCCTGGCGACCGGCCTGCTTTCCGCGGTGGCATGGCTATGCCTTTTGTTCGTCGATTGGGGGCCGGGCCTGAGCGGCTATGCCCTGTATGGCCTGCTGGGACTGGGGGCGAGTGGCTTCGTGCTCACCTATGCGGCGGCAAAAGAGGTCTGCGCACCGGCCAGTGCCGGGATGGCGATCGCGCTGGTCAACACCGGGCTGTTTCTTGGTGCCGCGGTCATGCAGCCGGCATTCGGCTGGGTGCTGGACCGGACCTGGGACGGCACATTGGTCGATGAAATGCGGCGTTATGCCGTCGGTGACTACCGCAACGGCCTGTGGCTGTCGTTCGCCTTTGCGGTGCTGGCCGTGGTCGCTGCGCTACGTGTCCGTGAGACACGTTGTCGCAACGTCAGCAGCGAAATACGGTAAATTAGCCGGCGTTGGCGCCAAGGCGTCGGCAACGCAAAACGAAGCGTGCGGAGCGCGCTATCCGGGGGATACGCCGTGTCGAGAAGTACCGTCCTCCTGGCCGGTTTGGCCAGTCTGTTGCTGTTGACCTGGGTCACCGTGGCGGTGCGCCATGTGCCGATCGAGGCCGATCTGGTGCAGCGTGTCAAACAGGCACTGGCGTCCTATGCGATAACGGGACTGACGATCGAAGCGGACGGGCGCGAGCTGCGGCTCAGCGGAGAGATATCGCGACACATCGATCCGGACCATGTCGCCAAGATCGCGCGTCAGGTCTGGGGTGTGCGCACCGTCGAAGTGGACGCACTGAGGCAACGTTCGTCGATGCTGGACGCAGACGATCCCCTGAGCCCGAGATTCGATGCGAGCCGAATCGTGCGCCTCGGCGGCGATCTTTCCAACCCGATGGACGCCGGTACCTGCCAGCGCACGATGGCCCGGCTGGCGGCTGCCGCCAGCGTGCGCTTCGAGGCCGGTGGCGCCTCACCGATGCTCGAGAGCTATCCGGTACTCAACGATCTCGCCTCGGTGGCCTACCAGTGCCCACAGGCCACCATCGTGATCGGCGGTCACACCGACGCCTCGGGCGACCGGGACGCCAACCTGCGTCTCAGCCAGGCGCGTGCCGAGGCGGTCGAGCGATTCTTCTATCTCGCGGGCATCCCGGCGCAGCGCATGCAGATCATTGCGTACGGTGACAGTCAACCGGTCGCGGGCAATGCGACCGCTGAGGGCAGGGCGGCAAACCGTCGCATCACCTTCGATGTGCGGCCCGTCCGGTGACCCGTACTCCGAAATTGTTTGAGTAAATTTCATGAGCTATCTGATTTCACAGACCTTCATTCTGCTGCTGATCGCGGCGCTGCTCGGCATGCTCCTTGGTACCTTTCTGACACGGATCACTGCGGAGACTTCCCGCGCCTCGCTGCAGGCCAGGCTGCGCAATGCCGAAACCGATGCACGCGAACTGCGGGCCGAGCTGGATGTCGCGGTGACGGCGCGTGGGGCCTGCGAGGCAGAGCGCAAGTCGCTACGGGAACGACTTGATGCGTTGGAGACTGCGCCTGGCTCCAGGCCGATCGACACGGACGAACCGGTTTCTCCGCCAAGAGCGCTACCGGCACCCGCGGACAGCGGCGTGCTGTCGGTGATCGGCACTGGTAGTGACGAATCTGATGACCTGCAGCGAATCAAGGGCATAGGTCCGAAGATCGCCGGGATATTGCAGGAACTGGGCGTCCGGCGATTCGAGCAGATTGCCGCGTGGACACCGCAGGATGTTGCGCGTGTGAACGATCATCTGCGGTTCAGCGGGCGCATCGAGCGCGAACAGTGGGTCGCGCAGGCGCAGGCCCTGGTGACAAGGGGCGGCGCGGACAGCTGATGGCAACGGGCAGGGCCCGTCGGTGCATACGGCGGCCGACGAGCGCGGACCTTTCGGTCAGTCGAGGTGCGAAGTGACTACTCGTCGAGCCACTTGTTCAGCGATTCGATCAGCTGGCGTGCCTGGTCAGGACTCGAGATGTTGAACTTGGATTTCTGCTGGTATTCGCCGTTGCGTTTCTGGTAACGGCGAATCGAGAACCTGTCCTTGCTGTATTCCTCCTTGCGCGGGTCCCAGTCCTGGTAACGATACAGTATCGTGGTCCATGCCCCCTTGCTGAGCACTGCCTTGTCCAGTTCCTTGACGACGTCGATACCGCCTTCGCTGTAGTTGATGGTGAGTTCGTCAGGGGTGCTCGCCATGCGTGATTCTCCGTCCGGGGCAGTGTGGTGAGGCGCGCGACCTTAGCAAAGGTGCCGCCCCGCTGTCATCTCAATCGCTCGTCGGGCGGGCGCCCTGGCGCTGCAAGAGGCTGACCAGTTCGGGAGCATTGAGCCGAGTGGCCAGGCCCAGCGCAGAGTCCCCGTCCGCGGCCCGGACATTGACGTCGGCCCCCTGGCTGACCAACTGGGTCGCCAGACGGTGGTTGTCCTGCCTGATCGCGATCAGCAGAGGCGTATCGCCGTTGTCGTTGCGATGTTCGAGGTCGGCGCCGTGTTCGATCAGGAAACGCACGGTATCGCGGTCGGTGACACCGTTTGCCGCCGCTTTCAGCAATAGCGCTGAGGCGTCTAGCGTGGCACCGGCGGCAAGCAGCACATCGGCGACCTGGGTGCGCCCGGCGAGGACGGCCAGATCCAGCGCCGTGTCGCCCGCCGTCGTTGCGCGATCGATCTCGGCCCCGTGTTTGACCAGGTTTCTGACCATGATGATGCGGCCATTCTGTGCTGCTGTCTGCAACGGGTACTGGCCATTGGGGAGTATGGCGTTGATGTCGGTGCCCCAGTGCAGGTGACGCTCCAGCTGGTCGAGGTCACCTCGCTGCACTGCCAGATAAAGGGCAATGCTCGGCTTGTCCGGTTCGCTGCAGGCGGTGAGCAGCAGGCACATCAGCGCGGAAACAATGGCCAGGCGCTTCATGAGGGCTTTCCGTTCACTCGGGAACCACCGTTGTCAGCCCGACCGTTTCCCAGGCCTGCATGCCGCCACGGTACCATTTCAGCTTCGGGGCAGGGTAGCCGATGCGCAGCAGGCCGCGGATATTGGTGGGAGACTGACCGCACCATGGCCCGTTGCAAAAAAGCACCAGGGTCTTGGCGTCACGGAAATTCCAGAACTGCCCGGTACGCTCGGCGCCGAACTGATGTTCGAGGATCGCGGCAATATCCGCCTCGTCGGCCGAGCGCATGCTCAGGCGCTTGTAGTGGATGTTGACCGAGCCGGGTATGGTGCCCTGCCTTAGCCAATCGGGGCCGCGCGAATCGATGACCAGGACCGAGTCGTCACCGGCCCCGATCCGTTCGAGGTAGCGGAGCATCTCGATCTCGCCGATGGTTTCGACTCCGTCAGGCATGTGCATGGGCTGGATACAGAACGGCGGGCACTTGCGAGATGTGCGCTGAAAGCTGGGATGGATCGTATTGGTCTGATCCTGGTTGCGCTCGATGCGCACCGGTGCGCCGTTGTGCAACGTGGTGACGCCATCGATTTCCGAGGTGATCCGAACCGCTTTCTCGGAGGTGCCGCTGGCGGCCGCACCGGCAACGCTCAACAGCATCGCCGTGGACAGCAATATATGGCAGGCGGTCATATAGGACATCGCTTGTTCTCTTTGTCTTTCGCTGTTCCAATCATAACGAATTCGCGGCCTGTTAAGATTCGCCCATGATCGGAAAAATCCTCTTTACCCTCGCGGTGATTCTGCTTGTGGCGCTGATCTGGCGTACACGCCAGCCGCAACGGCAGCAGCTCGTGTCGCAGCCGCGACTGATCAATCCGCCGCCGGCGCGTCGTTCCACGCTGCGAATACTGGCGCTCGGTGTGGTGAGCCTGATGTTGCTGGCTTCGGGTTTCCTGCTCTATGAGCACTGGCGCGACAGCACTGAGGTGATCTTTATCCGGGTGGTCGATGCGGGCACGGGTCGGGCCACCGAGTATCGGGCACAACGTGGTGACATCGAGGACCGCGAATTCCTGACCACCGATGGCCGGCGTGTATTCCTGGCGGAAACCGAGCGGCTCGAGACGTCGACGATCAGGCCTGGTCGTCCGCCGGGCCAAAATTGAACGCGACGGAAAGGCGCGTCTGCCGACTCGCGTTGATCTCCACCTCATGCGGCAGGTCGGGCGCGAACAGTACCAGCAGACCAGGTCGCGGCTTCACCACGACCTGCGCCTCGTCGTCGTGCAGGATCAGGCGGCCGCTGTCTTCCGGACAATTCACATAGTACACCGCCGACAGCAGTTCGTTCCCTTCTGCGTGATCGTGCACCGTGGTGCGCTGACCGGGGTGCATCTCGTTGAACCAGAAACCCTGTCGTAACCGGGTGCGGTCGAGGATCCGGCATGCAGTGGCGTGCGCCAGTGCGCTGACCGGGGCGAGTTCGGGTATGCGCCCGGCCGGCAGGTAGGTGTTTTCGTAACGCCCTGCGAACAGGTGGGTGCGCCGCACGTCCGCGCCATGCTTTTCGCGCTCGAACGCATCGATCAGGGCGCTGTTGACTGCCTGGGCGTTGACCAGGTCGGCGAAGTACACCGGCGTCAGCTGTGCGATCGGGTCTTCAGTCATGGCCGTTGCCTGCAGGGTTGGTGCAGCGCACGAGCCCACCGTCAAGGCGTTCACAATCGTCCGGCAGGTCCGGGGGCGTACGGCAGGTCGCAGCGACACCGAACAAGACGAAGAATCCGAGTACGAGGTAGACGACGCGCATGGTTTTAGTGTCAAACGCGGCACCCGGAAATGCAATTGTCAACTGATGCATGGCGCAAAAGAAAACCCGGCTTCCGCCGAAACGGGGCCGGGTCAATGGCGAGATATGCTCTCGCCTGTGCCGAGAAAGGATTGACGGGTAGGTCAGGTGCTGGGTCTTGCGGTGGCAGCCTCGAACTGGTTCACGTTCATCCGGCCCTGTGCCCGCATGGCCAGCTGTGGATCGGCGCCCAGTTGCTCCTTGAGCAGGGTGATGCGTGCGCGGGCCTGAGCCAGCGTGTCCACCGCGGGCGGCTTAGACGCGCCGGTTTCCTGCATCAGGCGCTGTTGGGCGCGTTCGACGTCCGTCTGGGGGGATGGCGCGGCCGGCTTTCCAGTCACCCCGGGGTTGGTCCGGGTGCTGTCAGCTTTACGTTCTTTTGGTGCCGGGCGTGCCAAATAATTGTCGCCAGCGATGCGATTCGTCACGATTACGTCCCAATTATGTCAATATATTGACTTTTCTGCCGTGTTCGGCGGTATTGGAGTTAAACTACGCATGACACGTGCCAACTGGAACTCGATAGTCCTTTTGTGTACTAACCGGAAGATTAGCACCAGGTTCGCGGCAGGGCGGGGTTACTTTTGAAGGTCAGGCATCGCTTTCTGATTATCCTCCTGTCGTGGCTTCTCGCATCGCCTGCCATGGCCACCGAAGCGGTGGAGAAACTCGAATATCGGGTCGTCTATCGTGGTGTGTTTTCGCTGGGTGCAGATCTGTCGATCGCCGACCTGAGTCTGGAGACCGCTGCCGCGCGGGGCGCAGCGGGTCTGGTCGAGACGCGGCTCGATGCGACGTCTGCGGCCTATCCCAGCGTCGAGTCGCTGTACCCGATCCGCTACCGGTTTCGCACCTGGTCGATGCCGGATGCAGGGCAACTGGTTGGATTCGAGACCTACGAGAAATCGCGCAAGATCCGCCACCGCCTGTATCTGCGTGACGCCTCCGAACTGGGGGTTCAGCGGCTCGATGTCAATGCCGGCGTCGGGCGTGACGAGATCGCCCGACTGGATACCGGAGAAGTACCCGCCGCCACCGTGATCGTGGGTGATCTCCTCGATCGCCTGGGCATGCTGCAGCGTGTCCGTGCACAGACGCTGGCTGATGCAGCCGAATTCAGTTTTCCGGTCACCAACGGTCGCGAGCACCTGACCTACCGCGTCAAGGTGGAAGGTCGCGAGACGGTGAATATCGGGCCGCTCGCGGTGCCGGCCTGGAAGGTCAGTTTTGCCGGCTTCCATCTGAACAAGCGTGGAGAACAGGAAGCGGCACACCGCCCGGCGACAATCTGGTTCAGCGAGGCGCCGGAGCATATACCGTTACGCGCGGACAGCGATCACCCGGTTGGTCTCTTCCGGATCGAGTTGCATCCACCGTCGGCGCTGCAGCACCTGGCGTCTTCCGAACGCTGACGGGGTGGCGACCGGGGTACGCCTCAGTCGTCGACCAGTCGCAAATGGCTGATGTCCGGAATCGGGCGGTGCGGTTTTTCGTTGCGGCAGTCCTCCAGCGACCCGGTGTTCGGCGGCAGGGCCTGCAGGCCGCTGGTGTCGATCTGGGCCGGAGGGGGCGGTGTTGCGTGATCAAGGATCGCACCGGGTTCGGCCAGGCCGAAATCTACGCCCCGCTTCTGTCCGCCGGCGGGCGCGTCCATCCCGTCGTCCGTGACATGTGGCGAAAGGTCGGGTGGCGTCTCGGACTCCGTTGTCGCGTCGATGGATGGGTCCGCCGCCGGCACCTGCATAGGTCGTGGTCTGGCGGCTGGTGGCGCCGATCCGCTCGGAATGATCTGGATCAGTGCGCCGACTTCACGAAAAGCAGCGCGATAGCGGCTCGCTGCATCCGCGTCCACGGACTGTTTCACGCGCAGCGGCTGGCCGGAAAACAGGCGCTCCACCGATGCTTCCTGCACCTTGAACAACTTCGCCACGCCGCGACGCACGGCGACCGGGTCGGCGCCAGGCAGGGACTCGCCCAGGAAATAGATATCGAACGAATGCATCCGGGCCTCTTGGTTCAATCGATCGTTTGTCGGACAGGCGGGTCCCGTGGAGGACATAGGGGCGCATCCGCCTTTGGCTGTTGGCGGCAGCGGGGAGGATAACCTTATTTCGGTAAGCGGGGTCCTGGTCAGACATGGGATTCCCGCCACTTCCTGAACTGCGACACGACGATCTCACCAGCGGTGTTGTGTTCGCCATAGGCCCGCATGGTGGTGAAAATCACGAGCAACGCCTGGCGCAGTGCCTGCGCATCGATGCGAGACTGTGCTGTAAAGCCGCCGGCTACCGCGAGGTCGACCGCGGCCACTGCGCCGGTACCGTTCCACCATTCGTCGCTGTTGATCTCGCGGCAGGCCGCCTGCGGATCCCTGTCGAATGTCTCGAGCGCGATGGCGACGAGGTTGGCTTCGTAGGTGCGGCCATAGTCGCGCAGCAGTTTTTCGGCCTGGTTCAGCGCCTGTCGCATGTGCCAAAGATTAGCTCACGGGGACTTCTTTGTGGTCGCGCCGGTTGCCAGCAGGTTGCCGATCAGGTCGCCGTCCTGCGGCGTCAGCAGGTGCCCCTCGGACATCGCATAGGTTTTCACCCGGCCCGCCAGCGCGGGAACCCGGTTCAAGTCCTGGCTGAGCGGCGGCACCACCTGATCTCCCGGCATGTAGAAGGTGCCGGTACGCATGATGCTGGTGTACTTGATATCCGGGTGCGGCTGCTGGTTGAGCCAGAACAGCAGGTTGCCCGGAACCGGCGGGGTGAGGTCGAACAGCACGCCTCGGCTCTGCAGGAGGGTGGCGTAGAGCGCATCACCGGTGGAACGGCGTACCAGCCAGTTCTTGACGAAGCCGAACATCCCGCCATTGTTGGTGGCATCGATTGCCTGGATTGCACGTCCGGTACCGAAATGCGGCGTCGCTATCGTGATCAGGTGCTGGACCCCGAGCCTGCCATGACGCACCAGTGCCATGCGCGCGGCGAGGCCGCCGGCGGAGTGGGCGACGAGGTTGATCGATTGGTCGGGGTGGCGCTTGCCGATGTCGCGCAAAAAGGCGGCCAGCCAATCGGCCTGGATCACGATCGGTGCCTGGGAGGGCAGGTTTACGGCGTAAACCGGGCGCGCTGTGTCGGGCTTGCCCAGGCGCTGGTAGACCATGCCCTGTGGGCTGTAGCCGTAGATCCCGACCTGCCGGTATCCGCGCTGGTAGAGGCGATCCATGGTGCCGGACTCCGCCCAGCTCTGCGCGGTTCCGAGGTAACCGTGGACCAATACCAGCACGTCCGCGCTGGCTGCACGCACGCCGACCAAGCCGATGATGGCGATCAGCAACAGTACCTTTTTCATCGCGAGGCTCCTCTGGCGGTACGGCACCGCATCAGTAACTTCAGAACAAGCTAATACGCTTATAGTCCGATTTTTCCGTCGCGAGTTCAAAAGAATTTATAAAAACCTACCGCTTTTCTAGGGTTTCCTATACTTGGCTGGAACGACCCCGCCGACGGCGAATATCGCCGCGGCGCACGAAGTGGTCGACAAACCCTCGACGGAGGAAATCGAAATGCGCAGACGGCTTTATTTTATTTTGCCGGACGTGGATTCGGCGCAGACCATCGAGAAGGAACTGCTGCTGGCCAAGATCGATGATCCACACATTCACTATCTCGCGAAGGACGGGGTGAATCTTGGCCGCCTGCATGTGGCCAATCTCTTGCAGCGATCTGACGTTCTTCATGGCATCGGCATCGGTATGATCGCCGGCGGGATCACAGGCGCCCTGGCCGGTGCGGCACTGACGTTCTATCCAGAGCTCGGTCAGTCCGTCGGCAATGCCGGGATACTGGTGCTGGCGGTCGTGTTTGCGATGATGGGTTCCTGGGTGTCTGGCATGATCGCGGTCAGCATCCCCAACTCGCGCCTGAAACGCTTCCAGCCCGCGATCGATCGTGGTGAGATTCTGCTGATGGTGGACGTCCCCGTGCGTCGAGTTCACGAGATCCGGGAGCTGATCATGGCGCATCATCCCGAGGTCCAGGCCAAAGGGCTGGAGTCGCAGATCCCGGCATTCCCCTAGCCGGCAGCATCCGCCAATGCCAGACGGCGGCGCCCGTCGTCTGGCATTGCACGTCGTTCAGTGCAGCGGCGTCTGGGTCGCGGCGGGCTGGGTCTCGACCAAGGGCAACGAGGCGTGGTGGGCCAACATGCGCCATCCGCCGTCGATGTAGCCGTAAATGTTGGTGGCGAGTACCACCGCGCGCTGGCTCCCGGAACCACTGTTGATGTCTTCCCTGACCGTGTGGACAGCGAGGCGTTCATCGGTGCTGGCCTGGATCAGGTGGTGTTCAATGCGTGGCGGGGTGCTGTCGCGAAAGATTTCAGCCCAGCTTGCAAGAATGTCATCGATGCCCTGCAACAGGCCGCCGCCCGGATGGATGCAGCTGCTGCCGCTTGAATCCATCCAAACACTTTTCATCTGTTCGAGGTCGAGGGAGCGAAACGCGGCGTAGAAGGCCACTTCCGCTGCTGCAGGGTCTGGATAGGACATCGCTTCACTTCGCTGCGTTGGTGTTCGGTTTCAGTCGAGATATCGCGCCTGCCAGCCTTGGTAGAGGCCATAGACATGCCGACAGTAGCTGATTTTGTCATGAAACAGGTGTGGCTCGATCGCGTCAAACACGTAGTAGTTTGCACGGTTGTTCCGCGACGCGATGATATTGCACATATTTCGCACGAGGCTGTGCGGCCCCCAATGAAAATCGTGTGACGCCTCGTAGTGCAGATACACAGGCACGATAGGTATGCCGGTCTGCAATGCAATGCCGAAGGCACCATGGCGGAACGATGGCTGCAGCCTCGGCCCCCTGATTCCGCCTTCCGGATACAGCGCAACGCTGTGTCCCTGTTCGAGTCGCTGTTTTATCTGTTGAGCGGCAATGGTGCGCGACGCCCTGGAGTCACGCTGCACGAAGATCGTGTCGGCTGCCGCGCTGATCCGCCCGACCAGCCACCAGTCCCGGACCTCGTGCTTGGCCAGGCTGTCGACGTCGAACAGCGAAGGAATGCCGACGTCCTCGAACGACGAGGGGTGGTTGGCGATGAGAATGTAGCGCTCCGGCAGCGGGTGAATGTTTTTGTGATGCATTCGCAGGTCGACGCCGAGCGCGTGAATCCAGGTGCGGCACCAGGCCTGGAACAGCCGCCGGTACCAGGCGCCGCGCCAGGCAGCAGGCAGAAAGCTCAACCCGTAGAGCAGCAGGGTAAAGACCAGGAGCTCCACCCAGCCCAGCAGCAGCCAGAGGGCTCGAGCGAAAAGTCTTGTCATAACGGCCCAGGTCGCCTTTTGGTGGTGGCCCTGTCAGCAGTTTAGTCCGGTGAGCAGAACAGACTCTTCGAATCATGCCGGCGCGGCATCCATCAGTCGCTGCATGTAGCTGGCGGTCTTCACGCCGAGCACCATGCGCGCGACGGCACCGTCCTCGACCACGATCAGCGTCGGGGTCGCGCGGATGCCGAGTTCCCGCGATATCTCCGGGTGCTCTGTGATGTCGAGTTTGAAAACCGGCGCCCCGCTGGCGGCAAGGACATCCACGTCTCTGGACATCGGCCGGCAAGGACCACAGCGTGGGCTGAAGCAGTAGACCAGTGCACGCCCATGCAGCCCGGCAAGAGACGGAAATATCGCGAACAATGGTGCGGCGGCCCGGCCCTCAGAGGCGCGCGTCGCCACCAGCATGTACAGGACGTAACTGCCCCAGGTGGCCGCGAGGCCGAGCACCATGTACAGGAACAAGTCCACTCGTACTGCAAGCCTCGGGCGAAGGAATCCTGATGGAACAGGGTAGCTTCTCGGGCTGCGCCTTGGTAGTCGGGAAAACGTCCTGCTTCAGAACCGGATCGGTGTGTCAGCGCGTGTCAGCGGGCTTTTGCCGTCACTTCGTTGCTGACGTTGCGGTGTCAGGCGCTTGTGCCTGAGTTCGCGCAGGTTGCGCATTCCCATAAAGAGTGCCCAGACGCCCAGCAGGACCAGCAGGGACGCGAGGTTGCTACTGACCTCGCCCTCGACCGGCGCTGCCGTGGCATGGCCGATGCCCAGGCTGGCCGCGAGTGCGACACAGCGGCTTTCGTGTGCAAGCAACATGGTCTGCGCCTCCCGGTCCGATGAATGTGAACCAGTTAATGCAAATTGTCTGCCATTACAGAAATTATGCATTAATACAGGAGGTTGAAGGATTGGCCGGCGTCAGGGGCTGCCAATCTGTAAAACGTCCCGACACCCCGGTGCGGCAGGCCAGGCCGTGGCGGTCAGGTTTCGGCACGAGCTGCCGTTACCTCAGGCATCGATTTCACCCGGAGGTGCGTGGCGGTGTTGCAGCTGGAACAGTGGGGAATGCCGCTGGTCGTGGTCGGCATGCTGTTGCTGATGCTGTTCATGGCCTCGGTACTCAATCGTTATCAGGCGCATCAGACCAGGGTCCAGGCTGCCGTAAGACGCCTGGAGGCGGGCGTGAATGCCGTTACGGGTGCGCTCGCTGCGCTCCGCTCGGTCCCGCTGTCTCGCGAGCTCCGGGTCACGCTGCGCAGCGAGGTCCTCGCGCGTTACCAGAAGATCAGGCGCCTGTACCGCCGATACCCGTCGATCGCGGAAAAAATCCGCTCGGCCGAAGCGGCGCTGAACGCCGAGGGTGCGCAAGTCACGAAGGGTGTGGGCCCGATCGAGAACGACGCGGCATTTCGTGCCACCGTCGGGGCACTGGACACCCTGATCGAAACCGTCAGCAGCGGATACACGCTACAGCCGATTCCCCGCGATGTGCGCGCCATTTTTGGCAGGGAGTTGGGTGAGCGCCGGGCCGAGGTGGCCACACGTTTTCACCTGGTCCAGGCCAGGCGTCTCGAAGAAGCTGGAAGCGCCGGCAAGGCGCGCTCGCACCTGACGACGCTGATGCAGATCCTTCATCAACGCGGACCCAGTACGGACTTCGTGCGCGAACTTTACAGCGAGGCTGAGATGGCACTGGCGGCGTTGACCGACCGCCAGATTGGCGCGCTGTCCGATGCGACAGACGCTGACGGCGGCAACCGCGAAGCGCGCGGCGATGTCGCCTGATCCGGCGCCTCGTGAGGGCGTCAACGGGCGCGGCGTATTTCGTTCAGGTCGTCGATGTTTGCACAAAAGCCCAGATCTTGCGTATCCGCGGTTGGCTCGCTGCCCAGCACCTGGTCGCAGCGTGATTTGGCGTCACAGGCGTCACAACGCTCCATGTGTTTCTTGATCTCGACCGCCTGTTCCGTGTGCAGGTAGATCGCGGCGTCGATCCCGAGGTATTTCAGCATTCGCGAAAGCCGCAGCTCGGCGAGCGCGCCCGCCAGGCCTTCGCGGAAACGGTGCCCTGTGCGCAGATTGCCGAGGATCGCCAGTGGCAGGCGCACCAGCAGCAACAGCATCAGGCCTGCCAGCAGTAAAGTGATGACGAGACTTGCGATGTCCAATGAGGGGTCCCCCGATGAATTCGTTACATACTTGACGGCAGGCCAAGTCTTTACCTTGATTTGAATCAGTATGGCGGCCAGTGAAGGCAATGCACAAGCGGATCGACCATTAAAAGTTCAAATGTCGAACAGCTTGTCCGCTGCTGCCTTGAGTGCCGCCGGGTCCGGACCGGGCCTGTGGACGTCGGAGCCGGGTTCGAAATAGTCGCAGAAATTGGCCCGCAGCTTGTCATTCACGACCTCGGCCACGGGTTCCTGGCAGTCATTCGGACGCCCCGGCTGGTAAAAACGACAGTTGCGGCAGACGTGCGTCTGCTTGCGGCAGTGCGGACATTCTCCTTCGCGCTGATACTCGCTCGCGGTGAGTCTTGTCCCGCAGAACCAGCAGACGCCTTCGGCGTTGGGTGACATGTTGCAGCTCCTGCTCTAAGGAAGCGTTCATTCTAGCCGATACCTATCGAAACCCCTGGGCCACGAGGCGTTTCTCCCTCAAGTGAACGACGCAATCGAGATGAATGTGAGTGGACGCGTGATGCTTCTGTTGTCACGCCTGGGGATTCGTGATGCTCGTTGTCTGTCGATCTACAGGGCGGCGGTTGTGGCTGCCCTGCGCAGTGGCACCGGTTCACGCCCTGTGTCCAGTCTTGCCGATATCGACCCGCTGCTCGGTGCACAGCTCGAAATGCTGGAAGACGCACTGAGGGCGAGGCTCAAACCGGTGTTGCGGTCTCCAGACAGCGACACGCAGGCACAGGGGGGAGCGGACACCACGATGGTGCAGGCTGTTTCGGAAACCGCGAACGCTGAAACACTGTATGCCGACGACGCCGATCTTCCGCCTGCGGATGAGCAGCCGGGGGGCATCGTGGGGGAGGATAGCCAAAAGCTGCAGCGACACACGAAAACCCCGAGCGGATACGTGCCCTCGGTCAAGAGCATGGAAGACAAACTCAAGGACGAGCGCAAGCCGGTGCAGAAACTGCTTCTCGAGGATTGTGTCCAGGTCGGCCTGATCGATCTGCCGACCGCGAAGCGAATGATCCTGGCGATGACCGGCAAGACCAGTCAGGACGCTGAGCGTGACATTGTCGAAGACCTGCGTCAGTTACTGCAGGTGCAAGTGAAAAGCTTCATCCGCAAAGCCAAGGGTGGCCCCTGGGCCGACCCGCGCACGCAGGAGGATCTGCGCAAGGACATCCATGCGGCCAACAGTGTGCGCAGCGTGGTGATGTTGTCGCGTCAGGTGGTCAAGGAGCACCGGATGTGGGAGCAGGAACATGGTCGTATCGGCATCCTCGGCCTGTTCAGCGGCCGCAAGCGTGTGGTCAAATCCTGATCCAGCGCATTGACCCGGCGCACTGATCCGGTGCGCGTCCGCACCCTGGATTCCCGAGCGCCGTTTGTTCCCCTCGTCGCAGTTTTTTGCGCCGGCATCCTGGAGAGGTCGGGTACATGAGTGAATTCAGTCTGCACCGGCAGCTGCGCGATGATTGTCACCTGATCGGTGATCTCGAGCTGTCGCGCGTGCTGCTGCTGAACGACTGCCGTTATCCCTGGGTGGTATTGGTGCCGCGGCGGGCGGCAATCACTGAGGTCTACCAGCTGACGCAATCTGACCGACAACTGCTGCTCGACGAATCGTGTCGAGTCGGCCAACTGCTGATGCAGACCTTTGAAGGTGACAAGCTCAACCTCGGTGCGTTAGGCAATCTGGTGCCGCAACTGCATGTCCATCTCGTTGTACGGCGACTTGACGATCCGGCGTGGCCTGGACCGGTGTGGGGACATTCACCCGCTGTGCCCTATCCGGAGCCATCGGCTGGGGATCGGGTGCAATTGTTACGCGTGGGGCTGGGTCTGCCTGCCTGAACGCGTTTCCCGAGTTCAGGCAGGCAGCGGGGATTCCCTGCGAATCAGTCTTTCCTTTTCCGCGCGGCTGAGCTTCTTGACCCTGTGCTCGATGCGCAGGGCCCGGCTGTGGTCGCCAATGGCCTGCGAAAACACCAGCTCCAGCGGCCCCCGTCCCCGCAGGCGGCGTGCGCCGCGACTGGCACCGTGTGCCGCAAACCGGCGCTGAACATCCGTGCTGATGCCCGTGTACAGCGAGCCGTCGTTGCAGCGCACCAGGTACAGATGCCACATCTCCATCAGCGTCCGCGGGCGTGGCTGTTGGGCCAGTGCCCGGATTCGAGTACCGTGAACTGTTTCAGGTAGTCGTAGGCGTTGTCCGAGAACTGCAGATAGTAGGCGTCGACCCGTCGACCACGCTGCACTGGGCGTATGCGCTGCAGGTGGACGCCGCGATCCTCGAGTGCGGCACTGATCAGTTCGATGGCCCTGATCGCGTGTTTACCGCTCGACTGCCCAATCCTGTCGGTGCGAAACGCGAGGCCGTTGTGGTCCAGGGATTCGCGCACACGTGACACCAGGATCGTCCTGCCGCCGCCACCCGCCGCCAGCGACATCCGGTAGTCGCCAATGGCGATCGGGCGCGTCGCGCCCCGCCAGATCGAACAATCGTCAGTAAGACGCAGTGGGCTCTCGCAGGTCAGCCGGTGACTGGAGAAGTCGGCAGGATCGGCAGGTCGCGGCATGGCCTGCGCGGACGCGAAGGGTCCGCAAAGCATCACGGATGCCAGCAACAGGAAACGCCATGACACAGGACTTACGATCGGCATGACGGAAAAAGATAGCGCAAAAAGCACTGGGCGTCAGGCAAACCCTGCGATGGTTCTGACGATAAGTTGCGGGGTCAGCGCTTGCCGGACTGGATGTCCAGATAACCGCGTTGAATGGCGGTCTCCAGCGCCTTCGCGCCGTTGACCAGTTCGTCGTAGGCACGCCGCAGTTTCCCCAGGTCGTCGAGCTGGCTTTCGGTCGGAGACTCGTCATTCGTGCTGGCACCGAGGTCGAAGAGCGCCTTCAGGTAGCGTGCGCGTGCATTGGCCACCAGGGACAGAACGGGACGCAGTCCGTCGATTGTCAGCGCCTGGATCTGTGGATTGATCACTTCATGGTTGACCGAGCGCATCGTGCGTTCGAGTTCCATCAGCAGGCGATTGATGTCTGGATTCATCTTCCCATCTCCATGCACAGCCACAGGCGACTCTCTTGACCGACTGAATGCAGTAGCGGCACAGACATCAGTCATCTTGAGGACCGGACGAGGCGAGCGCGGCCCACAGCGCTTCCCGGCCGGTCGGCAGCTGCACGACGGCGTGCAGCACAAACAGCTCTGCCAGGCGTTCGACATGGGGCATCTGGCTGCGGTCGGCGAGGACGACGGTCCTGGCCCGGGGTGCAAAACGCTGCAGGCTGCGCAGCAGTACATCGAGATTGCTGACGTTGGCGCCTGCATAGTTGTTGCCGAAGCCGAAGAAGAAATCCGCCACGACGATATCCGGCGGGCGGCGCCTGAGGCCGGCGATGGCCTTGCGCTGCATGCTGAATACCTGGTGCTCGAGTTGCAGCTCCCGGCACAGCTCAGTCAGATCCGGGTGCAGTGGCGATTCGACGATGTCGTACAGCAGGCGGCGGGGCGGGGTGCTCATTGTTCGGGGGGGTCATGTCTCGGCGGCGGTTTCTGCCGTTTCCGCTCGATATATTTCAGTGCCTGCATCGCGCCACCAACGCTGCCGACGAGGAAGAGTATGACAAGGATGGCAATTTTCATCGGGACCCGTGGCGCTCGGGCGCCTGCCAGTTCGTTCGGCTCATCATAGCCGGCAAAACCGCTCGGGCAAGCCATAGCGTATTCCGGCGGCGGTCGGTGCTTCGGCACAGTCTTCCCGCGTGCGAATGGTTGGCCGACTCATTACACTCAGGTATTTGCGTCGCGGAGGATTGGTCATGCGTAGTGTTTTCTCGATTGTCTCTGCCGTTTTTCTGTTGGCGGTGTCCGCGGTACATGCCACAGACCTGGAAAAGGAAAAGCGCTGGGCCGAGCAGGTGGTGGACTCGCTCCTCGACGGGGAGGCGGTGAATCTGAATGACGGCCGGGCGGATTTCCTGGCCATCGAGACCGCCAGCACCGATGCCGCCTCGCGCAGGGCGGTGGTCGTGATGCATGGCACAGGGGTTCATCCGAATTGGCCGACCGTGGTGCAGCCCTTGCGCGTGGGCCTGACCGAGTCGGGTTGGCATACGCTGGCGATCCAGATGCCGGTACTGGCCAACGAGGCAGAGCATGCGCAGTACGCGGGTATCTACGACTGGATCCCCGGGAGAATCGATGCAGCCATCACCTACCTTCGCGACAAAGGGTTCGACCAGGTGGTGCTGGTGGCGCACAGCCAGGGATCGACGATGACCGCATTCTATCTGAGCGGCGCACATCTGCCGGTGGAGGGGTTCGTTGCCGTGGGCATGTCGGGCGGCATCCCCGGTGGCCCCATGGATACGCTGTCCCAGTTGCCGGGTCTGAAACTGCCGGTGTTCGACCTGTACGGCAGTGACGACCTGCCGGAAGTGGTGGCAAGTGCCGCCGATCGCGCGTCCCAGGCAGCCAAAGCGGGTACCGATTACACCCAGCAGGTGGTGGCCGGCGCAGACCACTTCTTCGATGGTGAAGAGGCGGAACTGCTCGATGCGGTGAACGGCTGGCTGAACCAGCGTTTCTGATGCTTGTCCTTCGAGTGGCGCTCAGCCGGGCAGCTGGCTGAGCGCGTCTTCGATTTCTTCCATTGCCGCGCCGGGCAATATCGCGAGACCAATCTGTCCGCACAGGCGGGTCAGCGAGAAGATGCCGCAGATCTCTGCAGTCTGCTGTGAACCGTGATCATCCAGCACCAGCGCATGGCGCCTGCCGGCACTGCGCAGACTGTTCAGGACCTGGCCGACATTGGCGTTGGCAACGTCTTCCAGGCGCAGCACCTCGATCCGCCCGCGCAGTGTCATGATGTCCTGAACCAAAAGTTCCTGCGGTTGTTCGCCGGTCTTGGCGGCGATCTTCTCGGGCCTGCCGCTATCGAGATCGGTAACGGTGATGATGCCCATCACGGCGCCAGTGGCACCTGTCACCAGCAGCATGCGTACGCCGAGTTTGGCCATACGTTCACGTGTCGCCGCCAGGGTGTTGGTTCGCTCCACGGTCAGCGCGGTGACTTTGCGCAGGTCGGTCATCGCCTGCAGTGCAGGGCTGTCAATGCTCAGGCCACCGGGGAACTGCTGCTCCGGGCGCGCATAGCCTGCACCGACCGGCATCGTATGAAAATTCAAGGCTTTGTATTGTTCGCTCATTGGTTTCAATCCCGCGATTCTGGTGTGGTCCCAGCATATGACGCTGTGAGCACCGCGCAAGGCGGCGATGCTGAAAAATCGACCGTGCTCACTATTGTGTCGGACAACCCGTTCACGAAGGGACGTGTTGCAATACGCAGCGGCAGCGTGGACAGTGATAGCGTGTTGTCCCCGCCTGCATGCGCTTGTGCCTGGTCGTGCTCAGCTCGTGTATCGAGCAGGCGCAGCGGTAGTCCCAGCGACGCTGCCGCTTCACCCTGATCCCATCGAGTGCATAGTCGTGGCAACGGCTGGCGTCGGCGATACCCAGATGTGCCATCACGGAACGCCACTCCGCACCATGCGGGCTGGTGCGTCCATGACAGGCGGCAGTGATCAGGTGGGCGACTTCGTGTGCGACCGTACGGGCAAGAAAATCGCGTTCGTGACGGCATGCGATTTCCAGGTTGTAGCGCAGGGTCGGGCGTTCGCCACTGCACCAACGCGCCTGTCCCGCAGCCTGTCCACGCAGGTCGAAGCGGATGACCGGGTCCGGCAGCGCGACCCGGTGCGCGGCGCAGATGCTGGCGGCGCGTTGCAGCATCTGCCGCGTCTTTTCCCTGATGCGTGATGAGACGGCTTCGTCAGACATGAGGACCCGGGATCCGAATATTGTCAGTCAACGAACGGTTGAAAGGGCTTTCCAGGTAAACGTCTCGTGCAGGTGGTCCGCGCCACCCGTGGTCAGCCGAAATGGCAGATGTAGTGCAGCGTCTGCGCAACCTCGATATCGAAACTGCTGTCACCCGGGACCGAAAACCGGTCTCCGGCTCCATAGCTGCGCCATGCCTCTTCTCCGTCCAGCAGTACCCGGCATTGCCCGGCGACCACTTCCATCGTCTCCGGTGCACCGGTCGAGAAGTTCAACGTTGACGGCAGGATCACGCCGACAGATTTGCGTGCCCCTGCCTCGGTCTCGATGGTATGGCTGACGCATTTGCCATCGAAATAGATGTTGGCGTTGGGGAAGACGGATACGTTCTTGATCGGTTCCATGGTGTGTTCTCGGCGTCAAAGAATAGGGTCAGGGGGCGGGGTCGTGCCTCAATCGGCGATCAACTGCAGGTACTCCATCCGTGTGGCCTGCGATTCGCGGAATGCACCGAGCATGACGGAGGTCTTCATTGTAGAGTTCTGCTTTTCCACACCGCGCATTTTCATACACAGGTGTTCGGCCTCGATAGTGACCGCGACGCCGGCCGGACGGATTACTTCGCTGATCGCGTCGGCGATCTGCACCGTCAGGTTTTCCTGTATCTGCAGGCGCCGGGCATACATGTCGACGATGCGGGCGATCTTCGACAGCCCGATCACCTTGCCGCGGGGCAGATAGGCCACGTGTGCGCGACCGATGAATGGCAGCACGTGATGCTCGCACAGTGAGTAGAGCTCGATGTCCTTGACGATGACCATGTCGTCGTTCTCAGTGGTGAAGACTGCGTCGTTGACCACTGAGTGGAGGTCTTGATTGTAGCCACGGCACAGGAATGCCATTGCCTTGGCGGCACGTTCCGGCGTCTTGACGAGCCCCTCACGCTGGAGATTCTCCCCCAGGCCCTCGATGATTCCGGCGTAGTGGGCCTCAATTTGATCAATCTGCATTTGGTCCCCGTTACCGGCGCTGCGGCCGCGTGTAGTCCGACGGTACTTTAACGGGCGCCCGGCCGGGAATCCATGGTTTGGTTTTTGTGGTTGGCGGCGCGATGGCCCCGGGCGCCGTGCGAGGTCAGAGCAGCAGACCGAGCCCCAGGAAAATCGCCGCCAGAACCGCCATGATGATCGCCGACGGTTTCCAGTTGTTGTAGTTCAGGTAGAGCGGGTTGTTGTGCGGGATAACCACCGCCAGCAGGGCGCCGACTGCGCAGGCGCCGCCGATGATGAAAACAAATCGCTGCAACCATTCCTGCTTGAATCCGGAGGACCCGCTGAATCCACCGCCGATGGTTTCGAATTTGTTGGCGAGCGCCGGGTCGGCAATGCACAGGATGAGGATGCAACCGAGCAATCCGAGCCAGCGTGCCGACGAAGCAGCATCGAAAGAACCTGTCATTTCGCGTCACACAGCCGTTCGAGGTGCAATTGTCCGCGCCCCAGCAATTCGCCGATCGCCTCTGCTGGCATGGGCCTGCCGTGCAAAAAACCCTGCAGATGGTCGCAGTTGCTGTGGCACAGGAAACGCTGCTGCGCCTCTGTCTCCACCCCTTCGGCCACGACCTGGAGTCCAAGGGTGTGCGCCATCAGGATAATGGCCCTGACGATGGCTGCATCGTTGGTGTCCTCTGGCAGGTCGTTGATGAATGAACGGTCTATCTTCAGCTTGCCGATGGGCAGCAGTTTCAATTGGCTGAGCGAGGAATGGCCGGTGCCGAAATCGTCCATGGCGATCCGCAGTCCCAGTTCGTTGCGCATGTCCGCCAGTTGTTGCAGGGACGAGCCATCGTCCCCGACCAGCAGGGTCTCGGTCACCTCGAACTCGAAAAATTCCGCCGGGAATCCGGTCGTGCGGAAGATCTCTTTCAACCGTGTCGTGCAATCTGTACGCAGTTGATAAGGCGACAGGTTGACGGCAAGGATGAAATCGCAATGGCCGGCATCACGCCAGGCCTTGGCCTGGGTGCAGGCGGTTTCGGTCACCCAGGCGCCGAGTTCGATGATCAGACCGGTCTCTTCGGCTATCGGTATGAATTCACTGGGTGGCACCATGCCGCGTTTCGGGTGTTGCCAGCGCAGTAGTGCCTCGACCGCGACCAGGGTGCCGTCCGCCGCATCGAACTGTGGCTGGTAGTGCAACAGGAACTCGTGATTGGCCAGGCCGCGGCGCAGGTCGTGCTCCATGTCCAGGCGCTGCTGGATCGCATGGGTCAACTCGGGGGCATAGAAGGCGAGACGGTTCCTGCCCATGGCCTTGGCCTGGTACATCGCCGCATCGGCGTGCTGCAGCAGGGTTTCGGGTGCCGTCGCATCCTGCGGATAGAGGCTGATGCCGATGCTGGCCGTCGCAAACAATGCCTTGCCCCGGATTTCCACCGGGATGGACAGGCGCTCGATGATCCGCTCGGCGATAAGATGTGCACTGTTGGCATCGGCAATCCCCTCCGCGACGACAACGAACTCATCGCCACCGAGTCGGGCTACCGTATCGTCTTCCTTCACCGAGGTGCGCAGGCGGTTGGCCACGTCCTTCAGCAGCTCATCACCGACCTGGTGACCCAGTGTGTCGTTGATGTTCTTGAACCGGTCGAGATCGATGAACAGCACCGCGACACTGGTCCCGGTGCGGTGGGCACGTTGCACCGCATGCTCTAGCCGTGCGTTCAGCAACAGGCGGTTGGGCAGATTGCTCAATGCGTCGTGGTGCGCCATTTGCCAGAGCTTGCGCTCGGAGTCTTTCGTGTCGGTGATGTCGGCAAACACCGAGACATGCTGGCAGGGTGTGCCGTCCGGGCCGTGGACGGCCTTGACCGACAGCCACTGCGGATAGACGTCACCATTCTTCCTGCGATTCCAGATTTCACCCAGCCATTCGCCGCGTTGTGCCAGCGAACGATAAAAGCTCCTGTAGAAATCGGCGTCCTGATGGCCTGAATTGAGCAGTCTCGGGGTCTCGCCGATTGCCTCCTCGGCGCGGTAGCCTGTGATGCGCTCGAATGCCTGATTGACCTGGATGATACGGTGGTTGGCGTCCGTAACCATGACGCCTTCGCGCATGTGTTCGAAGGCGATACCCGCGGTGAGGAGTCGTTGTGCCTGGCGATCGCGCTCCAACACGATGCCGGCGAGATAGCTGCCCGTATCCAGCAAACGCCGGTGGAACGGATCCGGAGGGCGGGTCTGAAAACTGGTCAGGGCAAACGAACCGACCACGTCATCATTGGCGACCTTTATCGGCATTGACCAGCAGGCCTGCAAATCGAATCGCTTTGCGATATCCAAATAGCGCGCCCAGCGCACATCGGTGAGGATGTTGGCGACAAAGACCGGTTCGCGCTTGAACACCGCAGTACCGCAAGACCCGGCATCGGGGCCCGGCTGCAGCCCGTTCAGGGCGTCGATCGCCTCGCGCGGAATGCTCGGAGCCGCACGGACTTCGAGATGACTACGGCTCTGATCCAGCAGCATGATCGAGGCAACAGAGTCATCCACCATGGCCTCAGCCAACAGGCAGAGGCCATTGAGAATCTCATTCGTCGGCCGGTCGAGCGTGATCATCTCCAGGGCATCGCGCTGGAACTGCAGCAACTGCTCCATCTGCTGATGCGCGATGGCGTCGGGTTGCTGGCTGTGGTCGTGGCGTGTTGCGGTCATGGTTCTGGTGGCTGGTGCGTCCGGCCCATTGGGTATCGGCAGGGACCGAGGATGTTGAATGGCGATTCAAAGAAACACCGGTTCCTTTTTCCGTCCGCTGCTGCGTCCGGTGTGGCGACACATAAAGAAAAGGGCCAGACCTGCGGATGCAGGCGGCCCAATGATACAGCTTTTCTAATGGCAACCGTCCCTGTCGCTTATTTCCCGATGCCCACACCTTCTGCTGGAGAAGCCATTTGCGCACCCCGGCGCTCGAAACAAACCGCTTGGGACCAACCCAGGCTGCAACGCAGGGAGCTGCCGATACGACGTAGCGTGCACTCGTCGGGCTGAGAGACCGTCTGGTTGGCGCCACATGCCGGACACTGATACCAGGTCTGCCGCACGTGTCCCTCGGAAATGGATTCGGTCAGCCGCATCGCGGTGCGGCAACGATGACATTGCATGCCTTTCTCCTGCCGCCGGGCGGATGCTCAATCCCAGTTGAGCGCACCACCGGTCTGGTACTCGGTGACGCGGGTTTCGAAAAAATTCTTTTCCTTCTGCAGATCCAACACCTCCGACATCCAGGGAAACGGATTCGTGGCGCCGGAATACTGCTCCGGCAGACCGATCTGCGAGCAGCGGCGGTTGGCGATGAACTGCAGGTATTCCTCGAACATCGGGGCGTTCAGGCCAAGCACTCCACGCGGCATGGTGTCGTAGGCGTACTGCGTCTCCAGCGCGACGGCGTCGCGGATCATCTTCACGATCTCGGCCTTGAACGCATCTGTCCACAGGTGCGGGTTCTCGATCTTGATCTGATTGATCATGTCGATACCGAAGTTCATGTGCATCGACTCGTCACGCAGGATGTATTGAAACTGCTCTGCCGTGCCGGTCATTTTGTTGCGCCGACCCATGCTTAGCAGCTGAGTGAATCCAACGTAGAAGAATATCCCCTCGAAGATCACGTAGAAGGCGACGAGCTCGCGCAGCAGTTTCTGGTCGTTTTCCGGTGTCCCTGTGTGAAAGTGGGGGTCGGCCAGGTGCTGGGTGAAGGGCAGCGCCCACTCGGCCTTGCGTGCCACCGCCGGCACCTCGCGGTACATGTTGAACACCTCACCCTCGTCGAGGCCCAGTGATTCGATGACGTACTGGTAGGCGTGTGTGTGCAGCGCCTCCTCGAATGCCTGGCGCAGCAAATACTGCCGACATTCAGGATTGGTGATGTGCCGATACACCGCGAGCACGAGGTTGTTCGCGACCAGGGAGTCGGCGGTGGAAAAGAAGCCGAGGTTGCGCTTGACGATGGTTCGTTCATCGTCGCTGAGGCCATTTGGATCCTTCCACAGCTGGATGTCGGCGTTCATGTTGATCTCTTGTGGCATCCAGTGGTTGGCACAGCCATCGAGATACTTCTGCCACGCCCACTCGTACTTGAACGGCACCAGCTGGTTGAGATCGGCATGGCAGTTGATGATCCGCTTGTCATCGACGCGGATGCGCCCTGCGCCCATCTGCACCGTCTCAAGACCCGTGGCGCCCGCATCGGCGGAGAGCGGCTTCGGGTCGGCGAGGTCCTGCGGATAGGGATCGACGCTGGGCGCGGCGCCGGCAGTCGCCATCAGCTGCTCGTTGCCAACAAGGCCGTCACCTGCGTGGGGGTGAAAAGGCGGAGTGTGCGGACGATGGGCGTCTGCGGGGTCGTGGCTGTGCAGCGCCCGGTTCGGTGGGGCCGTGCGCTTTGCTATTGGCGGGTGCGCGGCTGTTTTCAGCGGATCATCCCAGTTCTGCATCTCTACCCCTTGCGCGTGCCTTTGACCGCCGGTTTGGCGGTGATCGTTGCGGCCGCGGAAACCCGCCAAGCCGCGCGTTGTATGGTGCCGGAGTGACCTCAATCCCCCTTTGGGTGGTGGTCTATGACATTGAAAATGTCGGGCGAGAGTTCTTGTGGCCCCTCCAGCATTGAATTGCTATACAGCGCTCGTTCGCGTCATTCCCATTTCAGGCCACCGGCCTGATACTCGGTGACGCGTGTCTCGAAAAAGTTCTTTTCCTTGCGCAGATTGGCCTGCTCGTCCAGCCAGGCGAGCGTTGGCTCTGCCCCGGGGTAGGGCTCGTCGAGGCCGAGGCTGCGGGCCCGCCGATTGGCGATGAAGCGAAACTGCCCGACGTGGTCTTCCTTGCTGTAGCCGAGGATCGGGTCGCGCAGGATATATCCGGCGTAGGCCTCTTCGGCGGCCTCGCATTCGGCCCACATCTCCGCGACTGCCTTGGTGTCGGGTCGGATGTTCTCCTCCAGCATGATCTGCTTGGCGACCCTGATGCCGAACGAGGCATGCAGTACCTCGTCGCGCATGATGTATTGCAGCTGCTCCGCGGTGCCCTTCATCAGGCCGCGCCGCTGCAGCGCGAAGATCGGGCTGAAGCCGTTGTAGAACCAGCAGCCCTCAAAGATGCCGGCGAAGAAGATGTAGGCCATCAGGAAGTTCTGCAGCTCATCACGATCGGTAAGATCGATATCGGCTCGCAGGATCGAGTTCAGGCGGCGGTTGGCGATCTGGATCTTGCCGTTGATCTCCGGTACCACCCGGTAGCGGTTGTAGATCTCGCCCTGGTTGAGGCCGATGGTCTCAATGCAGTGCTGGTAGGTCCAGGTGTGCAAAGCCTCTTCGTAGACCTGGCGCGCCTGGTAGATCTGCAACTCCGGTGCAGACATCTTCTCCATCACCGCAAGGCCGATGTTGCGCATCGCCAGGATGTCGGAAGTGGTCAGGTAGGACAACACGTTCTCGTACACGTGGCGCTCTTCGAGCGTCAGCTTGTGATGATAGTCGTGCACGTCCTGCGCCATGCCGATATCCAAAGGTGTCCAGTGGTTGCGGTTGGCGTTGAGGAAATACTCCCATGCCCAGGGATATTTGAATGGCGCCAGCTGGTTGATATCGGTCATGCCATTGATGACACGCTTGTCATCGGGATTGACCGGGCGCACGTCGACCTGCGCCGGTGCCTTCTTGCCGGCGGGCGCCGGGTCATCGCCCGCCAGTACCGGATTGGCGGCTGGAATGGGCATCTTGACCTGTCGGCCGATGGGTGCGAGTGGATCGTCCCAGTTCATCATGCTGTTTGCTCCTGATGGTTGCCGGCCAGGGTTACTGGCAGGCCTCGCAGTCCGGGTCGAGGATGCTGCACGCCTTGGGCGCACTGCCGGCATCTGCCGCAGACAACGCCTGGTAGCTGCCACCATCCGCGCTCAGCTTGTTGGCCCGGCTGGTGTCGTCCATGGTTGATTTCTCGACGTGTGTGGCGCCCATCGAGCGCAGGTAGTAGGTGGTCTTCAGGCCACGCACCCAGGCCAGCTTGTACAGATTGTCGAGTTTCTTGCCGGAAGGCTCGGACATGTAAAGGTTGAGGCTCTGGGCCTGGTCGATCCACTTCTGGCGGCGGCTGCCGGCCTCGACCAGCCAGCGCGGATCGACCTCGAAGGCCGAGGCGTACAGTGCCTTGAGGTCTTCCGGGATGCGGCTGATCGGCTGTACCGAGCCGTCGTAGTACTTGAGGTCGTTGACCATCACCGAATCCCACAGTCCCAGTGCCTTGAGGTCGCGCACCAGGTACGGGTTGACCACGGTGAACTCGCCAGACAGGTTCGATTTTACGAACAGGTTCTGGTAGGTCGGCTCGATCGACTGGCTGACGCCGCAGATGTTCGAGATGGTCGCGGTCGGGGCAATCGCCATGGTGTTCGAGTTGCGCATGCCGACCGTGGTCACCCGTTCGCGCAGGCTGTCCCAGTCAAGCGTGCTGCTATCGTCGACCTGCAGGTAGGTACCGCGCTGTTCTGCCAGGCGGGCCAGCGAGTCGATCGGCAGGATGCCCTGGCTCCACAGTGAGCCCTCGAAGCTCTGGTAGCGGCCACGCTCCTCGGCGAGGTCGGTCGAGGCCTGAATCGCGTAGTACGACACCGCCTCCATCGAACGGTCGGCGAACTCGACGGCCTCCTGGCTGGCATAGGGCAGGCGCACCTTGTACAACGCATCCTGGAATCCCATGATCCCCAGTCCCACCGGGCGGTGCCGCAGGTTGGAGTTACGTGCCTGCGGCACGCTGTAGTAGTTGTACTCGATGACGTTGTCGAGCATGCGCATGGCGGTACTGACGGTCTTCCTGAGCTTGTCGAGATCCAGGCCGTCCTCGTTGGTGTGGGCGGCCAGGTTCACCGATCCGAGGTTGCACACCGCAATCTCGTTGTCGTTGGTATGCAGGGTAATCTCAGTACACAGGTTGGAACTGTGAACCACGCCTATGTGTTGATTGGTGTAACGGATGTTGCACGGGTCCTTGAACGTCACCCAGGGGTGGCCGGTCTCGAACAGCATGCCGAGCATCTTGCGCCACAGGTCGTTGGCCTTGAGCGTCTTGGCGACATTCATCTCGCCGCGCGCAGCCTTTTCCTCGTAGCGTGTATAAGCCGCCTCGAATGCCGCACCGGTGAGGTCGTGCAGATCGCCGGTCTCGTCGGGCGAGAACAGTGTCCAGGGGCCATCTTCGGCGACACGTTTCATGAACAGGTCCGGGATCCAGCTGGCGGTGTTCATATCGTGCGTGCGCCGACGGTCGTCACCGGTGTTCTTGCGCAGATCGAGAAACTCCTCGATGTCCACGTGCCAGGTTTCGAGGTAGGCGCACACTGCACCCTTGCGTTTGCCGCCCTGGTTGACCGCGACCGCGGTATCGT